>ERZ1643249.1255-NODE-1255-length-25795-cov-4.636014_pt1 | contig 25795 bp, 22 predicted proteins | sample MGYA00579263_ERZ1643249 | MGnify/ENA primary metagenome ERZ1643249 (study PRJEB29033, sample SAMEA4952264) | chicken gut metagenome | biome: Broiler Chicken; feature: Gastrointestinal Tract; material: Caecum | place: Ireland | collected 2018 | study: Broiler...
GAAAGGATAATCTTCATATATTCCCGGATATCATCATCGCTGAAAGCGATAATCATATTCTGTCCGCCTAAAACATAGGACGGGCGCATCAAAACAGGATAGCCAAGGGAATCTGCCGCGCGGAGCGCCTCCTCCGTTGTCATGACGGAATGGCCCTGTGGCCGCTTAATCCCAAGGCGCTCCAAAAGCGCATCAAAACGCTCACGGTCCTCCGCCAGATCGATAGCGTCGCCGGAAGTTCCAATAATATGGACGCCTTCTTTTTCTAAGTGCTTTGTCAGCTTAATTGCTGTTTGTCCGCCAAATGCGACGACCGCGCCATACGGTTTTTCTACTTCTATGACATGCATGACGTCCTCAGGCGTCAACGGCTCGAAATAAAGACGGTCGGCCGTATTGAAATCCGTTGACACAGTCTCCGGATTGTTATTGATAATCACAACGTCAAAGCCGGCTTTTTTCAATGCCCAAACACAGTGTACCGAAGCATAGTCGAACTCGATCCCCTGCCCGATACGGATCGGTCCGGAGCCAAAAACGATTACGGTTTTCCGATCGGAATGCTTTGCCCGAATAAATTCACCCGCTTCATCCTCTTCATCGAACGTGCCATAGAAATACGGCGTCTGTGCGTCAAATTCGGCGCCGCAGGTATCTACCATTTTATATGCAGCTTTCATCCGCATAGGAAGGGCCTGCCCGCTCAATTTTTGAATCGAGCTATCGAGAAAACCATATTTTTTGGCTGCGCGGTAGAGTTCCTTTGTCAGCGGCTCTGTTTCCAGACGTTTTTGCAGACAGACAAGATTTTGAAGCTTATACAAAAACCAAAGATCAATTTTCGTAATTTCGTGGATATGCTCGCAGGAGATGCCGCGCTTTAAAGCCTCGTAAACAACAAACAGCCGCTCGTCGTCACAGTTATAAAGCTTGGTATCTACTTCGTCGTCAGAAAGCTCAAACAGTTTAGGCAGATTTAATGTGTCAAGCGAAAGTTCTGCTCCGCGGACAGCTTTCATAATCGCTTCCTCAAAGCTCTGCCCAATGGACATCACTTCTCCGGTAGCTTTCATCTGCGTGCCAAGCGTACGTTTGGCATAGACAAATTTGTCAAACGGCCACTTCGGTATCTTGACGACCACATAGTCGAGCGTAGGCTCAAAACAAGCGCAGGTCTTTCCCGTAACGGCATTTTCGATTTCATCAAGCGTGAAGCCGACAGCAATCTTTGACGCGACCTTTGCAATAGGATAGCCGGTTGCCTTCGACGCAAGCGCAGAAGAACGGGATACACGCGGATTTACTTCAATTACCGCATACTCAAACGTATCTGGGTTTAATGCAAACTGGCAGTTACATCCGCCTTCAACCCCCATTGCCGTAATAATATTAAGCGCCGCAGAACGCAGCATCTGATACTCTTTATCTGCAAGCGTAACAGCAGGAGCTATTACAATGCTATCCCCGGTGTGTACGCCGACCGGATCGAAGTTTTCCATTGAGCATACCGTAATGACATTCCCTACAGAATCACGCATCACCTCAAACTCAATTTCCTTCCAGCCCGCAATACACCGTTCTACTAAGACCTGTGTAATCGGCGAAAGACGCAGGCCGGCCGAGGCAATTTCATGCAGCTGTGCTTCGTCTGCCGCAATACCGCCTCCGGAACCGCCCAGCGTAAAGGCCGGCCGCACGATAACCGGATAACCCACGCGGTTCGCAAAATCTATCGCCGTGTCCACATCGTTTGCAATGACCGATGGAATAACCGGCTCACCGATCTGCTGCATGGTTTCTTTAAAAATCAGACGATCCTCCGCTTTGTCGATTGTTTCAGGATTCGCCCCCAGCAAGCGGACATTATGGCTCTCAAGGAATCCTTCTTTCGCAAGCTGCATGGAAAGCGTCAGCCCAGTTTGCCCGCCCAGTGTGGAAAGCAGGCTGTCCGGCTTTTCTTTTTCAATAATCCGTTTAACTGTATCAAGCGTCAATGGCTCAATGTAAATCTCATCTGCCATTGCGGCATCCGTCATAATGGTTGCAGGGTTCGAGTTCACAAGCACGACCTCCAGGCCTTCCTCCTTGAGTGCGCGGCAGGCCTGTGTTCCCGCATAATCGAATTCAACGGCTTGGCCGATGACAATCGGGCCGGAGCCGATAACCAGAACTTTTTTTATCTCTTTATTCAGCGGCATAACGATACTCCTTCTATATCCAACTAATCGGTCAAAATAAACGAATCAGCGGTACTGATCCATTAGGTTCATGAACCGGTCGAATAAAAACCGGGTGTCCAGCGGACCGCCGCACGCCTCCGGATGAAACTGTACGGAAAATGCCGGCATATTCAAATAGGTGACGCCCTCGTTCGTGTTGTCGTTTGCATTTAAAAAGCTTGCTTTTGCGGATGCGGGCAGCGTATCGGTCTCAACAGCATATCCGTGGTTCTGGCTTGTAATATACACGCGCCCCGTCTCCATATCCTTAACCGGCTGATTTGCGCCGCGATGCCCGTAGTGCAGCTTCTGCGTCTTTGCACCTTGCGAAAGCGCTAAAAGCTGATGCCCAAGACAGATGCCGAACGTCGGAATTCGATTTTCACAAAGCCTTTTCAGCTCTTTTATAATAGCAGTATTTTCAGCAGGATCGCCCGGCCCGTTTGAAAGCATCACACCGTCCGGCCGCTGCGCCAGAATATCCTCCGCTGTGGAAGAAGCCGGCATCCGAACCACGTGACAGCCGCGCTTTACAAGTTCCCTTGCAATATTTTCTTTCGCTCCAAAATCCCACAGGACAACACGGCGGTTTTCTTCCGGAGACGAATATTCCACCGCTTCCCTGCAGCTTACGCTTTCAACGGCATTCGTAATCCGATATGCCGCAAGCTCTTTTAAAACCGGAGACAAGTCTTCAGGAAGCTTATCCGTAATTCTGGCGTTCATAACGCCGGATTCCCGGATAATTTTGGTAAGCCGTCTGGTATCGATCCCGTACATTCCTACAATGTTCGAGGCTTTTAAAAAGGCGTCAAGATCTCCCTCACAACGGAAATTAGAAGGATCATGACACCATTCTCTCACAATATAGGCACTAAGTTTCGGCGCATCGGACTCGAAATCACTGGGGATTACTCCATAATTTCCAATCAAAGGGAAAGTCTGAAGAACGATCTGCCCATAATAGCTCGGATCGGTCAGCGTTTCCAAATACCCTGTCATTGACGTTGTAAAAACGACTTCCCCCGTCACTTCACCTTGTGCGCCAAACGCCTTCCCAGTGAAGACAGTGCCGTTTTCCAAGATCAAATAGATAGACTGCTCCATTCTGTTTCCTCCTACTATTTATTCAAACTGCGATTTGGTGTGTCGGCCGATATCAATTGGATACAGACCGGAAAAGCATCCCGTGCAAAACTGCAAATTACAGCCCGCACAGGCAGCCTTCAGCCCTTCAATGCTGATAAAGCCAAGGCTGTCCGCCCCAATCTGCTCCGCGATCTCCTCTATGCTTAAATGATTTGCGATTAGATTCTCTTCGCTGTCAATATCCGTACCAAAATGGCAGGAGTGCCTGAAAGGCGGAGAAGAAATGCGCAGGTGCACCTCTTTCGCGCCCGCATGCTTCAGACTGCGAATAATCTTTGCGCTCGTCGTTCCCCGGACAATCGAATCATCCACCAGCACGATCCGCTTGCCCGCCACATTGCACGCAAGCGGGTTAAGCTTTAAGCGCACGGCGGCGTCTCTCTGTGTCTGTGACGGGAAAATAAAGCTTCGGCCAATATATCGGTTTTTTACAAAACCAGAAACAAGCGGGATCCCGCTGTGTTCCGCATAACCAACAGCGGCCTCTAAGCCGCTGTCCGGTACGCCGCAGACCATATCTGCATCTACCGGATATTCTTTTGCAAGCTGTCTGCCCATATTGACCCTTGCTTCATAGACAGTCATCCCGTCTACCACAGAGTCCGGACGTGAGAAGTATACGTATTCGAAAATACAGAATCCGATATGGCTGCTTGTCAAAACCATACGGCTTTTTACATTTCCGCTATCATCAATAGATACCATTTCACCGGGACGTATATCGCGTATAAAGTCAAAACCTGCACTGTCCAGCGCGCAGGACTCGGATGCAATGGCTGCACCGTGCGCATTCTTCCCGATGCACAAGGGGCGGAATCCCCACGGGTCACGAATTGCAATCAGTTTGTTCTTACTTGAAAGGACAACAAGGGAAAAAGCGCCTCGAAGCTGTTTGGCGGCTTCGGCAACTGCATCCTCGATCTCTTCTTTTGACAGCGCTTCATATGCAATCAGGGAAGAGACAACCTCACTGTCGTTGGTCGCAGCAAAATCACATCCGTATTCTTTTAATTTTGTTTTGATTTCAGCTGCATTTACGACATTCCCGTTGTGTGCCGTGGCAATACGCCCTTTTAAATATTCTGTCACCATTGGCTGTGCATTTTCACGCGAATTGGTGCCGGTAGTAGAATAGCGGACATGGCCGATTGCCATGCGGGCGGAAGGCAGGTGCTCCAGCACCTGTGGAGTAAAGACCTCGTTCACCAGTCCAATATCCTTATGGTACAAAATGGAGCCGTTTTTTAAAACGGCAATGCCCGCCCCTTCCTGTCCGCGGTGCTGCAAAGCGATCAAAGCATTATAAGTGATGCCCGCCGCTTCATCTGAATTGGTTACGGCGCCGAATACGCCGCACTCTTCCCGTAATATATCATTCATAAAAGTATCCTTCATCAGCTTTCATATGTCTTAAGGATTTCCTCCGCAACTTCCCGCCGTGTTATTCTTAAATCCATAGCCTGTTTTTCAATATAGCGATGTGCATCCGGCTCTGACATATGCAGATACTGGATTAGTGCGCACTTCGCCCGGTCTACCATGCGGATCTCCTGAATTTTTTGTTGCAGCCGAACATTTTCATTTTGCAAGTTCAGCATGCGTTTTCGTGAAGCGGAAACGATTCGCAGCGATTGAGAAAAAAGCTGTCTATTTACAGGCTTTGCCACAACAAACACGCCGTAATCCTCCGCCTTAGCGGCAACAGCCTCTGCATGCTCCGCCTTTATCATGAGAATAATACCGGCGCGTGTCATACGCGTAAGATCAAGGGCCAACTCTATGCCCGTTTCATCGGACAGCGGCGCATTGACCACAACAATGTCATAATCCGCCTCGATTAAAATACGGCGGGCCTGCGCGCCGCTTTCCACTATTGACGCATTCTGAAAAGCCGGCGTCCGTTTTAATTCTGCAAAAAAGGCCCGGCTTTTCTGCGTGCTTGTAACAATCAGTACTTTATCCATCACCGGCCTCTGTCTCTTTCCCTTACTAAACCAGAGAAAAATAAAGGTCGTGTTCCGCTTGCACCCGGTTTTTGGCGCTTTGGATCTTCTGGTACTCCGCACGCTTCGCCTTGCAGTATCTGTGCAGTACACGTTTTGGTATGACGCGTTCCACAAATTCGCTGTGCTCAGCAAGTTCCACCGCCTGTTCAAGCGTCGCCGGCAAGGCGGCAAGGCCGTCTTTACAGCCGTCTTCCAGTACAAAAAGATCCATATCCACCGGCGCCGGCAGCGGGAGACGTGCCTTAATCCCCTCAAGCCCTGCTTCAATTAAAAGCGCAAACGCATAATAAGGGTTACACGCAGCATCCGGCGACCGCAGTTCCATTCTGGTATATTCTCCTCCTGCCGCCGGGATTCGGACAAGCTGAGAACGGTTTTGATGCGACCATGTGATATATTTGGGTGCCTCAAAACAGCCGAAGCGGCTGTATGAGTTTGTCAGAGGATTCAAAAAAGCCGTAATCTCTGCGGCGCGGTGCAGAACACCCGCCATAAAACTCTCCGCTTCGGCACTGTGACCGGCTGTCCTTTCCTTAAAGAGGTTTATTCCTCCGCGGGAAAGAGACATATTGACATGTAGGCCACTGCCGCTTTGATCAAGAAACGGCTTTGGCATAAAGGATGCATACAGTCCATTGATTGCTGCAATAGATTTGACAGCTGATTTAAAGGCAATCAAATTATCCGCTGCTGTCAAGGCATCCGCATACTTAAAATCGATTTCATTTTGGCCTGGCCCTTGCTCATGATGTGAAGATTCCGGAAACATCCCCATTTCTTCTAAAGAAAGACAGATCTCCCTGCGCACATTTTCCCCCCGGTCGAGCGGGGAAACATCACAGTACGAACCATGATCAAAGGGATTTAAGGTCGGCGCCTGCCGCTCATCTGTTTCAAACAGATAAAATTCGCATTCCGTACCAATCCGGCAGGTATATCCCATTTTTCCTGCGTCCGCTGCGGCCTGTTTTAAAACCGCACGGCTATCGCCCTCAAAAACAGAGCCGTCCGGATTTTTTATGTCGCAGAACATACGGACAACCCCGCCGTGTGCCGGACGCCATGGAAGCACCGAAAGCGTCGCAGGATCCGGGATTAAAAAAAGATCGGAACGATCCACTGAAAGAAACCCCCGAATCGCAGAGCCGTCTATTGATATGCCCTGTGAAAAGGCACGCGGCAATTCGCCCGGCATAATCGAAACATTCTTAAGCGTTCCGAAAATATCACAAAAGGCAAGACGGATAAATTTGACGTCGTTTTCCTTTACAAACTGCAATACTTCCTTCGCGGTATAATCCATTTCGATCCCTCCAGACCCTTTTATCTATTATACAGCGTAGCGACTTTTTTTTCACTATTTTTTGATTTGGCATTTTCACGATTTTTCGCCTGAATTGCGCTTTAATTATGTGTGTATAGTTGACGATAAGGATTTTTGGTATCTGCTTCCAACACATAAAAAGGATGTTCCATTACCTTGTTTAAGTCGTATCCAAAATAGGAACAGAACAAATTGACCGGTTCAGAAATCTCATCAAGATCCATTTGATTTGCCTTGCGCACATCTACTTTTTCTGAAATCGAAGCAGGCGGCTGCGCACAGCGGAGGACAATTTTGCCGCCGTGCATTCCCGTCGCACAGAAATTTCCGACTATCGGCTCTTCTGCTTTTAGATTCAGTACAATAATGAGGCCGCCCGCCTGATATTCCCCCAAAAAGCTTCCTGCTTTTCCGCCTATCACAAGCAGCGGCTTTTTCTCGCGGTATGCTTTCATGTGAATTCCGGCGCGATAGCCAACGTTGTCCCGCACAAAAATGCTTCCGCCGCGCATTCCATAACCTGTGCCGTCCCCGCAGCTTCCATTTATAATAATTGTCCCGCCGTTCATGGTATCGCCTGTCGCTTCCTGCGCATTACCGGATGTACGGATCGTGCCGTCTGCAAAGTAAGCGCCCAAAGCGTTGCCCGGAATTCCATCTATCCATATATTTTTTCCGGAAAGGCCCGAAGCAATATACCTCTGCCCCATACACTGCTCTATAGTAATATCCGTATCTTCTGACTCCCGAATCTGTTCATTCAGTTTTTTAAAATGCATCAATCCGGCTGTAATCTTCATATTGTTTTTCCTCCCAGCTTATCCTCCCGATAGGCACGTGAAAAGGCCGCAAGCTGCGGTTTTTGGCAGATGAGTGCAAAATCGATCGTGTCCAAAGGCGTTTTGTTTCGCACCAAAGACGTATAAATACCGGCGCGCGCAATATCACCGATTAAAATAAAGCCGATCAGCCTATTATGCTTTACAAAAAACTTTTTATAGCAGTCCGGCCCATTTGCTATAACAATCCCGTCCCCGTCATAACTGCCGGCCGTGATGATATGCAGCCCGAAAAAACCGATGGCATTCATAGGGATTGCGTGGTCATGCGGCTTTTCTACTCCCGTCATATGCAACCCCGCAGTTTCCCCTTGCATATATGCATTTGGAAGCAACGCCAGAACACGATCCGTATCCGTTGTAATATCGTGGCTCTGGGCACAGTCTCCTGCCGCATAGACATCCGGCAGCGACGTACGGCAATAGGCGTCTGTTACGATCCCGCGTTCTACCGCCCCGCCTGCTTCTTTAAAAAGCGAAATGTTCGGACGGACTCCAACTGCCATAACCAGAATGTCGAACGGGATGCTTTTCCCGCTTTTTAATGCAGCTGTCTTTTCAGAAAAAGATTGTACACTGTCTGAAAGAAGGAATTGGATTCCCGCCTTTTCTAAATGCGCCTGCATGATAGACGAACCTTCCTCATCGAGGATAGACGGCAAAATCCGCGGCGCCATGTCGACAACGGTGATCTTCCCTACTTTGTCTGCAATCCCCTCCGCACATTTTAACCCAATCAAGCCTGCACCGATAATCAAGACATGCGCCGTCTGAAACAGCGCATCGCGGAGTGCGTGCGCATCATCCAAAGACAGGAAAGTATATTTTTTCTCCACGCGCTCAAGTCCAGCCGCGGGCGGTATAAAAGGGACCGAGCCTGTAGAAACCAACAGCTTGTCATAGTGTAAAACACTGCCGTCGTCTAATTCAATTTGCTTTTTTCCCGGCTCCAAGCGAACAGCACTTTTCCCCGCTAAGAAGGTTACATTATTCTTTTCATAAAAGTCATCCGGACGGTATTTCATTCGTTCTTCATCCGTTTTCCCACACAGCAAATAAGAAATCAAAGGCCTTGAATAGGTGTGATACGGTTCTTTCGATACGATCGTGACCGAGCCCTCCCGATCCTTTCTCCGAATTGCTTCCACAGCGCCGACGGCTGCTGCCGAATTGCCGATAATGATATATTTCATCGCGCGTCCCTCACCTTTCTTCAAACACGATCGCCCGGTTCGGGCAGCCTGCAACACAGGCCGGTTCGCCGCATGCATTTTTTAAACAGAGCTCGCACTTTTGTACGGCATGACCGGTTTCATCAGGCATAACTGCGCCGTAAGGGCAGGACAGGATACAAGTAAAGCAGCCCACACATTTATCATGGTCAATGGAAACCATCCCGTTGTCCACGCTGAGCGCACCGGTGATACATCCCTTCACGCAGAGCGGCTCTTCACAATGGCGGCACGAGACGGCAAAACAAATCCCGTCGTGCTCCTCAACCTGAATGCGCGGATGAATGGAAACACCCTTTAAAGCCTTTACCATATCGTCTTTCCCGCTATTGGCAAATGCACAGTTATATTCGCATAAGTGACAGCCTAAACACCATTTTTCATTGACATATACACGTTTCATCACTCATTCCCCCGCATGCCGGATCCCAAGAATATCCAGTTCTTTTTGCGTAAGCCCTACGCCGCGCAGCATCAGACGGTTCCCTCGCAGCGCTTCGATGGAATTGATCCCCATTCCGCCCATCATCTCTTTGATTTCATGATCCCATGCCGTTACCAGATGATATAGGCGTTCGCTTCCGATATCCGGGTTTAACCGTTTGACAAGGTCCGGCCGCTGGGTTGCAATGCCCCAGTTGCATTTACCGGAATGGCAGCTGCGGCAGAGATGGCAGCCAAGCGCCAGCAGTGCGGCTGTCCCGATATACACTGCATCCGCACCCAATGCAATGGCTTTTACAACGTCTGAACTTGAGCGGATAGAGCCGCCGACTACAATGGATACATTGTCTCGGATCCCTTCTTCACGCAGCCGCTGGTCAACTGCGGCCAATGCAAGCTCAATCGGGATTCCCACATTGTCGCGAATGCGGGTCGGCGCAGCACCTGTCCCGCCGCGAAACCCGTCAATCGCAATAATATCCGCGCCGCTTCTTGCAATGCCGCTGGCAATGGCCGACACGTTGTGAACGGCGGCAATTTTAACAATCACTGGCTTTTTGTATTCGGTCGCTTCTTTTAAGGAAAAGACAAGCTGCCTGAGATCTTCTATTGAATAGATATCATGGTGGGGCGCCGGCGAGATTGCATCGGACCCCTCCGGAATCATGCGGGTACGCGAGACATCCCCAACAATCTTGCTGCCTGGCAAGTGGCCGCCTATTCCCGGCTTGGCTCCCTGCCCCATTTTAATTTCAATCGCAGCGGCCGTCTCCAGATATGCCTTATGTACGCCGAATCGCCCGGAAGCTACCTGTACAATTGTATTGGCTCCATAACGGTAAAAATCCTCATGCAGTCCGCCCTCTCCTGTATTGTAATACGTTCCGAGCCTTTCCGCAGCGCGCGCAAGGCTTTCATGCGCGTTTTTAGAAATGGATCCATAGGACATTGCAGAAAACATCACTGGTGTACTGAGTGTGAGCTGCGGAGACAAGCGGCACTGAAGCTCCCCATTTTCGTCACGGGTCACTTCATGCGGCTTCTGCCCTAAAAAAGTTTTTGTCTCCATTGGCTCGCGCAGCGGATCGATGGACGGATTCGTCACCTGAGACGCGTTGATTAACATTTTATCCCAATATATTGGAAACGGCTCTGGATTTCCCATGGAAGAAAGCAGTACGCCTCCCGTTCCCGCCTGACGGTAAACCGCTGTAATATTGGCAGCCGACCAGTTGGCATTGAAACGGAACGTATCGTCCGACTTTACAATTTTGATCGCATGTGTCGGACACAGCGAAGCGCATCGATGGCAGTTTACACATTTTGTACTGTCGCTGATCATTGCATCCGCCTCTGCGTCATAACGGGTCACCTCATTTGCACACTGCCGTTCACAGACACGGCAAGTAATACATTTTGCACTATCCCGCACAAGCTCATATTCAGGATAGATAAAATCAAGTCCAGTCATACCTCTACGCCTCCGTTCAGCCTGACAATAACCGGTTCGCCGCCGCGCGGGGACCAAATTTTGGGGACATCCGGTGCAATCACACGAATAGCACACTCTTCGCTGGCAAAATACACCGTTTCATCCTGTTCACCCACCACCATTGAGCGCAGTTTCAGCCGATCGTTTAAAGCCATGATTCCCCCGTCAAATCCCAAAAGGATGGAAAACGGGCCGGTAATCAGTAAACTTGCAAATGCATTTCGCAGATAAGAAAGCTTCCGGCGTTCTTTTTCCGGATATTTTTGTATCGTACTCCAAAACGGCGCCGCTATTACGCTTGCGGTCTCTTCCAGCGTAAGCTGTCTGCGGCGTACGAGATAATCGATAATATAGGTAATCACTTCTGTGTCGGTCAGCAGCGTACATTTATAACCAAACATCTCAATATAACGGCGGTTCGCATCGTAAGAAGAAATTTCTCCGTTGTGCACAACCGAATAATCAAGCAGAGAGAAAGGGTGTGCGCCGCCCCACCAGCCCGGCGTATTGGTCGGATAGCGCCCATGCGCAGTCCAGCAATATCCTTCATATTCCTCTAATCGATAATACCGTCCAACATCTTCCGGAAATCCAACAGCTTTAAAAACGCCCATATTCTTTCCGCTGGAAAATACATATGCCCCGGATATTTCTGTATTGATCCGCACGACACAGCGCATTACATATTCCCGCTCATCCAAGTGGCTTCTGTTGAGACGCGTTTGAAGCGGCCGCAGGAAATACCGCCAGATCAACGGTTCACCTGTAATTTCCGGCATCTTGCGCACTGGGATTTCTGAAAGATTGATAATATCGAAGTGACGGTCTAAAAACGCTTCACACTCTGCTTTTGCTTTTTTGTTGTCATAAAACAGATGAAACGCATAAAATTCCTTATATTCCGGATAGATGCCATATCCGGCGAACCCGCCGCCCAAGCCGTTGGAACGGTCGTGCATCACAGCGATAGAATCCATAATAGACTGGCCGGAAATCCGCTTTCCGTCTTTTTGGAAAATACCTGAAATAGCGCATCCCGCCGGGATCCGGATATCGCCTTCACGCGGGCCAGAAAATTGCTGATAAGGCATAAAGAAGCCTCCCTTGATGTAAAAATAAAGGCGTCCGGGGCACAGGTGCATACTCCATCTGTGCCCCGGACGCCTTTGTCCGTTGACGCTATTATATGACAGAATAAAACTCTTGTCAACTAAATGAAAGATTTTCTAAATACACATGCAAAAACCGCAAAATATTTTCAGGTTTTTCGTTCATTGTTCCGATTATATGAAATATGCGGAATAAAAAACTTCATTTTTTTAAAAAAGGGGTTGACAAATAGATCTTACCGGCATATAATGCATAAACGTAGACAGCAAAGGCGCTGTGGGTAAACACCCGCAGTGCCTTTTTCTTTTGCAACCAGAATTTTAAAAGCGGTGCTGTCCCGCCCTTTTTCAGACATTTCGTCAAGGAGGAAAATATGATGGCAACTGAAGCACTACATACCGTTCCTGAATTATTCGGCAGCATGGTCTTTAATGACCGTGTTATGAAGGAAAGGCTTCCAAAAGATACGTACCGTGCATTAAAAAGGACGATGGAAATCGGTAAAAAATTGGATCCAACCGTCGCGGGCGTTGTGGCAAACGCAATGAAGGACTGGGCGATAGAAAAAGGCGCAACCCATTTTACCCATTGGTTTCAGCCGATGACCGGCATCACCGCCGAAAAGCACGACAGCTTCATCTCTCCGACCGGCGAAGGGGAGGTCATCATGGAGTTTTCCGGCAAAGAGCTGGTAAAAGGCGAGCCAGACGCTTCGAGTTTTCCTTCCGGCGGCCTTCGGGCTACTTTTGAAGCAAGGGGCTACACTGCATGGGATCCCAGTTCATACGCTTTTATTAAAGATAACACGCTGTGCATCCCAACGGTTTTTTACTCTTACGGCGGAGAAGCGCTTGATAAAAAGACACCGCTGCTGCGTTCTATGGAAGCAATCAACAAACAGGCACTGCGCGTTCTGCGGCTGTTTGGAAACACAGAAGCCAACCGTGTTGTCACCACGGTTGGACCGGAACAGGAATATTTTTTGGTAGACAAAGCACTGTACGATCAGAGGGAAGACCTAATCCTCACCGGACGTACACTGTTCGGTGCCAAACCGCCTAAAGGGCAAGAGATGGAAGATCATTATTTCGGTACCATCAAGCCGCGTATCAAAGCTTTTATGAAAGATTTGAACGAGGAACTGTGGAAACTTGGTATTTATGCAAAAACTGAGCACAACGAAGTAGCGCCCGCCCAGCATGAACTTGCGCCGATTTTTTCCGATACGAACATGGCGACCGATCACAATCAGCTCACTATGGAAGTGATGAAAAAAGTCGCTTTAAAGCACGGCATGGCCTGCCTTCTGCACGAAAAACCGTTTGCCGGCATCAATGGTTCCGGCAAACACAATAACTGGTCTATTTCCACCAATACCGGCGTAAACTTGCTCGATCCCGGCGATTCTCCAAAAGAGAACGCCCAGTTCCTCCTGTTTTTAACCGCAGTGATCAAGGCGGTCGATGAATATCAGGATCTTCTTCGCATTTCTGTTGCAAGCGCCGGAAATGATCACCGCCTTGGGGCAAATGAAGCGCCGCCCGCTATCATTTCCATCTTTTTGGGCGACGAACTGACGGAGATTCTTGATGCAATCGTAAACAATAAAGAATACGCACATAAAGACGCTGTTGAAATGAAAGTCGGCGTACACATCCTTCCCCGTTTTCCCAAAGACACGACGGATCGAAACCGTACTTCTCCTTTCGCCTTTACAGGCAATAAATTTGAATTCCGGTCTCTGGGTTCTACTGTTTCTATATCCGGCCCCAATATTGTGCTGAATACGATTGTCGCAGAGGAGCTCTCTCAATTTGCTGACCTGCTCGAAGGTGCCGAGGATTTTAACGGCGCACTCGACACGCTGATTAAGAAAACCTTGTCAGAGCATAAACGCATTATCTTCAATGGAAACGGCTATTCTGAAGAATGGGTAAAAGAAGCGGAAAAGCGCGGACTTTTGAACCTGAAAACGACAGTCGATGCCCTGCCGCATTTCATTGATCCGAAGAATATCGAACTTTTTACAAAGCATAAAATTTTTACTTCAGCGGAAATGCATTCCCGCTACGAGATTTTGCTTGAAAACTACAGCAAAACCATCAATATAGAGGCGTTGACCATGGTTGATATGCTCAAAAAGGATATTATGCCGGCGGTTTCCCGCTATGCAAACACGCTTTCAATGGCCGCGCTTAACAAAAAGGCACTCTCTCCTGATTTAAACTGTGAGATGGAAGAAAGCCTTGTCAAAAAAATCTCCAATCTTTCCGCATGCCTGTACCGTAAAACATGCGCTTTGGAATCAGCGCTTTTGGGCGTTAAAGAATACGATGACGTCAAAGAACAGGCTGTTTATTATAGGGATGTCGTTTTTGCCGCAATGGCAGAAGCGCGCGAAGCCGCAGACGAGCTGGAAGCGCTTACAGCAGAAGATTTCTGGCCCTTCCCGACCTACAGCAAACTGATTTTTAACGTATAGTACTGTGGCTTCACTTTTTCTTTTGCTTTCCTCTATTCGATCTCCTACTATATATTTTTTGGCCCGCCTGTTACACGGCGGGTCCCTTTTTTATCTGTAATAAAGAATAAATGCGTTTGTCCTATATCGTATTGGTATAGGACAAACGCATTTTCAGAATATAAGCGGTCGTCCTTTTCTCTTTGCTGATAAAACCAGTAAAGAACACAGCTCTGCTCCTTATCTTCCGGGGATCCCGAAAAACCGATACAAGAACATGCCGATTATGCCGCACCCTATCATCACCCAAACCGGGTTCAGCTTCCATTTTTTTAAAATAAAAAAGGCCGCCAGAAATAAAAGGATACCAATCCAGCTGACATCTGCCAGAGAAGCCGGCAGAACACCGCCTGCGAATGACGCGCTTAACAGAATAGACAGGCCTGCCGAGGCAATCATGGCTATAATGGCCGGACGCAGGCCATTTAATATGCCGCGCACTGCCGTAAGGTTTTGATATTTAAAATAGAAATGTGCAAGCGTCAGGACAATAATGCACGAAGGCAGGACACATCCAAGTGTTGCAACCAGCGCACCGCCAATTCCAGCAATTTTGATCCCAACAAAAGTAGCAGAGTTAATCCCGATAGGGCCCGGCGTCATTTGCGAAATCGTAATCACATCAATGAATTCGTTTAACGTCAGCCAAGCGTGCTGATCAACAACCTGCGTTTGGATCAGCGGCATCGCCGCATAACCGCCGCCTATACTGAATAGACCGACTTGAAAAAAGCACCAGAAAAGCTCAAGATAGATCATGCGCCGCGCTCCTTCCTGCTTTTAGACTCATAATAAGAAGAGATGGCACCAATGACGCCGCAAATCAGTATCAGCAGAATGACGTTGACGCCAAAAAAATAATTTGCTACAAAGACGCCTATCATAATCAACACCGGCAGCCATTTTTTCTCCTTGATAACACCGCCTGCCATAGAAAATACGACGTCTGCAATCACTGCCGCCACGCCAGACTGCATCCCTTGCAGGAGTGCGGCCACCCATAAGTTGGTGGCAAACGCTTGATAAAACAGCGATATAACCGCCAAAATAACAAACGGCGGCAATACTGTCCCAATGATCGTGGTAAGTGCGCCTAAAACGCCGGCAATCCGATATCCGACTAAAATAGCGGCGTTTACTGCGATCGGGCCGGGCGCAGACTGTGCAATGGCCGCAAGATCGATCATTTCTTTTTCCTCGATCCAATGCAAATCATCTGCAAACTTTTTTTTCATCAGCGGGACAATAACATACCCGCCGCCAAAGGTAAAAGCGCTTAGATAAAAAGTTGAGGTAAAAAGCTTTAAGTACAGTTTTGGGCTCTTTTTCAAACAATCCCCTCCATTTTCCTATCATCATTTTGCAACAGATGATATCAGCTTGATGATAGTATAACACTTGCAATTATATAAGTAAAATAGTATTATAATATACAAGGTATAATAATTTTATTATGGAGGAACCGCATGACGATCCGGCATCTTCGCATTTTTACAGAGGTTTGCGCTTGTAAAAGCGTAACCGGCGCGGCCAAAAAGCTGTACCTTGCACAGCCGTCTGTGAGCCTTGCCATCCGGGAACTGGAAAACCATTACGGCGTAAAGCTATTTGACCGTATTGCAAGGCGGCTTGACCTTACCGAAGCCGGACAGCGGCTTTTGGCCTATGCAACGCAGATCATTGCGCTGTTTGACGATATGGAACGGGATGTAGGACAATTCGACGGCCAACGCGTCAGCATCGCAACCAGCCTGACAATCGGTACTTGCCTGCTCCCCTCATTGGCAAGGCAATTTAGCCGGATTCATCCTGAAATTGAACTGCACGCTATGATTGAAAATTCGGAGCGGGTTATTGAGGGCGTGCTCTCCAATCATTACGATCTGGCCTTGGTGGAAGCAGTTTCCGACGAGCCGCAGCTTCTCGCCGAACAGCTTATGCCGGACGAACTGGCAGCAATCTGCTCTCCGGACCATCCGCTTCTTTTAAATAAGGCCGGCATTTGCGCAGAAGATTTTGCTGCCCAAAGAATAATCATGCGGGAAAAAGGAAGCGGTACGCGCGAGCTTTTCGACAGCGTTATGCTGGTTAACAATATGAAAATTAAACCCTTTTGGGAAAGCGCCAATACGCAGGCGATTATCGCGGCGGTCTCTGCGGGGATTGGCATTTCAGTCTTGCCGGAAAGGCTTCTTTCAGAGGCGTTGGCAGAGGGCAAGATTTGCAAATTGCATTTATCGGGTATCTCGTTTAAACGTTCGTTTTATCTGATCCGCCATCGAAACAAATACCTCTCTCCAGCAGCAATGGATTTTATGGGACTTTGCTACAATCTTCGAAAAGAAAAAGAGGAAAAGGATGTACCAGATCTTAATCCGTAAAATGGAACAAGCAGATATTGAATTTTTCCCTGCTGCTTTTAAGGCACAGGGATGGGAAAAACCACAGAGCCAGTTTGAAAGATATTACAAACGGCAGCAAAACAAGGAGATCCAAGTGTTTGTGGCAGAAGCGTCCGGTGCGCCGGCTGGATACGTCCTTCTTCTGCCCTATGATCCGCACGGCCCGTTCTCCCTGCGCAGAATCCCTGCTATTTCCGACTTTAACGTATTAAAAAAATATCAGCGTAACGGTATCGGCAGCCGCCTTCTTGATGCTGCGGAAGCTGCCGCCGCCGAAATATCAGATGAAGTCTGTTTAGGCGTCGGGCCGGCCCAGCGGCTTTATATCAAACGGGGATATCTGCCGGATGGAAGCGGCGTATGGTTTCAAGATAAACCGCTTTCTCCGTATACAGCCTGTGTCAATGATGATAATCTGGTGCTTTATCTAAGCAAAAAGCTGAAGCTGAAATAGAAAAAGAACCCAGCTTTTTTCAAAAGCTGTATAGATGCTGCATCTGTTCAGGCAGTGTTGCTTTTATCGCGAAATGGAAGAGGAGCGTTTGCAGAAAAAGCGTTTTTAGTAGAGGAGGTGCGCAATGATTCCGTCCTATGTTTCCTGCTTAATCCAAAAGCTGTCGGATGCAGGATACCGTACGGCTGCGGTCGGCGGCTGCGTTCGCGACAGCTTGCTTAAAAGGGAACCGCACGACTGGGATCTTGCGACAGCCGCACCATGGCAAACGGTCAAGGCGCTATTTTCCGACAGTTTTCCGGTAATCGAAACCGGGACACAGCACGGGACGGTTACCGTCTTGTCAGAAGGGCATCCAATCGAAGTCACCACCTTCCGCATCGACGGATCATATTCCGATGGGCGCCACCCCGATTATGTACATTTTACGGATGATTTGGAACAGGATCTCAGCCGCCGGGACTTTACGATAAACGCCATGGCGTTTGACGGCGGGCATCTGATCGATCCGTTTGGCGGACGGGACGATCTGTCTCTGCGGATCATCCGGTGTGTGGGAGATCCGAAAATGCGTTTCCAAGAAGATGCCCTTCGGATGCTGCGGGCGCTCCGTTTTTCCTCTTCACTTGGTTTCACGATAGAGGAACAGACAGCGTCCGCCATTCACAAGCAGGCAGCAGCGCTTTCCTTGATATCAGCACAGCGGATTTTTTCCGAACTGCAAAAATTGCTCTGCGGTTCTAATGTAAAAGAAGTCCTATTGGGATTCTCCGATGTCTTTGCTTATATTTTACCTGAACTAACACCTTTATTCGGATTGCCGCAGAATACCCCGCATCATCGCTATGATGTATGGGAACATACGGTGCAAACCGTCGCAAATGTCCCGCCGTGTCCCCATATGCGTTTTGCGGCGCTGTTTCATGATATGGGAAAAGCAGCATGCCGCTCGACGGATGCAAACGGGATCGATCATTTTTTTGGGCATGCGAAAAAATCTGCGGAATATGCGCATCAGATTTTGTTTCGCTTAAAAAGCGACCGAAAAGCATTAGATACCATATGCGCGCTTGTCAGAAGGCACGATATCCCAATAGATCCTGACGAACGGCTGATATTGCGCCGCCTTCGTCAGTTCGGCCCCGCTTTCTTTTTTGATCTTCTCGCGCTGAAAAGAGCGGATTGCCTCGCGCAGGCTGCACATCCCAAACGGCTTTTCCTTTTACAAAGCGCTGAAAAAACCGCCAAACGCCTGCTCTCTTCAAATGCCTGCTTTTCTTTAAAAAGCCTTGCTGTCCATGGCGATGACTTGATCGCGGCTGGTATTCCAGAAGGAAAGGCGGTAGGGTACTGTTTAAAAAGCCTGTTGAATGCTGTAGTAGAAGGCATCCTTCCAAATGAAAAAACGGCGCTGCTTGATGCATTGCCGCAAATCCTAAAAGAATATCAGAACACTGCACGCCCGCCTTACACAGGAAATTCCTGTTAAGTATTTCCTGCTGTTTCGAGACTGCCCCCTTTCCGGGATCCCCTCTTTATACTCTTCCCGGATCTGGATGCTGTTTCCCTTCAATTCTCTCCTGCTTTCTGCATCAGGTAATTCCGTTTCGTTCACCTCCCGGCTTCTTACGGCGTATCATAAAACAGTTGAATTTTAAAATGAGGTGGACTTCTATGCAGAAAAACCCCGCATATAACATCGCCTGTATTTTGCAGCACCGCAGGCCCTATGCTACAGCGGAGATAAAGGGCAGCAGCCGTTACCCTGATCTTTTAGGCAGCGCCTGTTTCTATCAAATACAACAAGGCACGCTTCTGACTGTCTTTTTTAAGGGCCTCCCCTCCCCCTCGGAGCATCGCGTATTCGGGTTCCACATCCATGAAGGCGGCCGGTGTACCGGAACCGACAAAGACCCATTTGCAGATGCCGGTGCGCATTACAATCCGCAAGACAGCGCACATCCGCTGCACGCTGGAGATTTACCCCCCATCTTCTCCAACAGAGGCTGGGCATGGTACGCCGTTATCACCACCCGTTTCTCCCGTCAGGAAATCATAGGGAAATCCATGATCCTGCACGCAATGCCAGATGATATGACAACACAGCCATCCGGCAATTCCGGAGAAAAAATCGCCTGCGGCATAATCCGTCCGGCAGAGTGTGGTTTTCCGCGTTCCCCAGTTCGCTAAAACGGCGCATTACTTTTAGAATCCAGCTTTGTCAAGTTTTCTGCGCTTGCTTGCGGTTGACAATACGTATGAAAGAATGTATACTGGATACAAATATTAAAACGCACGGAAGAGAAGAGTATGCGTAGCGGCTGCCTGAAAAGAGAGTCCGGGAAGGTGAAAGCGGACGGTTGGCCCTATGCAGAACATGGCCTCGGAGCGGTGCCGGTGAAGTTTTGTCAGCCGGCAACGGTTGTCCCGTTATCGCAAATAAGGCATACCGGATTTTTGGGTATGTGAATTTAAAGTGGTACCACGAAGCGGACGCTCTCGTCTTTAAAACAGACGGGGGCGTTTTTTCGTTTTCTTCCCGCAGTTTCTTTGATATTTTTCCTTTTTCCGCACATCATCCAAACAGGAGGTTATGTTATGGCAGACAAATTCTATATCACCACTGCGATCGCCTACACTTCACAAAAGCCGCATATCGGCAATACGTATGAAGCGGTATTGACGGATGCAATCGCACGATACCATCGTTTAAAAGGTGACGATACGTACTTTTTGACGGGAACGGACGAGCACGGACAGAAAATTGAAGATTGCGCAAAAGCCGCAGGCATTACCCCGCAGGCCTATGTTGATAACATTGCCGGACAGATCCGCGGGATCTGGGATCTGATGGGGACATCTTATGACCAGTTCATCCGTACTACCGATCCAAAACACGAGCGTGTGGTGCAAAAAATCTTTAAAAAGCTCTACGATCAAGGCGACATCTATAAAGGCCGCTATGAAGGCTGGTACTGCAAGCCCTGTGAGTCCTTTTTCACCGAAACACAGGTTGTAGACGGCAATTGTCCGGATTGCGGAAGACCGGTGGAAAAAACGTCGGAAGAGGCATATTTCTTCCGGATGAGCAAATATCAGGACCGGCTAATGAAATATATCGAAGAGCATCCGGATTTCATACAGCCGGAATCACGCAAGCGTGAGATGGTCAATAACTTTTTGAAACCAGGACTGCAGGATCTGTGCGTCTCCCGTACCTCTTTCCAGTGGGGAATACCGGTTGACTTCGATGCCAAACACGTTATCTATGTCTGGATCGACGCACTTTCAAACTATATTACAGCGTTAGGGTACGACCCTGACGGTTCCAGCGAACAATTTAAAAAATACTGGCCGGCCGATGTCCATGTAATCGGAAAAGACATTCTGCGTTTCCATACGATTTACTGGCCCATTATGCTTATGGCCCTGGGACTTCCGCTGCCAAAAAAGGTTTTCGGCCACCCGTGGATGCTGTTTGGCAAGGATAAGATGAGCAAATCCCGCGGAAATGTTATTTATGCGGATGATTTGGCCCGTCAGTTCGGCGTCGACGCCGTCCGGTATTATATGATTAGTGAAATGCCGTATGCACAGGACGGCGCCATCACTTATGAAACTGTGATCGCACGGTATAATGCCGATCTTGCCAACACGCTGGGCAATCTGGTAAACCGTACGGTTTCAATGTGCCACAAGTACTTTGACGGTAAGCTTGAAAAGAAAGCGCCCTGCGAGTCCGTGGACAAAGAATTGGCGGCATTTTGCGCGGAAACAGCAGAAAAATATCACGGCATGATGGAGGATTTACATCTTGCCGATGCAATAGATGCCGTCATGGGCCTTGCCCGCCGTGCAAACAAGTATATCGACGAGACTGCGCCGTGGGTGCTGGCAAAAAAGGACGATAACCGGGATCGGCTGATGACTGTTATGTTCTGTCTGATTGAGGCTATCCGTCAGATTGCCGTACTTTTACAACCCTTTATGCCGGACACTGCGGTGAAAATTTTTGCACAGATCGGGTCTTCCTGTTCTTCATTCGAAAGCCTGTCGTCTTTCGGAGAAAACGATATAACGGCTGTCGGTACCCCTGAAGCTTTGTTTGCCCGCATTGACGAAAAGAAAAAGCTGGACGAGCTTTCCGCCTTTGCCGCAGCACAAGCGGAAGCTGCTGCAAACGGGAAAAAGACAGATGCACATCCGGAAGGGATTGCCCAGATTACCATCGATGACTTTGCAAAGGTAGACCTGCGGGTAGCCCAAATCACAAGCTGTGAAAAGGTCCCAAAATCCGACAAATTGTACCGGTTGATGCTCGACGACGGTGAGGGCGGCCGCCAGATTGTCTCCGGCATTGCTAAATGGTATACTGAGGAAGAACTGGTCGGCAAAAAAGTTATTGTTGTCGCCAATTTAAAGCCCGCAAAGCTGCGTGGCGTTGAATCAAACGGCATGCTTTTGGCGGCCGATACGGCGGACGGCGGTGCGAGCGTTGTCTTTGTGGACGGCGGCGTGCACAACGGCTCAAAGATCCATTGAGTATCGACAGCAAAAAGCGCAATGCGCAAATCAGCCGCCCTCATTCCAAGGGCGGCTTTTTTAAGGAGGAATATGATGCTGCAAGGAATATTTGATTCCCATGCACACTATGACGACCACCGGTATGATGAAGACCGTGACGCTGTTTTTTCAAAAATCCGAAAAAACGGCGTGTGGCGGGTCATCAACATTGGATGCGATATGGAAAGCAGCCAAAACAGTATTGCTTTCGCGGAGCAATTCGACTTTTTCTATGCCGCTGTGGGAATCCATCCGGAAAACGCAGAAGAAGCAACCTCTCAGAACCTTGCACGCCTAAAACAGATGCTTTCCCATCAAAAGGTAGTGGCGCTCGGCGAGATCGGGCTGGATTACCACTGGGACGAGCCGCCGCGGGACACACAAAAGGCCGCTTTTGAAGCGCAGCTTCAGCTTGCGCAAAGTTGTAAAGTTCCTGTTGTCATCCACTCGCGCGACGCAACAGAGGACACAATGCGCCTGCTCTCACAGTACCGCCCTGACGGCGTTATGCACTGTTTTTCCGGTTCTGCTGAGACAGCCAAAGAGGTCGTGCGGCTTGGGATGTATGTCGGCTTTACTGGCGTGGTCACCTTTAAAAACGCAAGGCGCGCATTGGAAGCAGCGGCGGTTGTTCCGATAGACCGGATTCTGCTGGAAACCGACTGTCCGTATATGGCGCCTGTCCCCTTCCGCGGCAAGCGTACCACCTCCGACATGATCGCCTACTCCGCACAAGCTCTTGCACAGGTTAAGGGAATTTCTGCACAGGAACTGGTCGACCATGCAAAGGAAAATGCACTCCGCCTGTTCCGTATTGCAGAATAAACATCCGGCCTAACGCTAAGCGCCGCATTTTAAGATATAGATAGGGAGGCCGTCGTGCCGAACATTTCTTTTGCGGCGCCTGCTTTACCGAATGAACCAAAGCAGCCACGGGACATTCCTTCTCCGGTACAGTCGGACGCCTTTCCAGCAGAAAAGATGCAGGGCAAGAGGGATACTTCACAAGGAAGTGTCCCTTTCCGCCTTCTTCATCTGGGTATGGATACATGACAATTTGCTAAAAATTGCAATTGACAAATATGAGGTGCCTTTATGAAGCATAGCGGTACACAAAGGTTAGAGACCGAGAGATTAGTTTTAAGAAGATTTATGAATGAAGATGCTGCAGCAATGTATAAAAATTGGGCGGCAGACGAAGAGGTTACAAAATACTTAACGTGGCCTCCTCATCCAAATCAGGAAGTAAGCCGGAGGGTTATAGAAGATTGGGTAAAATCATATGACAGCGAAAGTTATTATCAATGGGCCATCGTATTGAAAGAAAAAGGAGAACCCATCGGAAGCATAGCTGTAGTGCATATGAACGAAGATGTTTCTATGGTACAGGTCGGTTATTGTATCGGAAAAACTTGGTGGCATAACGGTATCACATCAGAGGCATTAAAAGCAGTTATGGATTTTCTTTTTGATATTGTAGATGTAAATCGCATAGAGAGCCGGCATGACCCGCGAAACCCCAATTCAGGAAAAGTCATGAAAAAATGCGGCATGAAGTATGAGGGAACCTTACGTCGTTCTGATCGGAATAACCAAGGCGTATGTGACGCTTGCTATTATGCACTGCTAAAATCGGAGCGTTAAATTATCGTTTTGTTTATAAAAACGACCGTTTGAATGGCACTTTGATGTACTTATGTCCACAGATATAACAAGCATCGGACTGTAACACCACAATCCGAAAAGAAGTCAAATATCAAGCATTGGGGCACCCTTCTTACGGAGGATGCCCCAATTTTATGTCTCTCACTGTATGCGCTGTATTTTTACTTATTTTGTGCAGCATACTGCATGATATCTGCAACTTGGCCGTACATGGTAATCGTAAGAACAGTAACTTCAGCTTCGCCGCTGTCCGAATAATTGACGCCATACCAAAACGATGCGCTGCTAAGCGGCATATCGCTGTAGGAATCGGCTGTTACACCTTCGGGCGCAGCGTTCACTTCATAATAAGCCGCCGCACTGTCTTGGATATTCTCCGGCAGATCGGCTATTTTCGCTTCACTCTGTATCGTAGTCGTAACAAGCGTACGGGCGGCGCCTTCTGCATACAGCAGTTCATCAGAAATGACATCTTTGCTTGTCTCGTTTCCGTCAGCATCCTTCTCCGTCCTGGTGCGCCGTACTGCACCGGCCTCATAAGGGATGCCCTGGTCTTCCGTTATTTTTAAGAACGCGGCATAACGGGCTTCATAGTCTGCATTTGCCCCCGAATATGTCGCTTGCACAGAATCCAGATACCAGCTATCCGCCGGAGAAAGACGTTTAAAATGGTAAACAATATTCGCCGGTACACCCAAAAAGGTTTCTTCTTGAACATAGGCAGTGTTGGTCTCGTCCGTCATCTCCGCAACAACAGTGAGATCCTCTTCTGTTTTGCCGATTGCATCAAATAATTCGTCCTTCGTCATTCCCCAGTCGGTGCCGGGATAAACAAAATATCCGTATTGTTTGCCGTCTGACGATCCGCCTCCCGGCGAACATGCCGTCAAAGCAAGAATGACTGCCATTACGGCGGGAATCAAATATTTTTTCATCTCCAATACCTCCTTATATCATGGGTTCAGAATCCGCTTGGGACATATGCCGCGCGATGCAAAACGACATCTGTGCCGCTTGTGAAGGACACGACAGTCTGACCATATACTGCATTCTTTGAAAGAAAGCCCTCTTCATCTGCTGTATAAAAACCGCTATGACTTGAATATAACGTAAATGTTTGAGTCGAACCTATTGATGAACTATTACTATAATAATATGTTTGACTTTTATCAATATTTGTTGGAATATGATAATTTTGTATGATTTTTGTTATATTTGTTGATGATAAGCCAACTTTAGTAATGGACGTGGTGACTTTATCGACTCGAAAAGTAAATTTGCTCGTTACTAAATTTTCTGATTCACTTTTAATCGTATAATATAATTTAAATAATACGGCGAACTGATCTCTCTGTGCACTTGAACTAACTTCCATTGCCTGCGTTGCTACATATGAACGCTCAACAGATCCATTGTTATATTCCTTTATTTCCAATAGCTGTGTTGATTCTATTGTATTATTCTCATATATAGTGAAATCAGAGCATAAATGATTTAAATTATTTTGTGATAAGTAAAATAATAATTCTTTATCTGATTTTTCAGATACTTTGTAAATAGTGCAATATGTTTCCGCATCTAAAGAAGGTGAGGCGGCTGAAACAGTTGTACCAATCGCACTAATTATAATGCTTATAATAAAAGCAGCTATTTTTAAATATTTTTCATATTTAACTCCTCCATAAATTCTATTTAAAATGTATCGTTATTTAGTATATCACCTCCGATAAATGTTTTTATACCTTTCTAAACCATCTTCAAAACCACCTTCCTTATTATATTCTATTAAACTATAAACCATTTCTTTTTATTTTATAAGGTCATTCTTTCAGTTCCAAGATATTTTATACTTTATTATCTTTCTTTGTAAGCTAATTGTAATTCCTGTTCTGTTTTTAATACAGGCCATCTGTCCATAATCATCTTATCATTGAATAATTGTTAAATTTATGTTTGATTTGTTGTACATGATGCTTATCCATAATCTCTATATGCCGTGAATTTCAGTTAACTTCTTTTGTAAAAATATAAAGATAACACACAGTGATTAAGCGGCAAAAGCCCTGTTTCACCGTATAAAGCGTGCAGCCATCAAAATGCTTCAGATGAAACATTAAATTTCAGGATTCAGGTCAAGGAAAATAATCCGGCGATAGGTTTAGTATGTATTATCCGTATTCTTCCAAAACGGCTGTCTTACCCATTGTATATTCCGGTTATCTCTTTGTAAAACCATAATGAGCATTTATTATAAATATCTATTTTCTGCATATTTCTTCTATCCTTAGAATACACCATAATTTTGTGGATGTCAATTGCTGTTTGTCAATAAATATTATCAAAAGAAAATTTATTTTATCTTGTTTTTTAATTTT
>ERZ1643249.1257-NODE-1257-length-25765-cov-5.518786_pt1 | contig 25765 bp, 23 predicted proteins | sample MGYA00579263_ERZ1643249 | MGnify/ENA primary metagenome ERZ1643249 (study PRJEB29033, sample SAMEA4952264) | chicken gut metagenome | biome: Broiler Chicken; feature: Gastrointestinal Tract; material: Caecum | place: Ireland | collected 2018 | study: Broiler...
GCGCATACGGCAACGTCGACCCCGTCATCGCCTATAAGAAGGAAGGCTTCGAGATGTTCGACGAGATGATCGAGCGCATCCAGAACAACACGATCGCGATGTTGCTCAAGGTCCGCATCGAGGTGTCGCGCCCGATGGTGCGCCCCGTCGAGCAGATGCAGCCCGTTGTGGAGCCCGCGCAGATGATCACAAATTCTCCCGCGGAGACGGGCGCCAAGCCCATTCCCCGCACCGCCGCCAAAGAGGTGGGAAGAAACGATCCCTGCCCCTGCGGAAGCGGTAAAAAATATAAAAACTGCTGCGGCAAAAACGCATGAGTCTGCCGCCTGAAAAAAGCCCCGCCGCGGGCTTTTTTCCTTTTTCCCGCCCGAAAAAAGCGGGGCGCGGGCGGCGCAAGGGCGGAGGAACTGTTGACAAATCTCTTTCCGCATAGTAAAATCAAAGCAGAAAAGAAATAGGAGGGGAATATGTACAGGCTGGACGAAAAGTTTTTCAACGTCGACGAAGAGGCGCGCCGCGGCGACCTCACCGCTCTTCTTTCGGAGGGCGAAAAGATCCTCTGGCGCGGCAAGCCCAAAAAGTCGGCGTACATACTCAACAGCGTCTTCCGCATGCTCCCGTTTGCGCTGATCTGGCTGCTCTTTGACGGCGGTTTCATCGCCATGCTCTGCATCGCTGGGCCCGAACTTCCGCTCGGAATCCGCATCGGACTGGTCGTCTTTTTTGCCTTTCATCTTCTGCCCGTATGGATGTGGATCACCAACATCGTCACCGCGAACAGACAGCACAAAAATCTCGAATATGCGTTCACGGACAGGCGCATCATCCTCAAATCGGGCATTGTCGGCATCGACTACAAGAACATCTTTTATGCGGACATCGTCTCCGTCAACCTCCGCGTGGGACTGATCGACAGGCTCTGCAAGGTGGGGGACATCTACATCGTCAGCCGCGAGAACTCGTCTGTGCTGTACGACCTCTCCGAATGCTATTTCCTGCTCAAAAAACTGCAGGAGATCGTGCTCGACCTCAAGATGGACGCCTCCTTCCCCAACGACCTCCGCCCCGCGACCAACAAGGGCTTTTCCACCCGCTACACGAAGGAGTGAAAGAGCCGCGCGTTTCCGCCCGCGCAACGGCCGCGGTGCGCGGCAGAACGCATGCACGGGCGCGCAAGCGTACCGAAAAAACCTTTCGCCTGCGGCGGCGCGCATATGTGTGCGGGCACAGGCGAAAATTTTTTGCCGCTTTCCTTTAAACGGAGAAAAAACACACATAACAAAAGAAAAAGAGGACTCATCCTATCTATGCTTGCACTTCAGATATTTCTTCTTCTGGCGGGGCTCGTCCTTCTTGTCAAGGGCGCCGACTGGTTCGTGGAGGGGAGCGCGGGGCTTGCGCGGCGTTGCCGCATCCCGACGCTCGTCATCGGCCTGACCGTGGTCGCGTTCGGCACGAGCGCGCCCGAGCTCGCCGTCTCCGTGACCTCCGCCATCCGCCATTCCACCGACATCGCCATCGGCAACGTCGTCGGGAGCAACATCTCCAACATTTTGCTCATCCTCGGCGTCTCCGCGCTCATCTGCCCGCTTCCCGTGCAGAAGAGCTCTCTTTTGCTCGATTTTCCCGCCCTGCTCGCGGCGAGCGCGCTCCTGCTCTGTCTCGGATACCGGAACGGCGCGCTCAACCGGTGGGACGGCATCATCCTGCTCGCGGTGTTCGCGGCATACATGGCGCTTTTGCTCTCCTATTCCCTCCGCCGCCAGCGCGCGCAGCTCTCGGCGGGCGTGCCGCTTTCCGAAATGCAGGAGAAGGAAGAAGCGCCGCAGAAAAAGCTGTGGGTCCTGCTCCTGCTCCTCGCCGTCGGGCTCGCGATGGTCGTGGGCGGGGGAACGCTTCTCGTCAATTCCGCGGTGTGGCTCGCGGAGAAAGCGGGCGTCTCCGAGCGCATCGTCGGCCTCACCATCGTCGCGGTGGGCACTTCGCTGCCCGAGCTCGTGACCTCGGCGGTCGCCGCGGTCAAAAAGGAGACGGACATCGCCGTCGGAAACGTGCTCGGGAGCAACATCTTCAACGTGTTCATGGTCGCGGGGCTCTCTTCGCTCGTGTATCCGCTCGCCTTTACGTCGGGCAATCTGATCGACGCGATCGTCGCCCTCGCCGCCGCACTGCTCCTGCTCGGGCTTGCGCTGCTGCCCGGGCACAGGATCCGTCGCTGGGGCGGCGGCGTATTGCTTGCCGGCTTCGCGGCATATTACGTCTATCTGTTCGCCTTCGCACTCTGATTTTTCCCGCGCGGAAGGGGCGCGGGGCGTTGTTTCTTGACAAAACCGATGCGGTTATGCTATAATCTGGAAAAATGCGAATGTGATTTCCCGCACGGGCGGGACAATGAGGTGATTATGTTTAAAGCGGACGATTACAGGCTTCGCGCAAAGGCGCTCTCCGACACGCTTGCGGAGACCAAAGAGGCGCTGGACATCGACATACTGAATGAAAAACTCCTCGCATTAAAGGCGGAGCAGGAAAAACCCGAGGTCTGGCAGGACCTCGAAAAGTCCACAAAGCTCGGCAGGGAGATCGCGTCCGTCGAGGGCAAGATCAACGCCTATGAAAAGGGCAGAAAGGCGCTCGAAGAGGTCAATTCCGTCATCGATCTGATCGAGGAGACGGAAGAGGAGGAGCTCATCCCGGAGCTCGATTCCCTTCTGGCGACGGCGGAGGCAGACCTCGAAGACATGCGCATCCGCACCCTTCTGCGCGGAAAATACGACGGCTTCAACGCCCTTCTGACCCTGCATTCGGGCGCGGGCGGCACCGAGAGCTGTGACTGGGTCGGCATGCTCTACCGCATGTACACCCGCTATGCAGAGCGCAACGGGTTCAAGGTGACCGAGCTCGACCGCCTGGACGGCGACGAGGCGGGCATCAAGAGCGTCGATTTCAAGATCGAAGGGGAAAACGCCTACGGCTACTTAAAGGCGGAGAAGGGGGTGCACCGCCTTGTCCGCATCTCGCCCTTCGACGCGAACAAGCGCCGCCATACCTCCTTTGCATCCCTCGAGGTCATGCCCGAGATCGAGGACGACGGCGACGTCGAGATCCGAAGCGAAGATCTCAAAGTGACGACCTTCCGCTCCTCGGGCGCGGGCGGCCAGCACATCAACAAGACGGAATCCGCCATCCGCATCCAGCACATCCCGACGGGCATCGTCGTCTCCTGTCAGAACGAGCGCTCGCAGATCCAGAACCGCGAGATGGCGATGAAGATGCTGCGCTCCAAGCTCATCGAACTGCGCGAGAGCGAGCGCCTCGCCAATGAACAGAGCATCAAGGGCGAGATCAAGAAGATCGAGTGGGGAAGTCAGATCCGAAGCTACGTCTTCTGCCCGTACACCCTCGTAAAGGACCATCGCACGGGCTGTGAGACGGGCAACATCCAGGCGGTGATGGACGGCGATATCCAGCCCTTCATCATCGATTACCTCAAAAAGAGCTGAACATGAAGGGCTACCGCTACTTCCGCCGCGCGGGCAACGCGGCGCTCTTTTTCATCCTCGGCGGCATCTTCGTCGCGCTGGGCATCCTCTCCTTTTTCTGGCTGACCCTGCCCTTTGCGGTGTTCTCGCTGGTGTTCGGCGTCCTTCTCGCCGTATTGCCGCAGTTTGTCGTCTTTTCGCGCTATTCCCTGCGCGGCGGACGCCTGCGCTTTTGCTCGTTCGGCATCCCGCGCAGCATCTCGCTCGAGCGCGTCGGCGCCGTCGTGATCTGCGTGGACGAAGAATACAGGCAGTGGAAGGGGTATTTTCCCGTCACCGTCCGCATCTCCGCGGGCGAGATCGAGATCCCTTCCGTCTCCTTCCTGCGCTCCGCGGACGAGGACGAGTTCGACCTGTGCGACACGCGCACAGCGGTGCGCAATTGTTTTTTTAAGGAATTCATCACCGACGGCGCGCTCGATCCCGATCTTCTTCCCGCGCTCGCGCAGGCGTATGCGGGGAAAGTCTACGTCTCGGAATACGTGTACGAGCTGTACAAGCCCGCCTTCGAAGGGCTGTTCGGCGAGCGGCTGACCGTCTACACGCGCATCCCGAAAGCCGCGGAAAAATACCGCGGGCAAAAGTGAGGGGAGACCCTCCTTTTTTTGTCATCTGTTTGTCATTGCCCCGATGGGGCGGGAGGTCATCCATGGACTATGCGGCGAAATTTTCCCGCATCGGGAAAAAAACAGAACCCGTCATCCTCGGCATCGAGAGCTCGTGCGACGAGACGGCGGCGGCGCTCGTGCGCGGGCGTGAGCTCCTGTCCGACGTCATTCTCTCTTCCGCCGCCGAGCAGAGCAAATACGGCGGGGTGGTGCCCGAGATCGCCTCGCGCATGCACACGGACGCGATCGGCACCGCCGTCGAGCGCGCGGTGCGGGAGGCGGGCGTGGACAAGTCGCAGATCGACGCCGTCGCCGTGACGTACGGCGCGGGGCTTCTGGGCGCGCTGCTCGTCGGGCTTTCGTTTGCAAAGGCGTACGCCTATGCGCTGGACGTGCCGCTGATCGCGGTCAATCACATCCGCGGGCACATGGCGGCGGCGTATCTCGCCGACAAGACGCTCGAACCGCCCTTCGTCATCCTGCTCGCGAGCGGCGGACACACCGCCATTCTTCTTACGAAGAGCTATACCGACTTCAGCATCCTCGGCTCCACGCGCGACGACGCGGCGGGCGAGGCGTTCGACAAGGCGGCGCGCGTGCTCGGACTGCCCTATCCGGGCGGGCCGCACGTCGAAAAACTCGCGCGGGAGGGGAAAAACTGCATCGCCTTTCCCAAGATGTTCTCGGGGGGCGGCTATGATTTTTCGTACAGCGGGCTCAAGACCGCGGTGATCAACTACTGCCACAACCGCGAGCAGAAGGGGGAACCGTATTCGCGCGCGGACGTCGCGGCGTCCTTTCAGTGCGCCGCGTGCGACGTGCTCGCCGAGCGCGCGGTGCGCGCCGCGCTCGAGCACGGTGTGGGCACCGTCGCCGCGGGCGGCGGCGTGATCGCCAACGGCTATATGCGCGAAAAGCTCCAAAAACTGTGCAAAGAGGCGGGGCTTCGCCTCGTTCTCCCCGAGCGGCGTTACTGCACGGACAACGCCGCCATGATCGCGGCGGAGGGGCTCATCCGCTATATGGCGGGGGATTTTTCCGACCTGTCCGTCAATGCCTGCGCGCACATCCCGCTCGGCAAAAAGGGAAAACAGTGAATAAAACGCGCCCGATCGGGCAATAACGCTTCCGGAATATCCGGAGGCGTTTTTTTTATGCGATCGGCTTTACGCGCTTTCGCCGCGGTGCTCGCGGCGCTCTTTTTGCTCGCGCTCCTCGCGCTGCCGCAGCTTTTGCAGCGCACCCTGCTCTTTGAAGGGGGCGAGCGGTACGAATTTTATTCCGGCCGCCCGGGAAGCGACGCCCGCATCACGGGCGCGTCCGCGGAGGACGCGGCGCGCGTGCGGTTTTTCCTCCCGAACGTGACGGGGGAGAGCGCGCGGTATGCGGACGCGGAGGACGCGTTTGCGCAGGCGGAGCGCTACGGCGCAGAACTGCTCTTCACGGAATACTGCGCGGACGTCGTCAATTATTACTATTACAGCGCCCGCCTGGGCGGCGGCGTGGAGGTCTGCGGCAGAACGGTCAACCTGCACGTTGCCCTGCGCGGCGGCGCCGCCTGCGTCGGAAGCCCGCTGATTTTCGGCGGATACTGAAAAATTTTTTCCGTCCGTGTATAAAAATCGGCGGGCGGGCAACAATCAAAGCAACAAATCTTTCGGAGGATGATTATGAAAGAAACAAAGCACGCCGTGCCCGCGGAGGGTGCGGCAAGAAAGAGACTCTATTACATTCTGATCGCTGCCTGCGCGCTCGTTCTCGCGACGGCGGTCACGCTGACGGCGGTTTTCCTGACGCGCGGCGATTCCTCGCAGCTGGAAAACCCGGGCATCGACAATGAAGATCCCGACGACGATCCCGACGACGATCCCGATGAGCCGGACGAACCCAGCGGCACCGAGCTCGTGTTCGCGCTGCCCGTCGAGGGGACGGTTTCGACGGGTTACACCTTCTGGTATAACTCCACGCTCAACCGCTACTGCCTGCACACGGGCATCGACTTCAACGCCGAGGCGGGCACTGAAGTGTGCGCCGCGGCGGCGGGCACGGTCGTCGAGATCAGCGACACGCTGCTCGAGGGCGGAAAAGTTGTCATCGACCACGGCAACGGCCTGACCAGCGAGTATGCGTCGGTGGACGTCGCCTCCTCGCTGAAAGAGGGCGACACCGTCGCGAAAGGGGACGTGATCGGTTCCGTCTCCGCGTCCGCGGACGTGATGGGCAACGAGTACGACGTCGGCTCGCATCTGCACTTTGCGATGTACGAGGAAGGCGCGAGCGTGGATCCTTCCGCCTATCTCGACATGGACGAGAAATAAGGCGTGACCCCGCGGGGGGAACGCTCTCCCTTTCGAAAGGGCAGACGTGCGAAGGCGCGGCGCAAAGTTTTGCGCCGCGCCTCTTTTGTGCGAAAAAAACTTGTATAATGCCCGCAAATATGCTAAAATAAAGGGGAAAAACCGCCCGCTGGGGCGGGGAAGAGGGCGGAAAGGATGCACGAAGGACACAGAGAACGAATGCGGGAGCGGCTGTTCGCATACGGCGGGTCGCTGACCGATCACGAACTCCTCGAAATAGCGCTCTTCGGCTGCATCGGCCGAAAGAACACCAATCCGCTCGCTCACGACCTGCTCGAGAGCTTCGGCACGCTCAAGGGCGTGTTCAGCGCTTCGCCGCAATTGCTCTGCACCGTCGCGGGCGTCGGCCCGCAGACGGCGGAATACCTGCACATGATCGGGCTTATCATGCACCGCATCCGCGAGAGCGAGTCCGCCTTCGTGCGCATGTACAACTACGCCGAGGCGACGGAATACATACGCGGCCGCTATGCGGGCTGCGCCGCCGAAAAGACGGAGATCTACCTCATCGACGAGCGCGGCATGCTGCTCTGCTGCAAGTCGTTCACCGAAATGCGGCACGGTGTCGTGTTCATCGACCTGAAGGAACTCTCCTTCATTCTCTCCGAGGTCAAACCCGCAAACCTCATCCTCTCGCACAACCATCCGAGCGGCAATCCGAGCCCGTCGGACAGCGACGACGCGACGCTCGCCGAAGTCGTGCGCGCCTGCCGCGTGCACGGCGTCTCCGTCTGCGACAGCGTCATCTGCGCGGACGGGAAGATCTTCAGCTATTATTACGCCAACCGCCTCGCGCGGCTGGGTCTTGACAAATAATTCAAAGAAGGGTATCGCAAATGAAAGAAGTCAGAACGAGATTCGCCCCCAGCCCCACGGGGTACATGCACATCGGCAACCTGCGCACCGCGCTCTACGGCTATCTCTACGCCAGGCGCGAGGGCGGGAAATTCATCCTGCGCCTTGAAGACACGGACAGCAAGCGCTACGTGGACGGCGCCGTGCAGATCATCTACGACACGCTCAAAGACGCGGGCATCTTCTACGACGAAGGCCCCGACGTCGGCGGGGATTACGGCCCCTACGTGCAGAGCGAGCGCGCGGCGATCTATAAGGAATACGCCGAAAAGCTGGTCGAACTGGGCGGCGCGTATTACTGCTTCTGCGACAAGGAGCGCATCGATTCGCTCAAAGACGAGAACGGGGTCGGCAGGTACGACAAGCATTGCCTGCACCTGAGCCGCGAGGAGGTCAGAGAAAAGCTCGCGGCGGGCGTTCCCTACGTCATCCGCCAGAATGTCCCGCTCGAGGGGAGCGGCAGCTACGAGGACCTCGTCTACGGCACCGTCACCGTCGATTTCAAGGACATCGAGGACGGCATCCTGCTCAAGAGCGACGGCATGCCCACCTATAACTTTGCAAACGTGGTGGACGACCACCTGATGGGCATCACCCACGTCATCCGCGGGAGCGAGTACCTCTCGTCCACGCCCAAATACAACCTGATGTACGACGCGTTCGGCTGGGAGCGCCCGACCTATATCCACCTCCCGCCCATCATGAAGAACGCGCACGAGAAGCTGTCCAAGCGCAACGGCGACGCGAGCTACCAGGATCTCGTCGAAAAGGGGTACGTCAAAGAGGCGATCATCAACTACATCGCCCTGCTCGGCTGGAGCCCCAAGAGCAACGTGGAAAAGATGTCCCTGCGCGAGCTGGAAGAGCACTTCTCCCTCTCGGGGCTGAACAAGTCTCCCGCCATCTTCGACGAGCTCAAACTGCGCTGGCTGTCCGGCGAGTACATCAAGGAGATGGACTTCGAGACATACCGCGCCCTCGCGCTGCCCTTCCTCAAAAAGAGCAAGGCGTACGGAAAATACGACGATGAAAAACTTCTGCGCATGGTCAAGACGCGCGTGGACATCTTCGGCGACATCCCCGCAAAGCTGGACTTCCTCGAAGAATACGGCGCGATCGACCCCGCGCTCTACTTCAACAAAAAGATGAAATCGGACGCGGAGATCGCAAAGCGCGTTCTCCCCGCCGCAAAAGAGACGCTCGCGGGCGTGCAGAACTTTGAAAACGCCGCGCTGTACGAGGCGCTGTGCGCGCTCGCCGCGCAGCTCGGCATGAAGAACGGGCAGGTGCTCTGGTGCGTCCGCATCGCGCTGACCGCGCGCGAGAACACGCCGGGCGGCGCCAGCGAGATGGCGGAACTGCTCGGCAAAGAGCGCTGTCTTTCCCGCCTCACCGCGGCGATCGAAGCGCTCGGGGCATGAACAGGCAGGAGGGGACGGGCCTGAGCGAGCGCCGCTTTGCGCGCATCCTCAGCCTGATCATCGTCATTCTGCTCGGCGTCGTGTGCGTGTACGTCGTCCTGCTCGCGCTGGACCGCGACGTGCGCACGGTGTTCTTCTCCATCCCCGTCGCGGTGGCGCTGCTCGTCTCCATGATCGTCAAGGTGTTCGCCCTTCACTCTTTTAACGCGAAGATCGCCTGTTATGTGATAGACAGCGTCCTGCTCGTCTTGCTCAACTTCTTTTCGGGCTGGACGGTCTCGGTGAATTACACGACTTACTGCTATCTCGTCTACGTCATCGTGCTCTCGGAGTTCTACCTCTCGGCGCCGCGCCTGCGCGACGACGTGATCATGTTCTGCGTCAACTTTGCGGCATACACGGCGCTGTACGTCATCATCGCGCTTTACAACCGCGAGCTCGCCTCGGCGTTTGACATCTCCTCGCAGTTCTTCCTCGCCTTTATCGTCATGGTCCTGCATTTCGTCATCTGCAATTTCGCGACGACGGTCTACCGCAAGAACAGGCAGATCGAGGAAAACCTCAAAAAGCTCGAGGAGAGCCGCAACGAGCTTCTCCGCGCCTACGACAAGCTGGAGGAGGCGACGGTCATCGAGGAGCGCAACCGCATCGCAAAGGAGATCCACGACACGGCGGGACATTCGCTGACAACCGTCATCATGCAGACGGAGGCGGCAAAGCTCGCGCTCGGCAAGGACGAAGAGCGCGCGCGCCGCTGTGTGGAGGCGGCAAATCTGCAGGCGAAGAACTGTCTGGACGAGCTCCGTCTGTCCGTGCACCTGCTCTCGGGCAAGCGCGAGAACGTCTCTTTCAAGGAATATCTCGAAAATATCCTCGGCGAGACGGCGGAGGGCACTTCCTTCACCGTCCGAAGCAAGATCGACGACGTGTCTCTGACAGACGAGGCGGAGCGCTTCGTCAGCAACACGTTGCGCGAGGGCATCTCCAACGGCATCCGTCACGGCGGGAGCACCGCCTTTTTCTTCGAGCTCAAGGACATGGGCAACTTCGTCGAGTTTTTGCTCTCGGACAACGGCAGGGGTGCGGATATGGCGAGCTTCAAAGAGGGGTTCGGCCTCTCGCACATGCGCGCCAAGGCGGAGGCGCTGGGCGGCATGCTTCGGTTTTCAAGCGAGGAAGGGGAAGGCTTTGAGATCCGTCTCAGCCTGCCCGGTTCGCTCAAGGCGGACCCGGAAACGCAGACATATAAGGAGGAGCCATGAAGATCAAAGTGATGATCGTGGACGATCAGGTGATCCTCTCGGAGGGGATACGCAGCATCCTTTCCTCTTCGGACGCGCTGGAGGTCATCGCGACCTGCGAGGACGGCCAGCAGGCTTTGGATGCGATGCAGGCGGGCAAGGTGCCCGACGTGGTCCTGCTCGACATCCGCATGCCGAACATGAACGGCGTCGTCACGACGGGGGAGATACGCAAGCGCTTCCCCGCCGTAAAGGTGCTCATTCTGACTACCTTTGACGACAGCGACTACATACTCAGCGCGCTCAACAACGGCGCGTGCGGCTATCTTCTCAAGGACATCGGCGCGGACGCGCTCATCGAGGCGATCGAGAACGCCTACGCGGGGGACACCATCCTGCCCGCGAAGATCGCGCGCAAGATCACCGACGCCGCGAAGATGGTCACCAACGACCGCGAGATACGGCTTCGCCGCGCTTTCTCTCTCTCGGACAGGGAGGTGGAGATCGCGCTCATGCTCTTCGAGGGGTTCAACAACCGCCAGATCGCCTCGGCGCTCAACCTCTCGGACGGCACCGCGCGCAATTACATCAGCGCCATTTATCTGAAGCTCGGCTGTGACGGCAGGGCGGAAGCGATCGCGAAGATGCGCGAGACGCTCGGAAACTGAGGAAAAAACCATGGAAGAGAAAAAAGGGCTTGTCTGCGAGGCGTGCGGCGGCACCCTGCGCCTTTCGGAAGGGGGCGGGCGCGCCGTCTGTCCCTATTGCGGGCGGGTGTACGATCTGGAAAAACGCGAAGAGGCGGGGCCTTGCGGCATCGTCGAGAGCCTGCGCAGGCGCGCGGGAGTGGTCGCGGCAAACTTCGGGCTGGCGCAGGGCCGCGCGGCGTCGGATTCCTTCGACGGCGACGAACGGGCGGCGGAGCGCCGCCTTCTCGCGAATGCCGCGGTCAAAGACGGCGTTCTGAAGCGCTACCGCGCGCGGGAAGCGGGGGAATACGCCCGCATCCCCGACGAGATCGTGCGCGTCGCGCGCCGCGCCGCGTATAAGGACAATCTGCTCGGCAGGCTTTCCGTCGCGCCGCAGGCGAAAGAGCTGGGCGCAAAGTGCTTTTCCCGCTGTGCGTCGCTGACCTCTCTGCGGCTGGAGGGGTGTGAAAAGCTGGGTGCGCGCGCGTTCGCAAAGTGCGAGGCGCTGCGCGAGGTGACCATCGCGCGGCACATCCCCGAGACGGGCAAAAAGGTGTTTGCGGGCTGCAAGCACATCTCGCGGGTCATCCTCCCGCGCAGCATGGAGCCGCGCATCTCACGCCTGTTCGGCATTCTGGCAAAATTCCGCATCGAATTTGTGTTCATGGACTGAACGCATGCGCCCGCGCGCATCCGTGCGCGGGCGCCGCCGTTTTCGCCCGCGCGGGCGCCTCTGCGCGCGCCTTTTTTGCGCGGAGCCGTCCCGCACAATACCCGCTTTTTTCGCCATGATATGCGCCGAAGCGCATTTTTCCCCGCAAAAAGGGGAGATCTTTGTCGGATGCGAAAATGCGCATCTTTTTTTGATAAATTTCCGCGCCCGCGCGGGAATTTATATTTTGGCCTCTTATGTCTTGACACCTGTATATTTTTTGTGTATAGTATGCGTGAAGAAAGAAAAGGAAAGAGGACGGAATGGACACACAGAAGCTGAAAAATTTAAAAGAGCGGGCGGATGCGGTCATCCTCGCGCATTATTACGTGGACGAGAAGGTGCAGCGGCTGGCGGACTACGTGGGGGATTCCTACTATCTCGCCAAGGTCGCGGCAAAGACGGACAGGAGCACCATCGTGTTCTGCGGCGTCCGCTTCATGGGCGAGAGCGCGAAGATCCTCAACCCCGACAGGCGCGTCCTTCTGCCCGCGCCGCAGGCGGACTGCCCGATGGCGCACATGGCGAAGGAGAATGAGATCGCGCGCCTGCGCCGCGAGATCCCCGACCTCGCCGTCGTCTGCTACATCAATTCCACCGCGCGGCTCAAGAGCTGTTCGGACGTGTGCGTCACCTCCTCCAACGCGGTGCGCATCGTCTCCGCGCTCCCCAACAGGAACATTTTGTTCATCCCCGACGAAAACCTCGGGAGCTTTGTCGCCGCGCAGGTGCCCGACAAGAAATTTTATTTTTCGGGCGGCTACTGCCCCGTGCACGCGCAGCTGCTCCCCGCAGACGTCGAGGCGGAAAAGCGCGCGCATCCCGCGGCGCGCGTGCTCACCCATCCCGAATGCAAGGAGGGGGTGCGCGTCCTCTCCGACTTCATCGGGAGCACGTCGGAGATCATAGACTATGCAAAAAAGAGCGAGGCGGGGGAGTTCGTCCTCTGCACAGAGCCGGGCGTTCTGTACGAACTGCAGCGGCAGTGCCCCGCAAAGCGCTTCTATCCCGTGACGCCCGTCTGTGCGGACATGCGCGCGATCACCGAGGAGAACCTTCTCTCCTGCCTGGAGACGGGCGCGGGCGAAGTGGTGCCGGACGAAGCGGAAGCCGCGGCGGCGAGAAGGCCGCTGGAGCGCATGCTCGAGCTCGCAAAGTGAGGGAATGAGATTATGCCGGAAGACAAGATCAAAACGGACGTCCTCATCGCGGGGACGGGCGTGGCGGGGCTGTGCTGTGCGCTCAACCTGCCCGCGGACATGCGCGTGCTCATGCTGAGCAAGGCGAAGGCGGACGAGAGCGACTCCTTCCTCGCGCAGGGCGGCATCTGCATGCTGCGCGGCGAGGAGGATTTCGCCGCTTATTTTGAAGACACCATGCGCGCGGGGCACTACGAGAACGACCCCGACGCGGTGCGGCTGATGCTCGCGAGCTCGCAGGACATGATCTCCGAGCTGGTGGGAAACGGGGTGCAGTTCGCGCGCGACGGCGAGGGGAACTTCCGCTTCACGCGCGAGGGCGGGCATTCGCGCCCGCGCATCCTCTTTCACGACGACGTGACGGGCAGGGAGATCACGAGCAAGCTCCTCGCCCGCGTTCGCGAGCGCAAGAACGTGCGCATCCTCGAACAGGCGGAGCTCGTCGATCTGATCTGCACGCGCGGCCGCGGCGGCGTGTGCGGCGGCGGGGTGGTGCGCTCGGTCGCGGACGGGCGGCTGACGGACGTGTATGCGAAGTTCACCCTGCTCGCGACGGGCGGCGTCGGCGGGCTTTTCGAGAACTCCACCAACTACCGCCACCTCACGGGCGACGCGCTCGCGATCGCGATGAAAAACGGGGTAGAGGTGGAGCACCTCAACTATGTGCAGATCCACCCGACCACCTTTTATTCGGAAAAACACGGGCGGAGGTTCCTCATCTCCGAATCGGTGCGCGGCGAGGGCGCCGTGCTGTTGGACAAGAACGGCGAGCGCTTCTGCAACGAGCTGTTGCCCCGCGACATCGTGACGGGCGAGATCCGCGCGCAGATGAAGAAGGACGGCACGAAGCACGTCTGGCTGGACATGCGCCCCGTCGGGGAAGCGACCGTCTGCGAGCACTTCCCGACCATCCGCGCCCGCTGTCTGAAAGAGGGATACGACGTGCTCGAAGAGCCCATCCCCGTCGTGCCCGCCCAGCACTATTTCATGGGCGGCATCAAGGTGGACCTGGACGGCAACACGAGCATGGACAGGCTGTACGCGGCGGGCGAGACCGCCTGCAACGGCGTGCACGGAAAGAACAGGCTCGCGAGCAATTCCCTGCTCGAAAGCCTGATCTGGGCAAAGCGCGCGGCGGCGGAAATGGCGCGGCGCAGGGGAGAGTACGACGCGGAAGTGACCGCCCCCGATCACGGGGCTTACGAAAACTATCGCGCGCTCAAACAGGAATATGCAAAGATGATCCGCGAAGAGGCGGAGAGGGAGGAATGTTTTGATTGACGAAGTGACGATGCGCATCCGCGCGGACGAGCTCATCCGCTCCGCGCTTGCCGAGGACGTTTCCAACGAAGACGTCTCCACCAACTGCGTGCTCTCCGCGCGCACGGAAGGGGAGGCGGAACTGCTCTGCAAACAAAGCGGGGTCATTGCGGGGCTTCCCGTGTTCGCGCGCGTGTTCGCGCTTCTGGACGAGCGCACGCAGGTGACCTTTTACGCCAAGGACGGCGATGCCGTTCAGAAGGGGCAAAAGCTCGCGACGGTGCGCGGCGACATGCGCGCCATCCTCACGGGCGAGCGCACGGCGCTCAATTTCCTGCAGCGCATGAGCGGGATCGCGACGTATACCGCCGAGATGGCGAAGCTGCTCGAGGGCAGCGGGCTCAGACTTGTCGACACGCGCAAGACGACGCCGAACATGCGCCTTTTCGAGAAATACGCGGTGCGCGTGGGGGGCGGCGGCAACCACCGCTACAACCTCTCGGACGCCGTTCTGCTCAAAGACAACCACATCGGCGCGGCGGGCGGCGTCGCGCAGGCGATCGCGCGCGCCAGGGCATACGCGCCCTTCACGATGAAGATCGAGGTGGAGACGGAGACGCTCGCCATGGTGGACGAGGCGGTCGCCGCGGGCGCGGACATCATCATGCTCGACAACATGACGGAAGAGGAGATGCGCGAGGCGGTGCGCCGCATCGGCGGGCGCGCGCTCGTGGAGATCTCGGGCAACGTGACGCGCGAGAACGTGAAGAAGCTCAGGGGCATCGGCGCGGACGTCGTTTCCTGCGGCGCGCTGACCCATTCGGCGCCCATCCTCGACGTGTCGCTGAAAAACCTGCATCCCGTGGGCTGAGGTGTGCGATGAACGGTGAACAGCGGCGCAGGGAGATCGCGGGGATGTTGGGAGCGCAGCCCCTCTCCGCGGCGAGCCTTGCGGACAAATTCGGCGTGAGCCGACAGGTGATCGTGCAGGACGTCGCCCTGCTCCGCGCCGAGGGAGCGCAGATCATCGCGACAAACCGCGGCTACATCGCCGCGGCGGCGCCGCGCGCCGAGCGGGTGTTCAAGGCGCGCCACACCGACGCGCAGGTGCTCGAAGAGCTGTATCTGATCGTGGACGCGGGCGGGTGCGTGGAAGACGTGTTCGTCTGGCACAAGGTTTACGGCAAGATCAGCGCGCACATGGGCATCGACTCTCGGCGCAAGGCGGAGCAGTTCATGGAGAAGATCCGAAGCGGCGTATCCACCCCGCTCAAAAACATCACGGGCGATTATCACTATCACACCGTCAGCGCGGACAGCGAGCGCACGCTGAACGAGATCGGAGAACTTCTGCGCGCGCGCGGATTTCTCGCGGCGGGAGATTGAAAAAATGGCATTTTGTGCCGAAAATCGCTTGACTTCTCTTTTATTTTTTCCTATACTGAGAAGGTAACTCAACAGAAACGTTGGGGGAGTAGCAGGCGCGGCAATGCCGCGTGACAAGCCTTCATCCCGTGCCTTTCCGGCACAGGCTTTTGTCTTAAACAGCGAGACCCATACGAACCGCCCGTGCGCGTTTTGTATGGCCTCATTCCGTCTATTTTGACCGCACACGAGCGATTTGTGTGCGGTTTTTTTATATGTCTGTAAAATCGCACGGAGGTAATTGTTTTGAACGGTCATGAAAAGACGGCGGCGCAGGTCCTTTCCGAGCTCGGCGCGGACGCGGCGCACGGGTTGCGCTCGGACGAAGTCACTGCGAGCCGCGAAAGGTACGGCGCAAACAGGTTCACCGAGGCAAAGAAGAAGTCCGTATTCCGACGCATCTTCGAAGCGGCGACGGAGCCGATGATCGTGCTTCTTCTGTTTGCATGGGCGATCACGATCGCGGTCAATGCCGTATCGGCGGCACGCGGCGGGCATTTCGACGTATATGAGTGCGTGGGGATCTTTGTGGCGATCGTGCTCTCCGTCGTGCTGACTGTCGTCATGGAGGGGCGAAGCGCAAAGGCGTTCGAGGAGCTCAACAAGATCAAAGAGGGCATCGAGATCAAAGTGGTGCGCGACGGGATCGTGCAGTACGTCCCGCAGCAGGAGCTCGTCGTCGGCGACATCGTCTATCTCGAGACGGGAAACAAGGTCGCCGCAGACGGCAGGCTGATCGAGAGCATAGCTCTGCGCTGTGACGAGTCTTCGCTGACGGGCGAATCCATGCCCGCGGAGAAGGATGCCGAGGCGCTCCTTCCTGCGGACGCGCCCGTCGCCGAGCGGGCGAATATGGTCTATTCCGGCTGTTTCGTCACGGGCGGTTCGGGCAGGATGGTCATCACCGATGTGGGCGACATGACGCAATTCGGGCTGATCGCGCGCGAGATCCAGGGCGGCGTCGAAGGTCAGACCCCGCTGCAGGAGAAGATGGGCAGGCTTGGCAAGATCATCACTCTGATCGGCGGCGCGTGCGCGGCGCTCATCTTCCTCATCCGTCTCGTCTATCTGATCGCGACGGGCACCCTCTCCTTCGAAGGGGTGTCGGGCGCATTCGTCTCGAGCATCGTCCTAATGGTCGCCGCCGTTCCCGAGGGGCTTCCGACCATCGTCGCGATCTCCCTCTCCATCAGCATCGCGCGCATGGCGCGGCAGAACGCGCTCGTCAAAAAGATGATCGCCTGCGAGACGGTGGGGTGTATCAACGTCATCTGTTCGGACAAGACAGGCACGCTCACCGAAAACCGCATGACGGTCGTGGATGTCTGGTCGCAGGGCGCGTTCGTACAGCCGTCCGCGTTTTCGGACGAGGAGATGTTGCAGAACTTCTGCGTCAACGGCACGGCAGACCTGTTGCGCGGCGAGGAGGGAGTGCGCTTCATCGGCAATCCCACCGAGGGCGCCCTGCTCGTGCTCGCCGAAAACTGCGGCGCGGACTACCGCGCGCGGCGTGAGGCGGCGCGCTTCGAGGAGGTGTATCCCTTCTCTTCGGAGACCAAAAACATGACCGTCGCGCTCGCGGAAGAGGGGGGCTATGCCGTCTACACGAAGGGCAGTCCCGAAAAGATCCTCGCGCTTTGCTCCGTCACGGAGGAAGAGCGCGCGCGCATCGAAGAGGGCATCGTCGGGTTGCAGAAGCGCGCCCGCCGCGTGCTCGCGTTTGCGCACAAGCGCGTCTCTTCCCGTCCCGCGAGCCGCGAGGATGCCGAAACGGGGATGACTTTCGACGGATTCGTCGGCATCGCCGACCCCCTGCGCGCCGAGGTGCCGCAGGCGGTGCACGCCTGCAAGACGGCGGGCATCGAGGTCAAGATGCTCACGGGCGACAACATCGTCACCGCGACCGCGATCGCCGAGGAGCTTGGGCTTCTGGAAGGAGACGCCGTCGCCGCCGAGGCGGGCGAGCTGGAGGCGCTCTCCGACGAAGAGTTCGCGCGCGTCCTGCCACGCGTCCGCGTCATCGCGCGGAGCACGCCCCTTCTGAAAATGCGCGTCGTCAAGCAGCTGCGGAGCGAGGGCAACGTCGTCGCGGTCACGGGCGACGGCATCAACGACGCCCCCGCGCTCAAAAATGCGGACGTCGGCATCGCAATGGGTATCTCGGGCACCGAGGTGTCCAAGGAGGCGGCGGACATCGTCCTGCTCAACGACTCCTTCTCGACCATCGTCACCGCCGTCAAGTGGGGCAGGGGCATCTACGAGAACTTCAAGCGGTTCATCCAGTTCCAGCTCACCGTCAACGTCGCGAGCGTCCTGCTCGTCTTCCTGTGCACGGTGATCGGATTGTTTGTGGAAGGCTTTGCTTCGCCCTTTTCCGCGCTCGATCTTCTGTGGATCAACCTGATCATGGACGGGCCGCCCGCGCTCACCCTCGGCCTGGAGCCGATGCGCGACGACCTGATGAGCCGAAAGCCTACGGCGCGCAGCGAAAACATCATTTCCGAGGGGATGCTGCCGCGGATCGTCGTCAACGGCGTGTTCGTCTGCCTCGTCTGCCTTGCCCAGCTTTCGTGGAACTTCCTCGGCGTAGAGCAAGCGGCGGTCGCGACTTCCGTGTTCACGCTGTTCGTCATCTTCCAGCTCTTCAATGCCTTCAACTGCCGCGAGCTTGGCAACGAGAGCATCTTCCCGCGCCTCTTCAAAAACAGGCTGATGCTCATCGCGTTCGTCGTGGCGTTCGCATTGCAGGTGCTGATCACGCAGTTCGGCGGCGCCGTGTTCGACACCGTTCCGCTCGACGTGCTTTCCTGGCTCAAAGTCGTCGGCATCGCGCTGTCCGTCATCGTGCTGGACGAACTCGTGCGGCTGGTGCGCCGTGCCGCAAGACGGAAGGTAGGGAAATAAAAAACGAGACATCAAAGAAAGGAGGCGGGTGCCCGAACGGGCGCCCGCCTCCTTTGCGCAAAACGCCGATTGCGGGGAGGCGCGCGGGCGGTTTCGCGCGTGCGCGCCGCATCTGCGGCGCGGGAGGGGAGGATTTGTGCGGGAAATTTGCAGAAAATATTGACTTGCGCGCCGTTTTATATTATAATAAAATTCGATAAAAAATTATCGAAACCGAATGAGACGGCGCCCTGTGCGCGGTCTTTGCGCGTCCTTGCGGCGCGAAAAATTATATCGGAGAGGTCAAGGATTATGGTGTTGAAGGTATGCGTGGGAAGTTCCTGCCATCTGCGCGGATCGTACGACGTCATCGAGGAGATGAAGCGTCTGATCAAAAAGTACGACGTCGAGGACAAGATCGACCTGCAGGCCACGTTCTGCGTGGGCAACTGCACACACGGCGTGAGCGTGCTCGCAGACGAGTTGCTCGTGCACGGCGCGAACAAGGACAACTGCGAGGAGCTGTTTCTGACGCAGATCTATCCGCTCGTCAAGTGAGCGGCGAAGGAGCGTTATGATCCGTTATCTCGATTTCAAGGACGCCCGCTGCAAGGACTGTTACAAATGCCTGCGGGAATGCCCCGTCAAGGCGATCAGGGTGGAGGACCACCACGCGAAGATCATCGAGAGCCGCTGTATCCTGTGCGGCCACTGCACCGAGGTCTGCCCGCAGAACGCGAAGAGCGTGCACACCGAGCGCGCGGAAGTGGAGGCATTGCTCGCGAAGGGCAAGGTCATCGCGTCCGTCGCGCCTTCGTTCGTCTCTTCCTTCGACTTGCAGGACTTCAACGTGATGAAGCTCGCGCTGGGCAGGCTGGGCTTTGCGGACGCGGAGGAGACCTCCGTCGGCGCGCGCGAAGTCACCGCGCAGTATAAGCGCCTGCTCGAGGGCGGCAAGTTCAAAAACTTCATCACTTCCTGCTGTCCCGCGGTCAATACGATGATCCAGCTGTATTACCCCAAGGCGCTGCAATACCTCGCGCCCGTCGATTCGCCCATGGTCGCACACGCGAAGATGCTCCGAAAAAAGCACCCCGATGGGAAGATCGTGTTCGTCGGCCCGTGCATCGCGAAAAAGCGCGAGGCGCGCGAGAGCGGGGTGGTGGACGGCGTGCTCACCTTCGAGGACCTTGCGGCGATGTTCTCGGACAAGGGCATCGTGCTGGACGAGATCGCCCGTCTGCCCGCGCACGGCGGCGGCGGGATCAACCGCGCCAAGTACTACCCGATCAGCCGCGGCGTCATCAAATCCTTTGAAAATTACATAGACGGCTACGAGTTCGTCGCCGTGGACGGCGCGCAGAAGTGCAAGGAGGTGCTCGAAAACATCGAGAGCCTTTCGGGCATGTTCATCGAGATGAACAGCTGCGACTCCGCCTGCGTCAACGGGCCCTGTTCGCTCGCGCTCAAGGCGGGCGCGCTCAAGGCGAACGCCGACATCCGAAAATACGTAAACCGCGACCTGCAGGAAAACGCTTCGGCCGCATACGAGCCCGCGCAGGACATCGACTTCACCTGCGTGCGCGAGCGCAAGCGCACCGAGGACTTTGTCCCGACGGACAGGCAGATCTCCGAGATCCTCGCCAAGACGGGCAAGACCAAGCCCGAGGACATGCTCAACTGCGGCGCCTGCGGCTACGACACCTGCATGGAAAAGGCGTGGGCGGTCGCAAACGGCTACGCGAACATAGAGATGTGCGTGCCCTTCATGCGCGAGCGCGCGGAGAGCATGAGCTACGAGATCATTCAGACCAGCCCCAACGGCATCGTCCTGCTCGATTCCGACCTCAACATCCTAGAGATCAACGGCAAGGCGAAGGAACTGCTCGGCATCCGCGAATACGATGTGAAGGGGAAGGGCATCTTCCACTATTTCAACCCCACCGACTTCGTGCTCGCCGTGCAGGACAAGAAGAACCTCTACAACAAAAAGGTACTGCTCGAAAAGACGGGCAGCTGGGTAGAGCTGACCATCGTCGTGCTCAAAGACGGCAAGGGCACCTATGCGGTGATGAAGGACATCACGCAGGAGACCAAGTCGGAAGAGCAGCTCGACAAGGTCAAGATGGAGACGCTCGCGACGACGGACGAGGTCATCAAAAAGCAGATGCGCGTCGCGCAGGAGATCGCTTCCCTGCTCGGCGAGACGACCGCGGAGACAAAGGTCGCCCTCTTAAAGCTCAAAAAGACGCTGCAGGGCGACGACAACGGAGGCAAGTGAGATGGAGCTTTGCCTCGAAAGCGGATATACCTCCCTCAACAAAAAGAACGAAGAACTGTGCGGCGACCGCGTGGAGAGCATCGTCTCGGGCGATTATACCACCCTCGTGCTCGCCGACGGGCTGGGCAGCGGGGTGAAGGCGAACATCCTCTCCACGCTGACCTCCAAGATCCTGTGCACGATGGTCGCCAACGACATCGACATCAACGACTGTGTCGAGACCATCCTGCAATCGCTGCCTGTGTGCAAGGTGCGCGGGGTCGCCTATTCCACCTTTTCGGTCATTCACATGAACAGCCGCGGCAAGGGGTACCTGTTCGAGTTCGACAACCCGCAGGCCATCCTCCTGCGCGACTGCAAGAGCGGGGATTTCGAGCGCGAGGAGATGAACATCCTCGGCAAGACGGTGTACAAGACCGCGCTCGACCTGCGCGCGGGCGACACTGTGGTCGTGATGAGCGACGGCGTCATCCACGCGGGCGTGGGCATGACCCTCAACCTCGGCTGGCAGCGGCCGGAGGTCATGGAATTTCTCGACAACAACGTAAAGCCGACGATGAGCGCCCGCGCGATCGCCTGCCTGCTGGCGGGGGTGTGCAACGACCTCTATCTCGGCACGCCGGGCGACGACACGACGGTCGCCGCCGTCCGCGTGCGCAAAAAGCTCAACGTCTCGCTGATGATCGGGCCGCCCGTGGACAAGACGAAGGACGATTTTTACATCTCCCGCTTTCTTGCGGACGAGGGGAAAAAGGTGGTGTGCGGCGGCACGAGTTCGCAGATCGTCGCGCGGCACCTCAAGACGACGGTGCGCGCCTCCTTCGATTTTCCCGACAAGGACGTGCCGCCCATCGGCTTCATCGACGGCATCGACCTCACCACCGAGGGGGTGCTGACCATGCGCCGCCTGCTCGAACTCTCCGAAAAGTACGTCTCGGTCAGCGACCTGACGCCCAAGACCTTCACCAAGAAGGACGGCGCCTCGTTGCTCGCACAGCTGCTCTTCGAAGAGGCGACGAGCGTGCATTTTTACGTCGGGCAGAGCATCAACGCCGCGCATACGGGGCTTCCCATCGACATCACGATGAAATTGAAGCTCGTGGAGAGCCTCGCGGCAAACCTGAAGAAAATGGGCAAGGACGTTCAGATCGACTACGATTGATCCGCGGCTGCGCGCGGCGCGTTCGGACAGGGCGAAAGGACAGGAAGAAAGAGAAAAAATACGCAGAAAATCATTATCGGAGAATCATGAAATGGCAGAGAAAAGAATTTTTGACACGGCGGTACAAAAACTCAAGTACGACGTGCTCAAAGCGGTGATCCGCAACGAGTACGAGCACTGTTACGACAACATCTTCATCGACATCCCCAAGGAGATCTCCCCGGGGCCGAAGGCGACCATGCGCTGCTGTATCTACAAGGAGCGCGCGATCGTGCAGGAGCGCATCAAGCTCGCGCAGGGCGGGGACAAAAAGAACCCCAACGTCGTCGAAGTCATCGACATCGCCTGCGACGAGTGCCCGATCGGCGGCATCTTCGTCACGCCCGCCTGCCGCGGGTGCATCGTCCACCGCTGTCAGGAAGTCTGCCCCAAGGGCGCCATCCAGATCATCGACCACAAGGCGGTCGTGGACAAATCCAAGTGCGTGGAGTGCGGCAAGTGCACGCAGGCTTGCCCGTACGGCGCGATCATCGCGCAGAAGCGCCCCTGCGTCAATTCGTGCAAGGTCAAGGCGATCACCGTCGGCGAGGACAAAAAGGCGGTCATCGACAACGACAAGTGCATCTCCTGCGGCGCCTGCGTCTATCAGTGCCCGTTCGGCGCCGTCGTCGACAAGTCCTTTGTTTTGGACGCGATCGACCTTCTGAAAAAATCGGAGAACAACGCAAAATACCACGTCTACGCGGTCATCGCGCCCTCCATCGTCAGCCAGTTCAAGTACGCGAAGATCGAACAGGTGGTGACAGGCATCCGCAAGCTCGGCTTCCATCAGGTGGTCGAGGCGGCGCTGGGCGCCGACATCACGCTTTACCACGAGGCGCAGGAATGGCAGGAGAAGGGCATCCTTACCACCTCTTGCTGTCCGTCCTTTGTGATGTTCGTGGAAAAGAATTTCCCCGAGCTCACCAAATATATCTCGCACAGCGTCTCGCCCATGGTCGAGGCGGCAAAACTCATCAAGCGCACCGACCCGAACGGCAAGGTGATCTTCATAGGCCCCTGCGCGAGCAAGAAACAGGAATACAGGCTCCCCAAGACGGGCGGCGCCATCGACTGCGTGCTCTCGTTCGAGGAGCTGCAGGCCTTCCTCGACGCGCGCAACATCGACGTCGGTGCGCTGGAAGAGACCTCGCTGGACAACGCCTCTTTCTATGGCAGGATCTTCGCCAAGAGCGGCGGCATCGCCCAGGGCGTCGCGGACGTCGCGGCGAGCATGGGCGTCGAGGGCATCAAGCCGCTTGCGATGAACGGCATCGACGAGTGCCGCGCCGCGCTGATGAAGCTCAAATTCAACCGTGCGACGGAGAATTTCTTCGAGGGGATGGCGTGCGACGGCGGTTGCCTCAACGGCGCGCTCTGCCTCAACCACGGCCCCAAAAACGTCGTGGATGTCGACAAGTACGGCGCTTCGGCGAAGGAGAAGAACATCGACAACTCCGTCAAGCTCTATAAACTCAGCCTCGAACAGGAGAAAAAGAACTGAGAGCGCGGACGAAAAAGAAAAACTGCGGGGACGGCTTTTGCCGTCCCCGCTTTGACGGTACGAAAACGCCCCCCCCGCCGCGCGCAGAATATTCTGCGCGCGGCGGGGGCGCTTGCAGGCGCGGTGATCGGGGAGGCTGAAAGTTCGTCTGTGTCGCTCGACATTGCCGCGCGGGGCGAATTAAGAGTACGCCTGCGCCGCCGCACAGATGTGCGGCGGCGCAGGCGTGCCGTTTTTTGCGCCCGCATGCGGGCGCAGACATATGAAAAGCGGCGCAGGCGATGCCCCGCCGCGCGGGGCATTGCCTGTTCGTCGGATGCCCGCAGACATTTGGCAGAGCGCGGGCATGCGCACGCCGCACGAGACGGAAAAACAGAAATTTGCGGGAAAAAAGCTTCCGTCCGTTGCATTCTTTTGCGGCTTGTGGTATAATGGATGGGATTTTATGAGGAGCGACACACGCATGAGAAAGGGTTTCGACAACGATCTGTACATAAAACTGCAAAGCGAGAAGATCCTGGAGCGCATTTCCAAGTTCGACAACAAGCTCTATCTTGAATTCGGAGGCAAGCTGTTTGACGACATGCACGCCTGCCGCGTTCTGCCCGGGTTCGAGAGCGACGCGAAGTGCAGGATCCTTCTGACGCTCAAAGAGCAGTCGGAGATCATCTTCGTCATCAGCGGCGCAGATCTGGAGCGGAACAAGATCCGCGCGGACTTCGGCATCCCGTACGGCACCGACGTGCTTCGCCTCATCGACAAGATGCGCGGCCTCGGCCTGAACATGAACAGCGTCGTCGTGACGCAGTATCTGGACCAGCCCGCCGCAGACAAATTCATCAATAAGCTCAAACAGCACGGGCTCAAGACATACATCCACCACAAGACCAAGGGCTATCCGACGGAAGTGGACGTCATCGTCTCGGACGAGGGCTACGGCGCGAATCCGTACATAGAGACGACCAAACCGCTCGTCGTCGTCACTGCGCCCGGTCCCGGCAGCGGTAAGCTCGCGACCTGTCTTTCCCAGCTCTATCACGAATACAAGAGGGGCGTGCACGCGGGGTATGCGAAATTCGAGACTTTCCCCATCTGGAACCTCCCGCTCCGCCATCCCGTCAACGTCGCCTATGAGGCGGCGACCGCCGACCTCGGCGACATCAACATGATCGACCCGTACCATCTCGAGACGTACGGCGCGACCACCGTCAATTACAACCGCGACATCGAGTGTTTCCCCATCGTCAAGTCCATCCTCTCCAAGATCACGGGGGACGAGAGCATCTACAACTCTCCCACGGACATGGGGGTCAACATGGCGGGATTCGGCATCTGCGACGACGAGGCGTGCCGCTTTGCCGCGCGGCAGGAGATCATCCGCCGCTATTACAAGGCGGTGTGCGACTACAAGACGGGCAACGGCACCGAAGAGACGGTCAAGCGCATCCGCCTTCTGATGAACGAAAACAAGATCGAAGAGAGCGAGCGCACCGTCGTGCGCCCCGCGCTCGAAAAGGCGGAGGCGAGCAACTGCGCGTCCGTCGCCATCGAGCTGGAAGACGGCAGGCTCGTCACGGGCAAGTCCAACAAGCTGATGACCGCCTGCGCAAGCGCGGTGATCAACGCGGTCAAGACGCTCTCCGACATCCCCGACGAGATGCTCCTGCTCTCGCCCATCGTGCTCGCTCCCATCATCAGCCTCAAAAAAGAGGTGCTCCGCGAGGACAAAGTCAAGCTCAGCCTGGGCGACGTGCTCAGCGCGCTGTCCATCTGCGCGGCGACCAACCCCGTCGCGGAACAGGCGATGAACCGCCTCGCGCAGCTGCGCGACTGCGACGCGCACGCTTCCTGCATCCTGCCCGAGTCCGATCTCGGCGTCATGCGCAAGCTGGGCGTAAATCTGACCTGCGAACCCGAGTTCGGGTCCAAAGATCTCTACGGGTTCTGATGTATCAAATCGAAGGGAAGAGGCAATACTCTCACAGAGTATTTTCCCTTCTCAATGAGGTACTATGACGACAATCGATTCCATTACCATCCTGACCGCGATCGCGCTCGCGGGGCTGGGGCTCGCGCTCGGTTTCGGACGGACACTCCGCTTTTTCACAAAGGGCATCTTCGGGTTCATCATCGCCGTCTTCGTGTGTTTCACATTCGGCGGCATGATCGCGGGCATTCCCGCCGTCTCCGAACAGATCTCCAACCTCAACGCCGCGCTCGGCGAAAAGTGGGAGTTTTTCGAGACCATACATCTTGCGACGGTCATCTATTACGTCGTATTGTTTTTCGCCGTGCAGATCCTGCGCATCCTCGCGGTGAAGCTGATCGGCGGCATCTTCTCCGCCGACGTACTGCCCGTGCGCATCGTCAATCGTCTGCTCGGCGCGGTGCTGATGGTGGGGGCGGTGTTCCTGCTCACCCTGCTCGTGTTTGCCGTCTTTAAAGTGCTGGAGAACACGCAGTTCGTCGTCGACATCGTCCAAAAGCTGGACGGCACCTTCCTCGGCACGCTGTACGAGAACAATCCCGTCAAATTTACCGTCTGAAAAACACGCGCCCGCGCGGGAACATTCCCGCGCGGGCGTTTTTT
>ERZ1643249.1258-NODE-1258-length-25763-cov-4.801657_pt1 | contig 25763 bp, 16 predicted proteins | sample MGYA00579263_ERZ1643249 | MGnify/ENA primary metagenome ERZ1643249 (study PRJEB29033, sample SAMEA4952264) | chicken gut metagenome | biome: Broiler Chicken; feature: Gastrointestinal Tract; material: Caecum | place: Ireland | collected 2018 | study: Broiler...
GGGCGCGGCGGTGCAGTCGCTGAGGTGCCAGTCGGATAAAAACGCATACCATACAGAGATGAAGCGCACGCTTGAACATACCGATAATCTGCGCATATTGCAGGGCGAAGCGGCTGAAATTATGACCGAAAACGGCAGAGTGTGCGCCGTTAAGACGACGTACGGCGGCATACTCTACTGCCGCGCGGCCATACTCTGCACGGGCGTATATTTAAACGCCGAAACAATAACGGGCGAAGTCAAAAAGAGCAGCGGGCCGAGCGGATTTGCCCCCGCCACCGCCCTCACGGAAAACCTGATAAAACTCGGTTACAAGGTGCGCCGCTTCAAGACGGGCACGCCCGCAAGGCTGGACGGCAGGACGATACACTTCGAGCGGTGCGAGGCGCAGTACGGCGACGACGACATCTTCCCCTTCTCGTTTATGAGCACCGCGCCCGTAAAAAATACCATGCCCTGCTACCTTACCTACACAAACAAGCGCACGCACGAGATAATACTCTCCAACCTAGACCGTTCGCCACTGTATAACGGCACAATACTCTCCACGGGGCCGCGCTACTGCCCCTCGATAGAGACAAAGGTTGTACGCTTTGCCGATAAGGAGAGGCACCAGCTGTTTCTGGAGCCCGAGGGCAAGGACACACTTGAGGTGTACGTGCAGGGTATGTCCTCCTCCCTCCCCTACGACGTTCAGCGCGATATGTACCGCACCGTTGCGGGGCTTGAGGACTGCGACATTATGCGCTACGCCTACGCCATAGAGTACGACTGTATAGACACGCTCGACGTATTCCCCACCCTTGAATTCAAAAAGGTTGAAGGGCTGTACACGGCGGGGCAGATAAACGGCACTTCGGGCTACGAAGAGGCGGCGGCGCAGGGACTTATGGCGGGCATAAACGCCAGCCTTAAACTGCGCTGAAAAGAGCCGCTCATTTTAGGGCGCGACGAGGCATATATAAGCGTGCTGATAGACGACCTTGTTACAAAGGGAACGGACGAGCCTTACAGAATGATGACCTCGCGCGCAGAGCACAGACTGGAGATACGGCAGGACAACGCCGACTTCCGCCTTACGGAAAAGGGTTACGCCTGCGGACTTGTCACAGAGGAGCGCTACAAGCGCTATAAAGAGAGAAAGGCCGCCTATGAGAGCGCGCTGAAAGAGCTTGAAGAGAGAAAAATAGGCGCGGGCGAGGCCGACGCGTTTTTGAAGGGCGAGGGCTTGGACGGGAGCGAAAAGCCCCTCACATATGCCGATTTTATCAGGCGCGGAGTGCCGCTTTTTATGGTGGAAAACGCCTTTGGAAAACTTGCCGTCAGCGACAGAAGCGCCGTGCAGTCGGCGGAAGTTTATGTAAAGTATGAGGGCTATCTCAAAAAGGGACTTGAACAGATAGAGCGTATGCGCAAACTCGAGGCAAAGAAGCTTCCTGCAGACATAAATTATCTTGAAATAAGCGGCCTCAGGCTGGAGGCACGCGAAAAGCTCGAGCGAATTCGCCCCGCGTCTTTGGGGCAGGCCTCGCGCATTCCCGGCGTCAACCCCGCCGACATTGCCGTGCTTATACTTTACCTTAAATAAATTAATTCAATTATTAATTTAATTAATTTGTTTATCAATTTACCTCATTAAATTAATTATTTAATTGCACAATTTAATTAATTATTTATTTAATTTTAATTATTTAATTGATTTTTTCTGATTTGAAAGATATAATATATTTAAATATCTACCGAGGTTAACATAAAAATAAGTTAAACTGCGGCTACGCAGAGCGGCGCAAAAAGTGCGTACAGCTAGCAACCTGCGGCCAGGCAAAGCAACGCAAAAAGCACAAGCGGCCAGCAAGCCGCAAGCGAACAACACGGCACAGCAATCACAGACTATACAAATAAGAATACAGAAAACATAAAACTTATAAGTAAAAACGGCAGTTTACGGAATAATTTTTTGCAGACACATTATAAATTTATATATGCCTGAAAAAGGAGCGACTACCTATGTTTAAAAAATTATTTGAAAGATATGCGCGGGCGATTGCCAACGAACGCGACAGAGAGAGCTTTTACAAGCTTTTTTGTGCGTGCATAGCAACGCTTATAGCCTCTTTGGTGCTGACCGCAGCCCTGTTAGTTTGTGTATTTATCTTTGGCAGCGAGAGCGAGCCGACTGATATTTTTGTAGCAATTATATTACTTGTACTGCTTTTATTGTGGCTCTCTGCAATAGTTGCCACCTTTATACTTCTGATTTTACTGGGCTTTAACTACAAAAAGGCGCTCAGCCGTGCGCCGTCTATGGGCGAGCCCGCAGAAACGGCAAAGCTCCGCAGACAGATGTCTGACCCTGCAGGTTACCTCTATACATATTTTCTCCCTGATGAAGCGCTGCGCGCCAAAGCCGACGTCATCAGAAAAAGCAACACCAACATATATGCGACAGTTTCGGCAATTTCAGGAATAATAGCCATAATTGCCGCAATATTTTTTATATCTGCAGACATTAACGGAAACTCCCTTGAGGGGTACGCCATGCCTGTGGCAATCACGCTTTTATTTGCGATTGTACTGCCTTTTTCATTACTGCTTACGCGCAGGCTCAAAGATGTGGAAAGCAGGCAGAAAATTCAGCTTGAAAACAACCCCGCATACGCAAAAAATCTTGAACTGTTTACTCTTTATACTGACTTTTATAAATTCAAGGGCAAGATATATTTAATTTTTGTTGCCGTGGGGATAGTTGCAAGCTGGGTGCTTGCCGTTCTGTTCCCCTCTTTGCTGTGGTCTGTTCTGCCGCTCCTTATAATAATAGTCGGACTTGTTATAAATATCCTGCTCGTCAGGGGACTGCGCGCAAAAGCCGAACCCATTGAAAGGGAGATAGATAAACAGTACGCCGCACGCGCCGCGGAGCAAACTGCGACTGCGCAGAGCGGTGCGAAAGATACAGCAAACGCAGAAATTACAGGCAACACGGAAATTACAAGTTTCACGGAAAGTGCGGGCGGAACAAACCAGAGCACAGACGGCGGTCACACCGCAGAACTTGGGGCAAAACAAGGCGTAGGAGAAGGCAATGATGAGGAAAATATTTAAAGTATTTTGCGCCACGATTGCCGTTGCGGTTGGTTCGGCAGTTATTTCCGGCTGCTCCCTGCTGCCCAAATACAGAGACCCGAAGAGCATGGACATAGACGGAAAGACCTATGTTACCGGGTTTTATAAAAACTTATGGACGAACGGCATACCTTACCGCGAGGACGAAACGGCAGACTTTGAGAGCCGCTACCACCACTGGTGGAAGATTGAAGGCACGCCCTTTGATTTGTACTGCGCTGAGAACAAGGAGGCGCTTATATGGGCGCCCGCAGTTTATTGCGCCGAGGAGCAGTTTGACGCGGCCAAGGCCTATTACGAGAGCGCAGTAAACTACGATTATTACATAGGCATATACCTTGAAGACGATGAGCACGTTGAGGTGCAGGACGGCAACAGACAGCTTTTAGAGCGGGCTGTATCAACTATAATGCAGTTTGAAGATGAAAAATTTGTGGGCGGGCTGTTCGACCCCTACAAGGATTATAAAGTGGAATACGATGTAGAGTTTTTAGACTGGCTGCGCCCCACCGTTTACCGCGTCAGCAAGGACGGCTTATTTACGACGATACATCTGGAGCTTGCCATTTATAATGACCGTCTGTACATACCGGGCGCCACTACCGAGGACAATCTTTCCTCCTTTTACGATATTTTTGACGACGAGACGAGCGACTACATAACAAGCTTATTTAAACAATATAACTTTTTATAATATCTGTTGATGTATATTGCAGCCGCGGCGGGCTTTAAGGCCCGCCGCGGCTTTTTATTTTAAAGATAATTCAGCCATATATGCGGGTCAATTACTATTCCGCATCAATAATTACGGCATATATGCAGGGCAATGCGTACTCCCTCTGTCCGCGGTATATATGCCCTGCAAAGCACACCTCACAAATACGGCGCAAAGCATACCCCCGCCATAACTAAAGCATATATGCGGGTGAATGCACGCGGCAAAAAGCGACGCGTTAAGACACGGTTATAGATAATTTTTAACGGGCGGCGTTCTAAAATGGGAATATGCGTATAAGAATAAGTTTAAAAAGCGCGCTGATGTACTTAGGTTACGGCGCGGCTTGCGTATTATTGAACGGCGCGGCGAGCGGCGTACCCCTTTCGCTGGGGCTGTACTTTTCGCTGCTGATATGCGGCGGCAACCTTATTGTGACGCCGGTTATCTACATAGCGGCCTCCGCCGTCCACATAAGCACAGAGGCCTTTTTGTGCTCGCTTGCAGAGGCAGGCTTTATGCTTGCCATTACCTTTGCCTACCGCAGAACGGGCAGAAAAATGCGTTTTGAGGCGGCCGTTTACGCGGCAATGGCGCTTGCGCCCTTTATTGCCTTTTCGCACTGGAATGCCGGCGGCACGCTTGAAGTCCTTGGCAGCGACTACATAGTTCGCGGCATAGCCGCCGCGGTAGTGCTGATTGCCTTTTTGTTTGCCTATAAAAGCGTATATGCCTGCGTGTTCAGGGTGGGCAGGTGCCGCCTTAAAGAGGACGAGCTGTTCTGCCTTGCGGCGCTGTTTTTCGGAATGGGCTACGGCGCAATAAACCTTTCGGGGCAGTTTGCATACTGCGTGTTCTGCGCCTTTTCAGTGGCGCTTGCCGTACGGTTTTTTAAAGGCCCCGCCTGCCTGCTGTGCGCCATTACATTGGGCGCGCCGCTCGCCGCGGCTCAGCTTGTGCTTATGCCCGTAACGGCGCTTACGATAATAAGCGCCGTAGCTCTGCTGTTTGTGCGGGCGGGCAGGTTTACCGTATCGCTTGTAGTGTGCGCGCTGTTCTGCGGATGGAGTTACACCGAGGACTGGTTTACCCAGGGCGCTACCCTTGCCGCCGTCCGCGCCACGGCCGCCTGCATAGCCTGCGCGCTGGCCGCAATACCTTCAAAGAAAAGGCTGGACGAGCTGAATAACGTTTTAAGCGTAAAAAAAGTGCTCGCCGAGGACGAAATAAACCGCGAACGCGGGCGCACCGGCGAACAGCTATTTAAAATAAGCGAGGTCTTCCGCGAGGTGGAGTGCGCCTTTAAAGAGATGGACGGCGTTGCCGACGAGGCGGGCGCAAAGAAGAGAGTTGCCGCCGAACTCAAGGGACGACTGTGCTCGCATTGCGAAAGACGGCAGAAGTGCGAAAAAAGCGTCGTCTACACGGGCATAGCCAAACTTGTAGAGGCGGGTGCCGTAAAGGGCAAGGTAAACCTTATTGACCTGCCGCCCGCCGTTACGCAGAACTGCACGCGCCCCGCTGAAGTTATAGGCGAGCTCAACGCCCTGCTTGCCGAATACAGACGGTTTATGACCGAGGCGGAGAATGTGCGCTCGGGCAGGCTGATGCTGGCCGACCAGGCAAGGGGCATTTCTGCCGTACTTAAAAACAACGCCGTGGAGCTTTGCCGCAGGCGTCGGGGCGGAGGAGACACCGAAAGGGCTATTTCCGCCGCGCTGGCAGCCTGCGGTATTGCCTGCACCGAGGTATTCATAGACGACGAACAGCAGGCGATAGGAGCAACCATTATAGGCAAGCTCAACCTTGCGGACGCCCTTGCCGCAATGGAGCGCGCCACGGGACAGAAGTTTATGCTCAAGGACAAGACCGACTACGGCGACGAGAGGAGCTGCTATATGTTCTGCCGCCCTCCACTGCTCGACGCGGTCTTCGGCGTGGCCTCGAAGAGGAAAAAGGGCGAAAAAGCCTCGGGCGACACACACTCGGTAATCCGAATAAACGAGCACCGCTTTCTTATGGCGCTTTCAGACGGAATGGGCAGCGGAGAGTACGCGCGCAAAGTTTCGCGCACGGCCATATCTCTTATAGAGGCGTTCTACCGCGCCGAAATGCCCGAAGGCACGGTGCTGGAGACTATAAACAAACTGCTCGCCTTTTCGCGCGAGGAGAGGTTTGCCTGCATAGACATATGCTCCGTAGACCTGAATACAGGCGGCGCGGAATTTGTTAAGATAGGTTCGCCGATAGCGCTGATACTGCGCGAGGGCAAGATAAAGGTGCTCGAAAGCCAGAGCCTGCCGATGGGCATACTCGAAAGTCTGCGCCCCACCACTCTTAAAGAGCAGCTTAAGGACGGGGATATGCTTGTGTTTATGAGCGACGGCGTGACCGCCGCATTCAATTCCACGCCCGAGCTTCTGGAATTTATGCAGCCGCTTAAACCGCTCAACCCGCAGAACCTTGCGGACGCCGTGCTCCAGGGCGCTCTGAAGCGGACGGACGGCGTTGCCGAAGACGATATGACCGTGCTTTGCACTCGGATATTCAGAACGGTTGCCGACGAGGAAGAAGACGACGAACACGCCGCCATTGCATAATTAAATCGGGCATATATGCGTACTAATTTTAATTGCCACGCACATATGCCCGAACTTACAAAAACTGAAAACAGCGGCACATATACCGCAACTAATCATATATAAATCTGCAAAATACGTTTTTAATACAGCACCGATGTTCAGCCGAATTATCAGATTAAAGTTTTATTTGTCTGTTAAAAACTTGTAAGGCAAAACTTATCCCCCTAAATAAAGACGGGAAATTTATAAGGTCAAGAAATATAAAACACGGCGGGCGCAGCAAAAGCTGCGCCCGCCGTCATATTCAACTCATATTCAACTCATATTTAATCGGAAAATTTTAACCCGATATTTAAGCCAAAACTTATTTCAGATACAAATTTTTACGCCCTGCCCGTCTCTTTGAGTACGTTCCTCAGCCACGCGGCAACCCTGCGCGAGGGCATACTCTTCAGTCTGAACTGCCAGTTGCCCGACGAGGTAGAGGGCACGTTCATTCTTGTGGAATTATCCAAATCGAGCACGTCCTGAATGGGGATTATGCACATATCAGACCTTGTGCCGAGCGCGCACCACATTATCGCACGGGCCGCCTCCACTCGCGAAACTACGGGATAACTCAGCCCCTCGTACCTGAGCGCGGCGCGCAGCATCTTTACAAACTCCGCAAACCGCTCTTTATCCATTGCGAGCACAAAGCCGAGCGAGGTATCGTTATCGTGCGTGCCCGTATATGTAACCGAGTTTTCGGTGATATTGCAGGGCAGATATTCGTTCTCTTCGTCGCCGTCAAAGGCGAACATCATTATCTTCATTCCGGGAAAGCCGGTGGCCTTGCGCAGGGCGATGACGCCGTCGTCTATTATGCCGAGGTCCTCCGCCACTATTCTGACAGGTCCAAGCTCCGCCCTTATTGCGTTGAACAGCTTTACGCCGGGGCCCTGCCTCCACTCGCCCTTTTCAGCAGTGGGCGCGCCATAAGGTATGGCAAAATATCTGTCCAGCCCGCGGAAATGGTCTATGCGGACAATATCATAGAGCTTGGTTGCGCGGCGCATACGCCATATCCACCACTTGAAGCCGTCCGCCTCCATCTTCTTCCAGTCGTAGAGCGGGTTGCCCCACAGCTGTCCCGTGGCCGAGAAGTAGTCGGGCGGAACGCCTGCCACATCGATGGGGTTGAGGTCCTCGTCCAGAAGGAACATTTCGGGGTGAGCCCACACGTCGGCGGAATCGCAGGCGACGTACAGCGGAATATCGCCTATCAGCTTTATGCCCTTGGAATTGACGTATTGCTTTAAGGCAAGCCACTGCTTTTCAAACTCGAACTGCAAAAACTGCCAGAAGCAGTACTCCTTTCTGTAGGCGTTTTCGCGGAACTCCGATATGGCTAGCTCCTCTTTGAATTTATAGGCGCGCGGAAATTCCCTGAACGTGCCGCCGTATACCGACTTGAGCGACATAAACAGCGCGTAGTCGTCAAAAATGCCGCTCTGCACAAACTTCCTGAACTCGCTGTTGTTTATGTTGAACCTTGCATACGCCCTTCTGAGCGTGGCATAGCGGCGCCTGTAAAGCTCGCCGTAGTCGACGTCGCCCTCAGGCATTTCGGCATCTTTGAGCTCCTCTTCGTCCAGAAGCCCCTGCTTTGCAAGCGTTTCAAGGTCGATAAAATAGGGATTGCCCGATATGCAGCACACCGACTGGTAGGGCGAATCGCCGTAACCCGTCTGCACGAGCGGCAGTATCTGCCAGTATTTAACCTTACTCCTTTCGAGGAAGTCGACAAATTCATAGGCCTCCTTGCCGAGAGAGCCTATACCGTATTTACCAGGCAGGGACGAGATGTGAAGAAGTACGCCCGCGCCCCTTTCAAACCTTTCCATTTCCATACAGATAACCCAACGGATAAACCGTGCGCACTATACGCACATTGAGCGGCTTACTTCGCCGCAAGCAACTTTTTAATTCTCTCCATAGCCTCGGCAGTAACCTCGTGACTGCCAAACGCCGTCAGGCGGAAAAAGCCCTCGCCGTTGACGCCGAAGCCCGCGCCGGGCGTGCCTACAACCTGGGCATTTTCCAAAAGATAGTCGAAGAACTCCCAGCTCTTCATTCCGCCGGGGCATCTGAACCAGATATAGGGCGAATGTTCGCCGCCCGTGAACCATACGCCGACCTCTTTGAGGCCGTCGGCAATGAGTTTTGCATTCTTTTTGTAGTAGCCGAGGTTTTCGGCAATCTGGCTGCGGCCTTCGGGGGTGAATACCGCCGCTGCGGCGCGCTGAACGATATAGGGCACGCCGTTGAACTTTGTAGTCTGCCTGCGGAGCCACATTTTGTTGGCCGAAAGGCCGTCAGATATAATCTCGTCGGGAACGACCGTCCAGCCGCAGCGCGTACCTGTGAAGCCCGCCATTTTAGAGAACGAGCAGAACTCGATGGCACACGTCTTTGCGCCCTCCACCTGATAGATTGAACGGGCGAGCTCTTCGTCCGACACAAAACATTCGTAGGCAGCGTCGTAAAGAATTACCGCGCCCTTTTTGTTGGCGTAGTCCACCCACTCCTTGAGCTGCGCCTTGGTATATGCCGCGCCCGTGGGGTTGTTGGGCGAGCAGAGATAGATTATGTCGGCGTCCACCGAATAGTCGGGCATGGGCAAAAAGCCGTTTTCCGCGGTGGCGTTCATATATATGATTTTTCTGCCCGCCATTACGTTGGTATCCACATATACGGGATAAACGGGGTCGGGCACGAGCACCGTGTTGGAATTTGAGAACAGGTCGAGTATGTTGCCGAGGTCGGACTTGGCGCCGTCTGAAATGAATATCTCGTCAGCGGCGACGCATGATACGCCGCGTTCGGCGTAGTAGGCCGCTATGGCGTCCTTTAAAAAGGCGTAGCCCTGTTCGGGGCCGTAGCCGCGGAAGGTCTCTTTATGAGCCATCTCATCCACGGCGGAGTGGAGCGCGGCGATTACCGCGGGCGCAAGCGGCAGAGTTACGTCGCCTATGCCCAGGCGAAGCACCTTCTTCTGGGGATTGGCGGCCTGATATGCCGCAACCTTTTTGGCTACCGTTGAAAAGAGATAGCTATCGTTGATGTTGGAATAGTTAGTATTCAGCTTCATATATATACCTTTTAAAATTCATTCACAAATAGTGCCGAACCCCGCTGCTTTGCCGCGCGCGAAAAGCCCGTAAAAATATGTTAGTTCGGGCATATGTGCCACTCTTTTTTATATGCGGCAAACTGTATGCCGAAAGCCTTAGGGCAGAACACGTTTTTTGCCGCCGCGCGGCGCGTAATTTAAACTTAAAAAAAGGCATTATAAGTGCGGCAAAAAGTATTCAAACGACAAACGCCTGATAAAGGAAACAGGGTGTAATCGGTGCTCAATACCGCCATAACAATTAAAGCGCGGCAGTTACCGCCGCGCTTGTTACGGCCGCTTTTTTACTTTTTAAAAAATTAACCGATAATGCCTTAATTATAATTTTGCTTTCAATACATTATATACAGTTTGCAGCCCAGCTGTCCGCCTAGGCAGTCAGCGCGGATACAGCGGCGCAGACAAATTACTTGCTGTGCTTTTTATTGTATTTTACCGCAGCTGCGATAAATTCGCGGAAGAGCGGGTGCGCAGACTGGGGACGGGACTTGAATTCGGGGTGGAACTGCACGCCTACAAAGAAGTCGTTTGCGGGTATCTCCACCGCCTCTACGAGCAATCCCGAAGGCGAAGTGCCGGCAATCTTCATGCCTGCCGCCTCTACCTCCTTGCGGAAGTCGTTGTTGAATTCGTATCTGTGGCGGTGGCGCTCTGAAATCTCACTCTTGCCGTACGCCTTCTTCATTTTTTCGCCTATTACCTTGCAGGGATAAGCGCCGAGGCGCATTGTGCCGCCCATCTTGACGCCGTGCTGGTCGGGCATGAGGTCTATTACGCAGTGCGCGGAGTCGGGGTCGAATTCGGACGAGTTGGCGTCCTTGTAGCCGAGCACGTTGCGCGCAAATTCTATAACCGCCGTCTGCATGCCGAGGCAGATGCCAAGGTAGGGTATGTTATTTTCGCGAGCGTACTTTGCGCAGGCTATCTTGCCCTCTATGCCGCGGCCGCCGAAACCGCCGGGCACGAGTATGCCGTCTATATCGCCGAGAACTTCGGCAATGTTTTTATCGTTTACAATTTCGCTGTCCACCCACTTTATCTCCACCTTGGCGGCGTTTTCGTAGCCGGCGTGGGCAAGCGCCTCCGCAACGGAGAGGTAGGCGTCGTGCAGCTGCACGTACTTTCCGCAGAGCGCTATTTTAACCATCTTGTCGCGCGCGTCTATGCGGGCAAGCATCTTGTTCCATTCGGTGAGGTCGATAACCCTGGGGTCGAGCTTGAGCCTTTCGCATACAATCTGCGAAAAATGGCTCTTTTCCAGCATTATGGGCGCCTGGTAGAGCACGGGACGGGTAAGATTTTCTATGCAGCACTCGGGTGCAACATTGCAGAACATGGAAATCTTTGCGCGCACATCCTTGGGCATATGCGAATCGACGCGCGCTATTATTATATCGGGGGTTATGCCCATTCCCTGAAGCTCCTTTACGGAGTGCTGGGTGGGCTTGGTTTTGAACTCTTCTGAGCCCGATATGTAGGGCACGAGCGTGACGTGGATGAAGCAGCAGTTGTCCCTGCCCACTTCGCGCGCAACCTGCCTTATCGCCTCGATAAAGGGCTGGCTCTCTATGTCGCCGATAGTGCCGCCTATTTCGGTTATTACGACGTCTGCGGCCGTCGTTTTGCCGACGTTATATATAAAGGTCTTGATTTCGTCGGTGATGTGGGGAATTACCTGCACCGTCTGGCCGAGGTATTCGCCGTTGCGCTCCTTGTTGAGCACATTCCAATATACCTTACCCGTGGTAAGGTTGGAGTATTTGTTCAAGTTTTCGTCGATGAACCTTTCGTAGTGGCCGAGGTCGAGGTCGGTCTCCGCGCCGTCGTCGGTAACGAACACCTCGCCGTGCTGATAGGGGCTCATTGTGCCGGGGTCTATGTTGATATAGGGGTCGAGCTTCTGCGAAGCTACCTTATATCCCCTGCACTTTAATAGTCTGCCGAGGGACGCCGCCGTTATTCCTTTGCCGAGGCCGGACACTACGCCGCCCGTTACAAAAATATACTTTGTCATAAATGAAAAATCTCCCCGTCCGCAACTGCGGGCTTGTATGACGAAAAATGTAGATATTTAAACTCTCTACAAGTATACCACACAACGCCGTTTATGGCAAATGCAAAAGGGCTATAAATTTTAAATTTTGGCAAACGCCGCGCCGCCGCGCGCAGAGGTTGCGACCGCCGAAATCATGTGCCGAATTGCGGAAAGCATTATGGCGGGCGCATACGCAAGACACTCGGACGGCACGCAAGGGGTGCATTGACAATGCATAACGGGAGGGCGGCGCAAATTTGCGCCGCCCTCCCGTTAAAAAAAGATTATTATTTAATTTTATTTTGAGTGCATTGGTTTTACAAAGCGTTTTTTGCGCAACGGCAACCAAGGTGTTGCGGTTTTTAAAGGTTTTTACCCTTAAATTTCCACCTCGCCCGTAAACACAAGCGTTGCGGGGCCCTCCATGTACACCGTTTCGTCGGTGTAGGTTATGCGCAGCTCGCCGCCGAGCAGTTCAACGGCAATCTCCGTGTTCTTATCGCAGAGGCCGCCGAGCACAGCCGCCACCGCCGAGGCGCAGGCTCCCGTGCCGCAGGCGAGCGTTTCGCCGCTACCGCGCTCCCACACGCGCATTTTGAGCTTGTTTTTGCCTATGACTTTTACAAATTCTGTATTTATGCGCTCGGGGAAGAGCGAAAGTCTTTCAAATATCGGGCCGTAGTGTTCAAGCCCTACGCTGTCGGGGTCCTCAAAAATCACGCAGTGAGGATTGCCCATGGATACGAGCGTAATGTTGAATGAGCGCCCCTCCACCTCTACGGGGAAGTTTACCACCTTTTCGCCGCTGAGCGTGCTGGGTATATCCCCGGCGCGCAGTATGGGCGCGCCCATATCCACCTTTACAGAGCTGACTTTACCGTCCTCGCCAAGGTGCAGGTCGAGTTTTTTTATGCCCGAAAGCGTCTCTACGGTTATCTTTTCGCCCTTTACATAGCCGAGGTCGTGCGCAAGTTTGCCTATGCAGCGTATGCCGTTGCCGCACATCTTGCCCTCAGAACCGTCGAGGTTGAACATACGCATACGGCAGTCTGCAATCTTTGAGGGGCAGAGCAGAATTATACCGTCGCCGCCTATCCCGAAGTGTCTGTCTGAAAGTTTTATTGCCAGCTCTTCGGTATTTTCAAGCTCGCCGTTCATACAGTCGAAATATATGTAGTCGTTGCCTATGCCCTGCATCTTATAAAACTTTTTGAGCATGTTAAAAAATCCTTTATAAAAATTCAAAGGCGCATTGCTGCGCCCGTATAATTTTTTTATTTCTGCCGCGCCTTTTATTGCGCGATGTTTGTTGTGCCGTACTCTTAATTGGCCGCGCCGATTTTTGCGCCGCACCATATATTGGCCGCACCTATTGCGCCGCGCACCTTAATTAACCGAGCAGTTAATTGTTGGTGTACATCTGCTTGTAGGGGTTGGCGCTGTTGGGGGTGAGCACAAAGAAGTTGTGCGCAAGAAGTTCGTCGGCATTGTACTCGGGGAAGAAGTTGCACCAGTCACGCACAAGCTCGGATAATTCGGCTATATCTGCGCCCCATTTCTTTTCAGAGGCAACCTGGCGGGGCAGCGAGCGGGGAAGAACGTCGCAGCGAAGATAGATAACTCCGCCGTGCATACCCGTGCCGCAGAAGTTATTTATTATGGGCAGACCGTCGGTATTCTGGCCGAGCACAACAATTACGCCGCCCGCCTGGTATTCGCCGAGGAATGAACCTGCCCTGCCGCCGACAACTATGGCAGGTCTGAAATCCATGTAGGCCTTCATATGAATGCCCGCACGGTAGCCTATGTTGCCGCGGATATATATTCTGCCGCCGCGCATGGCGTAGCCCGTGGCGTCGCCCGCGTTGCCGTATACGATTATCTTTCCGCTGTTCATTGTGTCGCCCGTGGCCTCCTGAACGTTGCCGTGAACTATCACCTCGCAGCCGTTCATATATGCGCCGAGCGCGTTGCCGGGCACGCCGTTTATTACTATGCGCTTGCCCGAAAGGCCGTCGGCTATGTACCTTTGACCGACGCAGCCGTTTATAGTTATATCTGTATCCTTACTTTCGCGCACGATGCGGTTAAGCGCCTCGAAATGCACGTTTTCATCTACGGTTATTTCCATAATAGACCTCCTTGCTAATACACGGGAAACTCTTATCCCGCGTCAGGCAAAAAACCAGAGGGAATGAGCTTGAATTTTTATCTGCCGCTACCGTTTACAGGCCATTAAATGGCGTTGGTTGCGGCATATTACGGGGGCAATTTATGCCGTACACATTTTTGCTTGCGCCGTTAGCTGTCAGCGATATGCAGGCAATTTAAAAGGCAATCAGACCTGCTGTGCAAGCTTTTGCTTGCGTACCTCTTTTGAAAATGCCAGAAGCTGCGGCTCTTGTTCGAGAAGCGCAAAGTCCACTTCGTCGAGCGGCGTCTTTTCGCGTATGAGCGAAGTATATATGCCCGCGCGCAAAAAGTTGTTTATGAGTATGAAGCCGACAAGGCGGCCGTCCTTTACAAACAGTTTTTTATAGGTATTGTCGTGAATATCGGCTATGACCTCGCCTTCGTACACGCCCGCGGTGAGCACGTGCGTTTCAAAAAAGCCGATGGCGTTCATGGGAATGGCGTCAGTATGGGAAGCTATGCCGCCTGCCATATTCACGCCTGCGATGTTGCCCTGGAAATAGGCGTTGGGAAGAAGCGCAAGTATGCGGTTGGAACCGATGGAACTGTCGAACCCCTCGGCGCAGTCGCCTGCGGCGTACACGTCGGGTATGGACGTGTGCATGCCCTTATCCACCACTATGCCGCGGTTTACCTCGCCGCCCGCCTCCTTTACAAGGTCGGTATTGGGGCGCACGCCAACGGCAACCACGAGTATATCGAAATCTATCTTCTTTTTGCTGTTTTTGAGGTATGCGGTGTTGCCATCGAATTTTTCCGCGCTGTCCGAGAGGAAGAACTTTACGCCCTTTTCTTCAAGTCCGCGCTGAACGAGCGCAGAGCCCTCGCTGTCGAGAATTGAGGGAAGAATACGGTCGGCCATATCGACGACGGTGACCGATTTTGCAAGGTGAAGTATGCCCTCCACGCACTTAAGGCCGATAAGGCCTGCGCCTATGACGAGCACATCCTTTTCGGGCGAGAGCGCGCCTTCAAGCGCGAGCATATCGTCCATAGTCATGAACGAGAATTTATCCTTGACGCCGTCCAGCCCCTGCATGGGCGGAACAAAGGGGCGCGAACCCGTTGCAGCGAGCAGTTTTTCGTACTCAATCTCCTTGCCGTTATCGAGTATAACCTTCTTTGCGGCGGCGTCAATCTTTGTCGCGGTGCGGCCGTAGTACACCGACACATCGTTTTTGCCGTAAAAATCGTCGGGACGGTAGCCCATATTTTCACGCTTTACCCTGCCGAGCAGGCAGTACGAGATAAGCGGCCTGCCGTAAACGGGGTAGTTTTCCGCAGAGATGACGGCTATGCCGCCCTCCTTATCCACGCTGCGTATGCCCTCTATGCAGGCGGTCGCCGCTATTGAGTTGCCGATTATAACATATTTCATAGTATATACCTTCAGACCTTACAATATTGCCGACTGCCGCAACCGCAGATTTTTATGGCTTATTGAAGTCGAACTGATTTTTGCACCGTCAACAAAATTTATGCCGACAGAATATTCTGCGCGTACGGCGGAAAATCCGCAGAAAATTACCTCTCTTCAAAGACAATGGCGTTGTTGGGGCAATTTCTGACGCAGTTGGGCTCGCCGCCCATCATATTGTCGGTGCAGAGCGCGCACTTCTGGGCGGCCTTACCGTCGGGGGCGGGCATGATTGCGCCGAAGGGGCAGACGAGGACGCAGGTATAGCAGCCTACGCACTTATCCTTGTTTATGCGCACTATACCGTATTCGTCCTTGGAAAGAGCGCCCGCTATGCAGCTTTTGATGCATATGGCGTTTGTGCAGTGGCGGCAATTTACGGCGAAGTGTACCGCATTGCCCTCCTCCCCCTCAACCTTTATGCGGGGGATAAATTCAGTTGTCCTGCCCTTGAGCTTGAACATCTTGTCCAGGCCTGAATTGGCAAACATACACTCGTACTCGCAGAGGTGGCAGCCGAGGCACCACTCTTCGTTAACATAGATCCTTTTCATCGCGTACCCACTGTTATTCCGCACATATGTGCGGGGTAATTGCCTTTTTTATATCAATACATCTTGATGCAGGCGTCGCGTTCAGCGCCTACAGAGACGTACCTTATGCGGCAGCCGCAGAGCTTTTCGAGAAGCTTTATGTAGTCGATAGCCTCTTTGGGGAGGTCTTCGGGCTTTTTGCAGCCCGATATGTCGCAGTTCCAGCCCTTGACCTTTTCAAACACGGGCTTGCAGTAGTCAAGCACGTCGGTGAAGGGGAAATCGTCTATTATCTTGCCGTCAAGCTCGTAGTGCGTGCAGATTTCTATCTCCTCGTAGTCGTCGAGAATGTCGAGCTTGGTGAGGGCAATTTCGTCCGCGCCCTGGCAGCGTATGCCGTAGCGCGAGGCAACCACGTCGAACGGGCCTACCCTTCTGGGTCTGCCGGTGGCCGCGCCGTACTCGCCGCCGAGCTCGCGCAGTCTTTCGGCCTGCTCGCCGAAGTATTCGCAGGTGAAGGGGCCTGCGCCTACGCAGCTTGAATAGGCCTTCATTATGCCTATGGATTTATCGAGCTTTAAGTTGGGCACGCCCGCGCCTATGGGCGCGTATGCCGCTATTGTGGAAGAGCTCGAGGTATAGGGCACTATACCGTAGTCTATATCGCGCAGAGCGCCGAGCTGTGCTTCGAACATTATGTTCTTGCCAGCCTTGTGCGCATTGTTGAGGTATACTCCGGTATCTGTTATAAATTCCTTGAGCGGCTCGCCGTAGGTTACGAGGTAATCTATCATATCCTCAACCTTTATGGGGTCGTAGCCGTATGCGGTGACGGTGAGGTTTTTCCACGCCACTATGTCGGGCAGGCGCTTGAACATGAGCTTGGTATTTAAAAGTTCGCCCATGCGGAAGGCCTTTTTCATATATTTATCTGCATATATGGGAGCGATGCCGCGGCGGGTAGAGCCGTAGGGCTTGCCTGTCGCCTTGGAAAGTCTGTCTTCCTCCATAACGTCCTGAAGAACATTGTAGGGCATTGTTATTACGGCTTTATCGCTTATCTTAAGGTTATCGGGCGTGATTTTTATGCCTGCGTTGCGCAGTTTTTCTATTTCGCCGCACAGATGCTTTAAGTCGATTACCATGCCGCATCCAAGAATATTGACTACCTCTTCGCGCAGGATGCCCGAAGGAAGCAGGTTTAAAATGAACTTACCCTTTTCATTGATGACGGTGTGTCCGGCGTTGTTGCCGCCCTGATAACGGCATACAATGTCGAAATCGCGCGAAAGCAGGTCAACCATTCTGCCCTTGCCTTCATCGCCCCAGTTGATACCACAGATACTTGTAAGCATAATTAAAGTCCTTATAAATATTTTTACCCCTCGGCTCTCATCGAGGGATTTTTTAACTGAAGTGAGCGCACTTTGTGCGTTGTGCGGGCTTGCGCCCGATGTGACTGATTATTTACAGCAGGAAGAGTTGTTGCGCAAAACTATGCCGCCGCAGAACGAGGAGCGCGCGGAACGCCGCGAGGGAGCTTACTTTACGTAAGTGACCGAGCGGAACCCAAAGCGCGACAATGTTATGCGACGCAGATATGGATTTTTACTCGCCTGCGTGCTTTATTCCGAGTATCCTCAGCTCCGTCTCGTTGAGGCCTATGCCGCGCAACATAAGTCTGTTGCCGCGGAGGGCTTCGATGGAGTTGATGCCCATGCCGCCCATCATCTCCTGAATTTCGTGCGTCCAGGCGTGGACGAGGTTTACAAGGCGCTCCTTGCCGACATCGGGATTGAGCCTTTTTACAAGGTCGGGGCGCTGTGTGGCAATACCCCAGTTGCACTTGCCCGAATGGCAGCTGCGGCAGAGATGGCAACCGAGCGCAAGCACGGCGGCCGTTGCTATGTAGCACGCGTCCGCGCCGAGCGCTATGGCCTTTACCACGTCTGAACTGGAGTGGATTGAACCGCCTACCACTACGGATACGTTTTCGCGTATGCCCTCCTGGCGGAGACGCTCGTCGACCTGTGCTAAAGCCAGCTCGATGGGAATACCTACGTTATCCCTTATTCTGGTAGGCGCTGCGCCAGTACCGCCGCGGAAGCCGTCTATGGCTATTATGTCCGCGCCGCTGCGCGCAATGCCCGAAGCTATCGCCGCAACGTTGTGCACGGCCGCAACCTTTACTATGACGGGCTTTTTATAGTCGGTAGCCTCCTTGAGGCTGTATATGAGCTGCCTTAAATCCTCTATCGAATAGATGTCGTGATGAGGCGCGGGCGAAATTGCATCTACGCCCTTGGGTATCATACGCGTCTTGGAGACGTCGTCGGAAATCTTCATTCCGGGCAGATGTCCGCCTATGCCGGGCTTTGCGCCCTGACCCATCTTTATCTCTATCGCGGCGGCCGTCTTCAGATACTGTTCGTGCACGCCGAACCTGCCCGATGCCACCTGCACTATTGTGTTTTTGCCGTATTTATAGAAATCGGTATGCAGTCCGCCTTCGCCGGTGTTGTAGTAAATGCCCAGCTCCTCAGCCGCACGGGCGAACGCCTCATGCGCGTTATATGAGATAGAGCCGTAGCTCATTGCCGAGAACATTATGGGCGTTGTAAGCTTTAACTGGGGAGGAAGGTTGTCCACGAGCATTCCGCGCGCGTCCCTCTTTATCTCCACATCCTTTTTGCCGAGGTAGACGGTAGTCTCCATGGGCTCGCGGAGGGGGTCGATGGGCGGGTTGGTTACCTGCGAGGCGTTTACCAGTATCTTATTGAAATAGATGGGATTTTCGGTGGGGTTGCCCATTGAAGAGAGCAACACGCCGCCCGTAGCCGCCTGCCTGAACACCTCGTTCATGGTCTGAACGGGCCAGTTGTAGTTTATTTTATAGGTATCGTCGCTCTTTACTATCTTGAGCGCGTGCGTGGGGCACATGCAGACGCACCTGTGGCAGTTTACGCACTTGGTGCTGTCCGCTATCATCTTTTTTAAATCTTTATCGTACTCATGCACGCCGTTTGAACATTGCCTTTCGCATACCCTGCAGGCAATGCACAGGTCGGGATTGCGCACGACCTCGTACTCGGCGGGAATAAAAATGTCTTTCATCTGCCTACTCCTTCACGCAGGGTGTAAATTACGGGCTGGCCGCCTGCGGGTGCAAATATGCTGTCAAGCTGCGGCTGAATAACCCTTATGCCGCACTCTTCAGAGGAAACAAAGGCGAGGTCGCCCTTTTCCGCACACACCATGGAGCGCAGCTTCAATCTGTCGTTCAAGGCCATAAGGCCGCCGTCGAACCCGAATATTATGGAGAACGGGCCGTTTATAAGCAGCGAGGGGAAGGCCTTGCGCAAAAATGTTTCCTGACGCCTGTCGTCTTCGCTCTTGTCGTCTATCGTAGTCCAGAACGAGGCGGAAATTACCTTTGCCACCTCTTCCAGCGTGAGCTTTTTTACCCTGAGCAAAAAGTCTATTATGTAAGTTATAACTTCGGTATCGGTCTGGAGGTTGCACTTGTAGCCGAACATCTCTATGTATCTTCTGTTTGCGTCGTAGGAAGAAATTTCGCCGTTGTGGACAACCGAATAGCTTAAAAGGCCGAAGGGATGCGCTCCGCCCCACCAGCCGGGGGTGTTTGTGGGATAGCGGCCGTGAGCCGTCCACATATAGCCTTCGTACTCCTCGTCAAGGAGGAAGAACCTGCCTATATCTTCGGGGAAGCCTACGCCCTTGAATATGCCCATGTTTTTGCCGCTGGAAAAGACAAACGCGCCCTTGATGTTGGTATTGATTGCGTTTACGCAGCGCACCACATACTGCTCCTCGTCGAGCAGGGAATTTGCAAGACGCTTGGAGAGCGGGTACAGGAAATAGCGGAAAATGAGGGGCTCGCCGTGTATGCCCGCCACCTTTTTGGTCTTCATTTCAGAGGAATACACCACCTCGAAATGGGCGGCGAGATAGTCCTCGGTCTCCTTGCGGGCGATACGGTCGTCGAAGAAGAGATGGAAGGCGTAATAATCCTTATAGTCGGGATATATGCCGTAGCCTGCAAAGCCGCCGCCGAGGCCGTTGGACCTGTCGTGCATGGTGGCTATGGAGCGAATTATTTTATCGCCAGTCATTCTGCCGCCGCTGCGGTCTATAATGGCGCTTACGGCGCAGCCGGAGGGTATTCTTACCTCGCCTTCCAGGGAGGTATTGCAATCTTTTTCGGTAATGAACATACTTACTCCACGCGGGCAGAACCCGCAACCATTCGCAAAGAACAGCCTTTGGTCTGCGGCCTGCCTTTGCGGCATATAAAACGCCCGTAACGGGCGGAGATTAATAAGTTTTGAACGCGCGGGATTTAAAACCACACCCGCGCGCGGAACACTGTTCAATGATATTATATAAAAAACGGCACTTCAAGTCAAGCGTAAATGTTTGGAAAAGGCAATTTATAGGAGCGTGAAAGATAGTTTATATTTATACATAGTATAAGCACAACTTATACCACAAAAAACGCCGCTTTTCTGGCATTGTGCAAATGTATGGCGGCGCGTGCGAAAAATACCTTCGCACGCGCCGCCATACAGCAATTATTTATAACATAATTTTATGCAATTATACATAAGTGACACGACACACGAAGGGCTTTTTTACTACCTTTTATTCGTCGCCGCACACAATATCGGAGAGGTGATTTTTTACGTCCTCTTCAGAGGAGGCAACACACTCGAAAGTGATGCTGTCGCCCGCAGAGAGGCGGGTCTTGCCGTCGGGCACAAACCTTTCGCCCGAGGAAGGAGTTACCTCCACCACCATTCCGCCGGCAGGCCAGAGCACGGAGCGGATTGCCCTGCCGTCTGCATACGAGCCCTCCTCTACCGTGAGGGTGACGCGGCGCTTGGTTGCACCCTGCTTTACATTCTGTTCCTTTACTATAAAATCGAGGCACTTTTCAAACACCGACTCGGTGCGGAAGAGCTCGCCTACGATAAAGCCGATGCCCACGCCGATAAGAGAGGGCAACAGGTTCTGGAACTGGCCGGTGAACTCAACCACCATAATAAGCGCCGTTACGGGCGCGCGGACGACAGTTGCAAAGTAGGCGGCCATGGTAATTATTATTATATAGTCTGAAAGCTCGGGCGACATACCCATAGCCCTGAACGCGCAGCAGAGCAATGCACCCAGACCTGCGCCCGTTGCGAGCACGGGCACAAATATGCCGTAGGGCATGCCCGCACCGACGGCGAGTATTGTGGATATAAAGCGCATGAGCACCACTATTGCCAGCGTTGCCGCAAGACTGAGGCCGAATATCGTTTTAAACTCGCCCTCGTGCAGAGAGCCGAGCGACTCGATAAATTCGTGGCCGCCGCCCATGGCGTACACCGAAATGAGGCCGAACGCGCCTGCAACCATGAAGGGAACAACATACTTGCCCGCACCATTTAAAAAGGTTATTTTTGCAAGACCCTTCCTGGTGAGCAGCATAAGGTGATAGAACGCCACGCCGAGCAGCCCCGCCGCGAGAGCGGCTATCAGGGTATAGAGATAGCCGATGGGCTCAACGGTGGCAAAGTCGAACGCGGTGAAAGTGGGCGAGCCGAAGACGTCGGCAATGTCCATTGCGGGGAAGAGTATTGCCCACCTGAGCAGATTTCGCACGAGGAGCGAAACCACCACGCTTATTGCCGAGCAGGTAAATACCTGCGCCGAAAATGAACGGAAGGCCTCCTCCATTGCGAAAGACAGACCGGTGACGGGCGCATTGAACGCGGCCGCAAGACCTGCCGCAGAGCCTGCGGCTATCTGCAACCTGCGCACCATCAGGGAACGCCTGAATGAGCTTGCCACTCCGTCGCCCGCGCAGCCGCCAATCTCGAGCGAAGGACCTTCACTGCCGGCAGGCAGACCCATGAACACGCACGCCAGCGAGACAGCGAACATAGAGCACATGACGACATACCACTTAAAGTGGAGCAAGCCGCGCGCCGCGCCCTCTATCTGCGGCACACCGCTGCCGCGCAGAATGGGTATCAGCCTGGTTATTGTGCCTATTATGAGCGCACCGGCAAACAGCCCCAGAAAGAGCAGCGGAATATAGGCGGGATTTTCAACTATGAGCGTATACAGCGTTACCGACTGCTCCTCGCCTATACCCGTGAGAATGTTGTACAGCGTGACCACCGTGCCCGAAAAAAGGCCGGTAAGCACACTGAGCGCAATAAGATTTACAAAGTGGCCGCCCAGTCCGCGCAGAGGGTTTTTTCTGCCCCTGACGCGCTTTGAGCGCACCTTTTCAGCATCACAAATTTCATTACCACACATAATAAAAACATTATAACACTGCAAAAAAACATTGTCAAAAAAATTATGCGGCAATAAACTGCGACAATATATATGAGGTAAAAGAAAGGCGCGCTACGCCGCCCCTGCGCCACGCCGCGAAGCAAGGCTGTTGCCGCTCCGCCGCCTCCACCACACCGCCGTGCCACCACAGCGCCGCAATCCGTAAAAAAAGGGCAAAGAAAAGCCCGCACGCGAACGTGCGGACCTTTCCTGTATCTATGAGAGAGCGGGGTGAACTGATTTAAAAGTTATTTTGTGGCAACGGGCTCCGGCTCGTTGGTGAGTGCGGCCACGCCGGTTTCTCCCGTGCGTACACGCATTACGTTTTCTATGCCGGTGACGAATATCTTGCCTGCGCCGTACTTGCCGTCATCAAGCACACGCTGTGCAACGGCTACGACGAGCTTGGGATCTACCGTACTTACCACAATTTCAACCTGTACCTTGGGGATAAGGCGCATAGTCGTCTTTACGCCCCTGTACTGACCGATCTTGCCTGCCTGCGTGCCGCAGCCCATAACGTTGGATACGGTCATGCCGGTTACGCCTATCTTGGCCATTGCGTCCTTAAGGGTGAGGAACTTCTCCTGAGCGGTTATGATGGTAACCTTTGTGTACTTTGTTTCGTTTGCAGGAGCAAGGTCGATAGCGGCAGGTTTAACAGCCGAAATATCGACGTCTTCGCCCTCGCCGTCATACGAAGGAACGGAGGGAACAAAGTCGGGATAGGACGAGGAGAGACCGTGCTCGCTGATGTCGAGGCCGACAAGCTCTTCCTCGGGGTTGCAACGGAGGCCGTTCCAGGTCTTTGCATAGGCAAAAACTTCTGCGGGCTTAACCGTCTTATACTTAACCATAACGGGGATATATTTGATTGCCGCAAAGAAGATGGTCATGCATACAGCCGTCCAGGCAACGATAGTTACAAGGCCGAGTGTCTGAATGCCGAGGAGCTCTGCATTGCCGCTGTAGAAGAGACCGTTATTTACATCGAAGAAACCTACTGCAATCGTGCCCCAGACGCCGTTGAGGAAGTGTACGGGTACAGCACCTACGCAGTCGTCGAGGTGAAGTTTCTGTTCAAGCAGCCAGGTGCCGCCCATTACAAGGAAACCGGAAACGACGCCAACTACAAGCGCGCCGATTATGTCAAGGTTGGAGCAGCCTGCCGTTATGCCTACAAGACCTGCAAGCGTAGCGTTCATGCTCATTACAAGGTCAGGCTTTTTGTTCCTTATCCAGGTATATATCATAGTTACGAGCAGTGCAACAGAGGGGGCTATGGTAGTCGTCACGAAAATTCTTGCAAGCTGACCTTCTTCCGTTGCGGCTGCGCCGTTGAAGCCGTACCAACCGAACCACAATATGAGCACGCCGAGAGCGCCTATGGTCATATTGTGACCCTGAATTACATTTACTTTGATCACTTTGCCATTTTCATCGCGCTCGAACTTACCGATACGCGCGCCGACGAAGATAATGCCGATAAGGGATGCAGTACCGCCGACGGTATGTATTGCGGCAGAACCTGCGAAGTCTACGAAACCTACGCCGAGGTTCATAAGCCAGCCCTGGGAGTTCCATACCCAGCCTGCCTCGATGGGGTATACTACGAGCGAAATCATTGCCGAGTAGATGCAGTATGCCAGGAAACGGGTACGCTCTGCCATTGCGCCGGAAACTATTGTTGCGGCGGTTGCGCAGAACACAAGGTTGAACACGAAGCTTGCGGCGGTAGATGTTGCCGCAGCATAATCTGCAGAGGCGGGGTCGCCGTGGAAGAGCGTTTCAAAGCAGCCGAAGATGTCAAGATTGGGTACGCCGATAAATCCTGCGACGTAGTCCACTCCCATCATCAGCCCGAAGCCGAGGAAGAGGAAGCAGACGCAGCCGATACAGAAATCGACGAAGTTCTTGAAAAGGATGTTGCCGGTATTTTTTGCCCTGGTGAAACCTGTTTCAACCATGGCAAAGCCGCACTGCATGAAGAAGACGAGTGCGGCGCCTATAAGCAGCCAAGCAGTCCAAGTCATAAATATATCCTCCAAAAAATTTTATTCAGTTTATCTGGGGATATTTGCCGCCCTCCGGCCGATATAACACGGCCAGCCATACGCTTGCGCGGGCGCTGCGGCGCGGCATTGTCCCGAATTTGTGGCGCGTATATTTTAAGTAAATTTTCCTTCAGCTTAATCTGCCGTACCCGTCAGCAAAATAAAAATGCGCTACTTTTTATTAGTTTATATTGTAAATTATTATTATTAATTATTTTTTGTGTGCCTTGACAGTGCTTTTTTTGCGGCGCGCGTTTTTAGCGCGCGCCGCGTCAAGGAGGAAAAAAGTTAAATGAAATTTGTAGGCTTAATTTTCAGGCCTGCGGCACAGCCTGCCGCACCCTCCGCTTTTGCGCCGCGGGCGCAAGAAGAACTTACTTTACGCTGTAAAGCAGGTCTGTGTAGGAAGGATAAGGCCAGTAGTCCTCTGCGGTGAGGGTCTCCATTTCGTCGGCAATCTTGCGGACGGCTGCCATCTGAGGAAGAACCTCGTGAGCCATCGCCTTCGATGCGGGACGAACGTCCTCTTTGTCTATGCCGCCGAGTATTTTTTCAAGCTTGGCGACTTCAACGGCAAACGCATCGTTGAGCGCGGAGAGCTTGGTGATGAGCGCCTTTTCTGCCTCGCAGGGGATATGCTCGGAGATTGCCTTCTTTGCGGCGACGTTGGAGCAGAGCTCGGCAACGTAGTCGGAGACGGCGGGCATTATATCCTGCTTTGCCATCTTGAGCATGGTGACTGCCTCTATGTTTATAATCTTGACATAGTTTTCCAGCCTTACCATTGCGCGGGCAACGGCCTCCTCTTCGGTATATACGCCCTGGTTTACAAACACGTCGATATTCTTCTTTTCAAAGAACACTTCGGTTGCGTCGGCGGTATCCTTGTTGTTGAGAAGACCCCGCTTCATTGCCTCGGGCTCCCATTCGGGGCCGTAGCCGTCGAGGTTGAATATGATGCGGGAATGCGCCTTTATAGTCTTGGTTATGAGCGCGCGGGCTGCCGCTTCGAGATCGTCCACGCCCTCGAGTTCGTCAGCAAATTCTGCGAACGCCTCGGCTATTATGGTATTGAGAACGATGTTTGCGTCGGCCACGTTTGCCTGCGAACCGAGCATACGGAATTCAAACTTGTTGCCTGTGAACGCGAAGGGTGAAGTTCTGTTTCTGTCCGATGCGTCCTTGGGGAATATGGGCGATTCGGGAACGCCGATAGAGCCTTCCTTTGCCCTGAAGGGAACGTAGTCCTTGCCGCTTGCAATGCTGTCTACAAGTGCGCCGAGCTGGTCGCCGAGGTAGACGGATATGATTGCGGGAGGCGCTTCGTTTGCGCCGAGACGGTGGTCGTTGCCCGCAGAGGCAACAGCGCCCCTTAAAATGCCCTGATAGTCGTCCACGGCCTTGATTACTGCCGCAAGAACGAGCATGAAGAGGGTGTTCTTTTCGGGATTTTCACCGGGGTCGAGCAGGTTGAGCCCGTCGTCGGTGGCCATTGACCAGTTGTTGTGCTTGCCTGAGCCGTTGATGCCCTCGAAAGGCTTTTCGTGAAGCAGGCATATGAGGCCGTGCTTCTGGGCAACCTTCT
>ERZ1643249.1263-NODE-1263-length-25717-cov-12.498558_pt1 | contig 25717 bp, 20 predicted proteins | sample MGYA00579263_ERZ1643249 | MGnify/ENA primary metagenome ERZ1643249 (study PRJEB29033, sample SAMEA4952264) | chicken gut metagenome | biome: Broiler Chicken; feature: Gastrointestinal Tract; material: Caecum | place: Ireland | collected 2018 | study: Broiler...
CTTATATTTTAAGGGTTTGAGAGATTTTACCTTTTATTAACTGTCAAAGTCAGGATAATAATACAACAAAAAACAAAAAAAATAAAGAAAAATATGTAAATTTCTTTATTTTCTCTTAGGTGGTTCGTTAGTAGGTTGCTGACCATTGTCATTTAATCTACTATAAAGATATTTTAATACAGCGTCTTGATTATCCATACCTATAAATACATTGGCATCACCTTGTGAAAACATGGTTGTCCTTAATACGTCATCAGGATTCATTCCCTTATCTTTAGCAATATCTCCTAATTTGCCAATTTTTTGAGCTAGTAAGTCGATTTGCGCCTGACCTCTAATCATTTCTGCTTCGGCTTCAAATCTTGCAGCATCTTTCTTTGCTTCAGCTTCTTTCAATAATCTTTCCCTATCCTTTTGAGCAGTTACAGCTTTTTCATAATCATCTTTTAAAGATTGCGGTAATTCAATATTTTTAATGCGTACTTTATCAACATGTATTCCATATTTTTCTTCAAAATCATCAAATTCACCATCAGGATCTACAGTTGCTTTTGAATGTTTACCTCTAGACATTTCTTCTTCTGTTTTCCCTGCTACATAGTCCCTTAATAAAGATTTTGTTAAAATAGCAAGTTGAGCAAAAACGTCATCACTTTCAAATGAAAATTTCATAGGGTCTACCACTTTAAAATCAAGTGCAATATCCACCGTAATTTCTATTCCGTCTATTGTTTTGAATCCTTCTTTAGGATAGTCTTTTACATTGTAAGCAAGTGATACTAATTTTCCTTCAACCCATGGTGGATTAAATCTTAAACCACTTCCTTTGACGTAAACATTGCCAGTAAATTTGTTTTTACATATAAGGGCAGAATTTTTAGGGACAGTTCTAAATAGTTTAACTACATAAACTTGGTATAAATCAACATCTTCACCCTTATGTTGCCCTTTAACTTCTCTAAAAATACTTTTTTTCTTATTATCGGGACCATTATTATTATCATTTACAATATCAGAAAAATTCATATAATAACCCTCCATTTCTATAAAAAATTTTATCAAAAAATACATCTAATGTCAAATTATAGTTCTTTATTTTTAATATCTTTATATCTTCTAGGATATTTTTTATCAGTTTTTTCTAGTTTAACAAAACTAACCAAAGTACGAATACTATTTTCAATAGGTAAATTAAAAGTAATAATTTCATTCTCTTTTATTTTTAATTTTTGTAAATAATTATCAATATTAACTATTTCATTAGAGATATTTCCTTTCATTGCTATAAATATACCATTCTTCTTAACTAATGGAATACCATATTCTAATAAATGTTTAAGTGGTGCGACTGCTCTGGCCGTTACTATATCAAATATTTCACGATTGTTTTGAGCATATTCTTCTGCTCTAGCATTAATAACATTAATATCTTTTAAATTAAGTTCACAAATAACTTTTTCTAAAAAATGGCACTTTTTTAAAGTAGCATCAATTAATGTTATTTTTAATTCAGGAAATATAATTTTTAGTACCATTCCAGGAAAACCTGCTCCAGTCCCTAAATCACATAATGATTGATTAGTTAAAGGTACTACTTTAATAATAGTAATGCTATCATAAAAATGTTTTAAAAATACTTCTTCTTTATTAGTAATAGAAGTTAAATTATATAATTTATTTTCGCTTTCTAGAAGTTCATAATACTTTTCTAATTGTTCAAGTTGTCTATTGTCTATGTTAACATTTAATTTTTTTAATTCTTCAATAAATTTTTCTCTATTCATTATAATTCTTCCTTAAATATACCATTAGAATAGAAATATCAGAAGGATTTACACCACTAATTCTAAGTGCTTGTCCTATTGAAGTAGGTCTCACTTGTTTTAATTTTTGTCTTGCCTCAGTAGCAAGGTTTTTAACTTTATCATAATCAATATCAGAAGGAATCAGTTTTTCTTCGTTTTTTAACATCTTTTCTGCTTCTCTTTCTATTTTTTTTATATATCCTTCATATTTTACTTCTATTTCTAATTGTTCTTCTATTTCCTTATCATAATTGCTGTTAAGTAAATTAAATTGTTTTAGTATATTAATAGTTATTTCATTTCGTCTTAATAAATCATATAAGCAAATACCATCTTTTAATGTTGGACTACCAATTTTATTTAAAATATCATTTATTTCTTTTTTTGGTGTTATTTTTGTACTTTTTAAATAATTTCGAAATTCTTTTATTAACTCTAGTTTATTTTTAAAACGTTTATATCTTTCATCATCAATTAATCCTACTTTGTATCCATACTCTCTAAGACGAATATCAGCATTATCATGTCTTAATAATAAACGATATTCTGCCCTAGAAGTTAACATTCTATATGGTTCAATAGTTCCTTTAGTAACTAAATCATCAATTAATACGCCAATATATGCTTCATTTCTTTTAAGAATTAAAGGATCTTTTCCTTTAAGCTTTAAAGAGGCATTAATGCCTGCCATTAGCCCTTGAGCTGCGGCTTCTTCATAACCACTAGTACCATTAATTTGGCCAGCAGTATATAAATTTTTTACTATTTTAGTTTCTAACGAAGCATTTATTTGTGTTGGATATATTGCATCATACTCAATAGCATAAGCATACCTTAGTATTTTTGCGTTTTCTAAGCCTGGTAAACTATGGACCATCTTCTCTTGTATATCTTTAGGCATACTAGTAGAAAATCCTTGTAAATAAATATCATCGTAATATAAACTTTCTGGTTCTAAAAACAATTGATGCCTATCTTTATCTTTAAATTTAACTAATTTATCTTCTATTGATGGACAATATCTTGGACCAACTCCAGTTATATCGGAAAGACCTCCATACATAGCTGATTTATTTAAATTATTTAATATTATTTTGTGAGTAGTAGGAGTTGTATAGATTAAATAACAAGGTTCTTGATTATCTACATCATATAATGGTTTTATATCATGAGAAAACGTATATAATTCTCTATCTCCGTCTTCTCTTTTAGCTTTTGAAAAATCAATACTACTTCTTTCTATTCTAGGTGGAGTTCCTGTTTTTAAACGTAATATTTCAAATCCATACTTTTTTAAATTATCAGATAAATGCATAGATGGTTTTTCATCATGAGGTCCACTTCTAGTCCTAGTACTTCCAATTAAAATATCTGATTTTAAATAGGTTCCAGTGGTAAGTATAACTATATTAGAAGATATTTTTTCACCATTATTTGTAATAATACCCTTTACCATGGAATCTTCTACAATTAAATCTTCAACCATGGCTTCTTTTAAATATAAGTTTTTAGTATTTTTTAAAGTTTTCAACATCTCTTGTGGATATGTAACTTTATCAGCTTGAGCTCTTAAAGACCTAACTGCAGGCCCTTTAGATGAATTTAACATTTTCATTTGAATTAATGTTTTATCGGCATTAATTCCCATTTCCCCACCTAAAGCATCAATTTCTCTTACAATAATACCTTTAGCAGACCCTCCGATAGAAGGATTACAAGGCATTGTTGCTACATTTTTTAAGTTTCCTGTAATTAATAATGTTTTATGCCCACATCTAGATGTAGCTAAGGCAGCTTCACATCCGGCATGTCCTGCTCCTACTACTATTACTTCATATTCCATATATTCACCTACTTTCCTAAACAAAATCTAGAAAATAACTCGTCTAACAATTCATCAGAATAAGTTTCTCCAATTATTTTTCCTAATAATTCCCATGCATTTTTTAAATCTAATTCTACAATATCAATCGGAGCATTTTCTTCAATATTTTTAATACTGGTACTAATTTTTAATAAAGATTGTTTTAATAAAGAAATACTTCTTGCATTACTTAGATAAGTCATATCTTTAGTATCTATACCTTCAATATTATATATTCTCTTTATTTCATTTTTTAATTCTTCTATACCAATATTATCTTTAACACTAATTTCTATTATCTTTTTATTATAATTAGTTAACTTTATCTTTTTTTCTAAATCTATTTTATTAATAACAACTATACTATTTTTATCTTTTATTTTATTTAATATCTTTAATTCTTCTTCAGTTATAGCCTCATTATTGTTTAGTACAAAAATTATTAAATCAACTTTATCAATAATTTCCATACTTTTTTCTACGCCAATTTTTTCTACTAAATTATCAGTTTCCCTAATTCCAGCGGTATCTATAATATTTAAAATTAATCCCCCTAAATTAATTTTACCTTCCACTATATCCCTAGTTGTTCCTTCAATATCAGTAACTATTGCTTTTTCTTCTTCTAATAAAGCATTTAATAAACTACTTTTACCAACATTTGGTTTACCAATAATTCCTACATTAATTCCTTCATTAATAATTTTACCATCTTCTGAATCTTTAATAATTTTCTCTAAATCATTTTTAAAAGTAATTATCTCAGGAAGTATTTTTTCATTTGTTAAAACTTCAATATCTTCATATTCAGGATAATCGATATTAACTTCTATGTTAGATATAATTTTTATTAATTTTTCTCGTAATTCCTTTACTAAATTAGACGCTTTTCCATTTAGTTTATTAATAGATATCTGTCTGTTTTTTTCTGTTTTAGCGTTTATTAAATCCATAACTCCTTCAGCATTAATTAAGTCAATTCTTCCATTTAAAAAGGCTCTTTTAGTAAATTCTCCAGGTTCTGCTAATCTAGCACCATTAGTTAATAAAAGCTCTAATACCCTATTAGTAGTTGCAACACCTCCATGGCAATTAATTTCTACAATATCTTCTTTAGTAAAGGTTTTAGGACTTTTCATAACGCTTACAAGTACTTCATCAATAATTTCTCTATTGTCTATTATATATCCATAATTAATCGTGTGGGATTTAACTTTTGTTAAGTCTTTCCCCTTAAATATTTTATTTACAATATTTATTGAGTCATCACCACTAACTCTAATTATAGATATCGCTCCTACACCAAGAGCTGTTGATATAGCAGCAATTGTATCGTTCATAATACCACCTCATCGTCCCAAATATTTTAACACAAATATATAAAAAAAGAAAGAATAAGTTTTATTCTTCTCTAGGTTTTATAATAACATGTCTATTAGGTTCTTCCCCTTCGCTTATTGTATATACATATTTATTGTTTGATAGTATATTATGAATTACTCTTCTTTCGAAAGAATTCATGTTGTCAAGTTTGGTTTCAACTTTCGTATTAGCTACCTCTTTGGCTATATTTTTAGCTAAATATTCTAAGTTTCTAACCCTCTTATCATTATAATTTTCTACATCAATAGTTATCATTAATTTTACTGGTACATAATTTTTTACAATTTGTCTTATTATTGTTTGAAGCGCTTTCATATTTCTACCATTTTTACCTATTAATATAGAATTATTGTTAGAAAATATTTTTATATCAATTTTATTATCTCTTCTTCTAACTTCAAGATTAGATTCAATACTCATTAGTTTTAAAATTTCATTTAATGTCTTTTTTATAAATAATATAACATCATCAATGGTAGAAACTTCTAAAACATAACTTTTCTTTAATAACCCTTTATTTTCTTTTTCTGACAATATTATTAAATTTTCTTCATTAATATTTAATTCTTTTAATGCTTTTTCTTTAGCGTCATTTAATGTTTTGTCCTCAAATACATATTTATTCATGCTTACTCCTTCTTTCTATCCATATATTTTGTAATATAGTAAAGGTACTAGATGTAATCCAATAAATACCAAGAGCAGTAGGTAATGTTAATGAACCGATAAATATTACTCCTAACATGATGTAAATAGTATATTTCATTTGAGCAGCTTGTGAAGTTTGATCTTTTAATGTTTTCTTAAATGATAAGTAAGATGTTCCAATTATCAATATAATAAATAATATATAGATATAGTTTCCATTTTCTAATCCTACTAAAGTAGTGGTAGCCATCTGTAATCCTAAAAATTTGCTTTCAAAAATAGCAGGTGTTCTATTAATGGCTTCTAAGAATGCAAATAATAAAGGTAATTGTATAAATGCTAATAAACATCCTGATACAGGATTAATTTGATATTTTTGATACACAGCCATCATTTCTTGCGTTTTACGCATTTGATCTTCTTGACTATCTTTTCCTTTATATTTCTTCTCTATCTTTTCCATTTCTGGTTGCGCTTTCTTTATGTTCTCAGATTGCATAGCTGTCTTTTTAGTAATTGGTATTAATGCTAATCTAATTAGTATAGCAGTTATAATTATTGACAGTCCATAACTATTTACTAAACTTCCTATTTTAATAATAACCCATGCTAGTGGTTTTACAAAAAACGTTGTCCATAATCCTTCATATTTACTAACGGGATTAAAATTATTACAACTAGGTAATTTATCAACGTCAATATCGTGTTCCTTATAAATATTAATTACCTCTTCATTAGTAGGCTTACAAATTATGTTCTCTGTTATTGATTGCCCTGTTGTTTCATTAATTACAGTTTTATTATTTTCATCTTTTAAAGTAGTAGTACATCCAGTAAGTAGTAAAATACTAAACAGTATTAGTATAATTTTCTTTTTTTTCATTATTTTTCTCCTGTCTTTTTTAATAAATTAATAAGTTCTCTTTCCATAGTAATATAATTAATATCAAGAGCACTCTTTCTTACTATTATAACATAATTAAATGGTGTTTGTATACATAATTTATTATTATCAACAATAGACTTTACTTGCCTTTTTAATTTGTTCCTAATAACAGCTTTTCCTGTCTTAGTGGGAATAGTTATTCCATATCTATTCTTATCAGTATTTTTCATATAATATATACTGAAGAATTTATTTTTTATATTCTTACCATTATTAATTATATATGAAAATTCCCTACTATCTTTTATTATTTCAATCTTTTTCATTTCATCACCCTTAATATGAAAAAAACCACAATTAGTGGTTATTTACAAAGTTGTTTTCTTTTTTTTGCTCTTCTTTTATTTAAAACTTTTCCTTTAATACGAGCAAAGAACCCATGTTTTTTTGCTTTTTTTCTATTATTTGGTTGATACGTTCTTTTCATACTTACACCTCCGACGTAAAATGCTATTTTATTATATATGCTTATTTTGTTTATGTCAACATATTTTTGCTATTTATCTAATTTTAAATTAAATTTTTCAACATATTTTACTAAAGTTAGTTTTCCTTTTCTAATGATATAACAATATTCATCTTCAACTGATTGACGTAATTCCGTAGCTTTTGCATTAACTTTTAACGTAAATTGATCGCCAATACCATTACCTAACCAAATACCATTATCAGTATCAGAAGCATCTTTAAACCATGATTCATATTCTAACTTTTTAATTTTGTCAATAGTATCTACCACCACAAAATTTATACTTTCCATTTCATTAGATAAAGTAAATAATTTACCTAATGTCTTTTGGTTTTCAGAATTTAATCTTGTCATTAACTTATCTATTCCTACGATAATACATAAAATATGTTTATCTGTCTTAATTACAGATTTATCATAATTATTTTCTTTGTATATAGAATACATATTATCAATGTCTTTGTATAATATTTCAATTACTTTATTATAATCTTTATCAAATATTTGCGCATATTCCAAATATTCATTTTCTTTAAATACATCACTAGTATCAATAATTACTACCTTATATTGATTAAGACCTACTATTTGACTAGTAAATGGTTTTATAAATCTCTCTAAAAGACTATCATCAATCGAAGATACTATGTTAATAGTACTTCTAAGTAAGTTATATCTTTCAACAGTAAGTTCATTTTTAGAAATACCTACGATTGGGTCAATACTCTTACCATATTCATCTTTAATAGCGTTGTAATCAACAATTTCTGGTAGTATAGGTACACTAGGAGCTCTATCACTATATTTCTTTTTAAGTAAATTAGAAATGTTTTTAATTGTATCTTGAACTTTATCTTTCTCAGCAATTTGTGCTGTTTGGAATTCATAGAAAGTATCTATTTTTATAATACCTCTTCCAAATAACTTAGCTGGATACTTCCTTCTAATATTTCCAAGAATTGTTGAGTAATCATCATCATTATTTTGTTGAAGAACATAGTTTAAATTAAAGTTTTGTTTTAATTTAAATCTAACTCCATTTGGAGTAACTACTGCTAGAACAAAGAATATTCCGTATTTAGAACCATCTCTTGTTAATCCAGTTAATGTATCTTCAAAACTATCTCCAAAAAATTCAGCATAAGCTTCATAGTTATTAATAACTACTATTATATTAGGAACTGTTTTTCCACTGTTTTTACAATAAGATAAGTAGTCTCCATTATATTCAGAAAATAATTTTTTTCTATTTTCAATTTCATCTCTAATCATCTTATATAAATTTTTAACTTTATCTACTTCATCAGGATATATTACATCACCGACAAGTGGAGAATTTTTTAAAACTCTAAGACTCTCAGAACCAAAATCGATAATATAGAAATTAAGTTCTTTTGGCAAATAATATAACATAGATGAATAAACCATTGTTATTATAAAGTTTTCTTTTCCTGATCCTGCTGTACCATATAATAAGACATTTCCTTTTTTACTTATAGGTATTGTTAATAAGTGTTGTGACTGCATATTTGGATTATCATATTCTCCAATTACAGGATTGATAATAAAACTTTCTTTTTTATATTTATACTTCTCAATTAATTTATTAACAGTAATAAATCCAGGAATTTTTGGAAGCCATAGCTGTCTACAATGAATATTTTCTTCTTTAGCAATATCTGATAATGTTCTAACTATATTAATTAATTCTTCACCTTTAGCTTCAGTTACAACTTCTTTTTTCTTAAGTTCACTATTTTTATAAATATAACCAATATTATTAATAAAGTTTATAGAACTATCCACAGTCTTTTTCTTTTTTTCACTAGGAACATATTTAGCACCAGCCCAAGCAGCTTGCCCTAATAGATAAACTTCATTATAACCTACTTGAAAATAAAATCTACCAGTCTGTTTTAACAAAGCAGCATCGGGACTTTTTATAACTTCGTTTGAGTCAGATTTTTCTTGTACGCGAAGACATACTCTAAATCTAGTATTACTCCAAATTTGTGGATCTACAACACCACTTGGTTTTTGTGTTGCTAAAATTAAATGTACTCCTAAACTTCTACCGATACGAGCAGCACTAATTAATTGTTGCATGAAATCAGGCTGTTGAGCTTTTAATTCTGCGAATTCATCGCTTATAATAAATAAGTGTGATACTGGTTCAGATACAACGCCTTCTCTATACATTTTTTGATATTTATATATATCAACAGTACTTTCTCCAGTTTTTTCACGAGCTTCATTAAATGCCCTTTGACGCCTTTTTAATTCACTTTCGATACTAGCTAAGCTTCTATTTATTTCATTAGCATCTAAGTTTGTTATAGTACCTACTAAGTGTGGTAGTTTTAATCCAATACTCTCATTTTCAAAAGCTCCAGCTAAACCTCCACCTTTATAGTCTATTAAGATAAATTGTACTTCGTAAGGGTGAAAATTTATTGCTAATGATAAAATATAAGTAATAATAAATTCAGATTTACCAGAACCAGTCATACCGGCAATTAAACCATGAGGACCGTGATATTTTTCATGAAGATCAATAGTTAGAGGATCCCCAGCTTGATTTACTCCAACAGGTACTGCTAAAGACTGAATAGGATTATTTTTTGCCCATCTATTTTTAATGTTTAATTGTTCTATTTTACCAACATCATACATTTCTAGAAAACCTATTTTTTTAGGTAATTGACCTTCAGATTTATCAATTATTTTTATTGGAATATTTGCCATAATTTTAGCACAATTATAATAATCAATATTAGACGTATCTAATTGAAATTGGATAGGTTTATTGTTAATTAAAGTTTTATAATATTCACATTTTACTTCTGATAGTTGGACAAAACTTTTACATTGATCAGGAATATTTGTTATTTTGTTATCAAGAATTATAAGGGAAAATCCATAATCAATATCATCGTTTAATATATTCTTTATAAAATCATTATTACGAACATTATTAAAAGAATCAGTAATTATAACATATCTAACTGGTAGTTTAGTATCTTTATCCTTCTTTATTTCTTTAATATTTTTATAAATTTTATCTAAGTTATAACATATTTCCTTGGTATCATCATTACTAACCCCAAAATATCTAAAACTCTTATCATTGTTCCAGTTATGAGGAAGAATTTTAACATAGTCCCAATAATTACTATTATCGACATTAGTAAGAAGAACAATTTTTAAATTTTCAAAACTATGAAATGTTGCAAGTTGCAAAATTACTTGGTTAGCAAAAGTATGCCTTAATTTTCTATTGCCAATAATTCCTAATAATCTATGTTTCATAAGTGGAATTGCAATAGGAACATCTTTCATTGTTTTAGGAGCTTTAATAATATTATCACTAAGACTTTTTAAACTGTCTTCGACTAAAGTAAAATGCTCTTCGGGAATTTTTAAGTTAATTTCAATATCTTTGTTTCCTATTCCAGCATTAATAGTTAAAAAATCTTCATCATCTATATTTCTTTCCCAAAGCCTTGTCATTTTTCTTAGTATTATTTGTTGACATTCCCCCATCGTTGGATATTGGTTTTTCAGTATACCTGTTTGCCTAACTATTTCATCACTAATAAACTTTCTTTTATCGTCAATGTATTTTTTATATTTTACTTGGCGAAGAGCTTCGGCTTCTTCCATTTTCTCTTTGTTATATTGTTTCATAATAGTAGGCCAAATAAAAATGCTTGCAAACATAGTTCCGCACATTACTAAAGAAGGAAGTGCTGCAGAAAGAGAATATCCATTATTAACAACATTACTAACTGCTGTATAAGCGCTTATAACTGAGGTCATTGACATAGTAAGCATAGGACCAATACTAAGAATCCATGGCATATCATCTTGCCTTAGTGGACTAGAAGGTGGAGCGTCTACATTAAGATTTACTTCTCCAATTGTTTGAATAAATCTAGGAGTTCTATGGAAATAATCTTCTTCTTTATACAAAGGAATTTCTATATCATCTGTTTCGGTTTCTGGAATAAGAAATTTGTCTTCTCCATTTATTGTACAAGGAGAAAATGCACTTTTTACTAAATTTCTAGGATTATTAAATATTAATTTGGTTCCAGAATCCATTTTTACAACGACTAACTTAAGTCCCATAATAAAGATTAAATCTCCATTTTCTAATGCTACTTCTCCTGAAATACGGACATTATTTACAAAGGTACCCATGTTGCTTTTATTATCAGTAATTGTCATCGTATTATTTTCTTTATTAAATTTAATTGTAGCATGTACGTCATTAACTAAATTATAGTTATAAACTATATCATTATCAGGTTTTTTACCAATGTTTATTTCACTTTTCTCTAAAAAGTTATAACATTTAATACTGTTGTCATAAATTGGCGAACAATATATTAAAATAATTGAATCCTCTATTTTGGATTTAAAGACATATAAATTATATTCCTCTAAAATTACGCTTTGTTTAAATAAATTATTTTCAACATATCCGTATTCATCATTACTAGTAATAACCCAGTCTTTTTTATTTCCTTCAATACAGATTAAATTTTTCTCATGACCATTATCATCAAAATCAGTTATCCAATAATTACCGGTATGATTATGTGGCAAAATAATATCTATAATTTTAGTAGTTTTTATTAAAGATACCCTCATTTTTATTCCTCCTTGTAATTATTATAATAAAATTAATTTTGACCCGTTTTCTAAATTACTATCCTTAACTAAGATATTATTATCAAGTTTTTTTCCCGTTATTTTATCGTAAATTTTTAGTGTATTTATATTTAATTCACTACATTCTGCTATTTCTTTAATAGCATTAATTAAAAGTATTTTTATAGTACCAATTTTTTTATTTATAGGTATAAATACATCATATTCTTCTGCAATATAAGGAACATAAACTTTTATTAAAAGCTTATTCATAATAATACCTCCTATTATCTACATTATATTATAACAATTTAAATGTATTTTTTCAACTTAATATTTATTTTTATTTATATATTTGATATAATCTATTATAGATGATAAGAGAAAAAGGTGGTTAAATGTTTAAGGAAATAGTAGAACTTAGAAAAAATTTTGCATTAGTAAAATTTGAAGGACAAATCAATGAAGACTTTTTAAGTTATAATGTAGTTTTTGAAGATACTAAGAAAATATTAGGAGAAATAGAAGAAATAACAGAAAATGTTGTAAAAATATCTTTTTTAGGAGAGTTTATAAATGGTAAGTTTTATTCTGGTATAATCAAAAAACCTAGTTTAACTGCTAAAGTTAGAATTATAAATAAAGATGAATTAAGTGAATTAGTCGGAGATAATAATCCCAAAGCAATGATGTTAGGAATTTCACCTTTATATAATTATCCCGTAAAAATTGATATAGATGATATGTTTTCTAATCATAGTGCTATTTTTGGAAATACTGGTTCAGGTAAAACTTATGGTGTAGCAAGATTAGTTCAAAATTTATTTGTTATGAAAAATAAAATTCCTTTTAATAGTAATATTTTTATATTTAATAATACTAGTGAATATGATAATGCTTTTAAATATATAAATCAAATTAATAATAATTTTAATTATAAGATGTATACAACTAATACAGAAGCATCAGAAGCAAACTTTGTAAGAATACCTTTATGGCTTCTTAGTGTCGATGATTATGCAAATATACTAGATGCTACGGCATATTCACAACTTGCAGTAATAGAAAAAGCATTAAGCTTAGTATCCGTATTTGCAAGAAAAGATGAAGAAAGTTTAAAATATAAAAATCATTTAATTGCTAAAGCAATAATATCAGTAATGTATTCGAATCAAGTATCTGCTAAAATAAGAGATCAGATATTTTCCATATTAACAGATTGTAATAGTAAAGAATTAAATCTTGATGTAGAAGTTCCTGGAGTAGGTTATACAAGACAGTTTAGGAAGTGTTTTGACCTAGATAGTAAAGGAGAATTTGTAGAAAGAATACTTATAACGGAATATATTCAGCAGTTTGTAGATAATAATAAAAAGTGGAATGAAGATTATGTGCCTATATATTATACTCTTGATGATTTAGAAGTAGCTCTCAATTTTGCTTTAATATCAGAAGGGTTATTATTAAATGAAAAGTCATATGCTGAAGCAACAGCATTAAAAGTAAGATTACATACTTTAAATAATAGTTCTAGTAGTAATTTCTTTAAGTATGATAAATATGTTACATTAAATGAGTTTGTATCTAATATAATTCTTTATAATAATACTAAAAGAGCACAAATTGTTAATTTTGTATTAGAAGATATTGATGATAGATTTGCTAAAGCAATTGTTAAAGTATATTCAAGACTATTATTTAAATTTTCTAAAGCATTAGAAGATAGGGGAGCAATACCTATTCATATAATGTTAGAAGAAGCACATAGATATGTTCAAAAAGATAGAGATAATGACTTACTCGGATATAATATTTTTGAAAGAATTGCTAAAGAAGGAAGAAAGTTTGGATTAGTTTTAGACTTAATTACTCAAAGACCAACTGAACTATCAGAAACAGTTATATCACAGTGTAGTAATTTCTTAATTTTTAAAATAAATCATCCAACCGATTTAGAGTATATTAGAAAAATGGTTCCTAATATTAGTTCAGATGTTATTGAAAAACAAAAATCACTTCAATCAGGAACTTGCGTAGCTTTCGGTAAAATGATGAAAATACCAATGATTGTTAGAATGGAACTTCCAAATCCTGAACCACAAAGTTCAAATGCTTCAGTATTTGATAAATGGATGATTGATTGGCAGTAAAAGTATAAAAAATGTCAAATAATAAAATATAGCATATAAATGATTGGGATTTATGATATATTAAAAATAGAGGTGATATATTATGAGTAAAATAGTGGTAGCTTTAGGAGGTAATGCATTAGGTAAGACTCCTGAAGAGCAACTAAGTTTATTAGAAAAAACTTCAAAAATAATAGTAGACTTAATAAAGAAAGGACATAAAATTGTATTAACGCATGGAAACGGACCACAAGTAGGGCAAATTGCTCTTGCTATGGAATATTCTTCAGGAAGTGAAGTAAAAACTCCATATATGCCATTTCCTGAATGTGGAAGTATGAGTCAAGGATATATAGGATACCAATTACAACAATGTATTCAAGACGAATTAGAACGTCAAAAAATAAAGAAAAATTGTGTAACTATAATAACACAAGTACTTGTTGACTCTAAAGATAAAGCATTTTCTAATCCAACTAAACCAATAGGAATGTTTTATACCAAAGAAGAAGCTGATGAAATAGCTAAAGAAAAAGGGTATACTTTTATTGAAGATGCGGGACGTGGCTATAGAAGAGTTGTTCCGTCTCCTCTTCCAATTGATATTATTGAAAAAGAAGTAATTGGTCAAATCGTAGACAATGACAACATAGTAATAGCAGTAGGTGGTGGTGGAATACCAGTAATAAAAGAAGATAGAATTAAACTTTTAGAAGGAGTAGAAGCGGTAATTGATAAAGATAGGTCAGCTGCATTATTAGCAAAAGAAATAGATGCAGATATGCTTTTAATATTGACTGCAGTTGATAAAGTATATATTAATTATAATAAAGAAAATCAGCAAGGATTATCAAAACTTACAATTAATGAAGCAAAAAAATATATAGATAATGGAGAGTTTGCTAAAGGAAGTATGCTTCCTAAAGTAGAAGCTTGTATTGATTTTGTATCTAAAAGTCCTAATAAAGTTGCTTTAATTACATCACTAGATGAGGCTAACAATGCTATTAGTGGCAATAATGGTACACTAATTGTAAATGAATAAAAGGAGTGTATATGGGTAAATTTTGTACAAATTGTGGTAAAGAAATAAAAGAAGACCAAGATATCTGTCTAGGATGTGGAAAAATAATAAAGAAAGAACCAACACCTGTTAAAAAAGATCACAAAACTTATATAATAACAACAAGTATAATAATGCTAGTAATAAGTGCATCTTTATTGATATCAGGATTAAGTGAAAGTACTCTAGAATATGGAAATAGAATAATTGTGTTTACAATCCCTGGAGTATTAGGAATAATAGGAGGAGTATTAAGTTTATTAGGTAATAAGAACAAAATGCTTCTATTGATATCAGGACTTGTTTATTTTACTGGCTCATTAATAAATTTTGTAGCTATTATTGATATATCTATTTTTGCTATATTATCAATTATATTTGGTATATTTAACATTATATACTCAAAAGAAAAAGAAAAGTAATTTTGAATGGATTAGCCATTCTTTTTTCAAATAACTTTTCAAATTTTTTATTAAAGCGTATAATATAATAGTAGGAGAGTAATTAAATGAAAAATAGTGAAATAATAAATTTAATATATAAAAGTGATTTGAATAGTACTTTTAGTACGTTTGAAAAAATAATGGAAAAAAAAATAACTGATTATAAACCAATGGTATTTGTGGAAATGTTGCAAATTTATGAAGATTTGTATAATTTAAAGAAAAGATTAGAAGATGAATCGTATGTGTTAACTGATAGTGATAGAGAAATATTATTTAAACATAACGTTAGTTTGGAAATAGAAAATTTTGTAGTTTTAAGTGTTGTAAATTTTAATTTGAATAATATTGATGATATAGAAAACAGGTTACTAAAAGAAAATAAACGAGTTTTTATAATGGGAGATTCTTTATATAGTGATAAAAGCAGCTATCAAGATAGAATTGAAATTTTAGTGAAATTACATAGTTTGTCTAAAAAATATAAAAACAAATTAATATATATACCTGGAATATTTGATAGATATTTATATGGATATTTATTTTCTGATAACAAGGCTTTATATGATGAAGCTTTTAAGAATAATATTGGAACTGATGTATTAGATGATATTAATAACTTTCATTTAACTAATTATAAAAGTTTATATGAAATGGGAAGTTGGTTAGGCTCTTTACCTATTCAAAGAGTATATAACAATAATTATACTTTTTATGTAATGGCTAGTTCATTTTTTAGCAATACATTGTATACTCATTATCCTGATTATTGTTTAAAAGACTATTTTTCCAACGTAGTTAATAATAGTGTTCAAAGTTTGTCCAAAGTAGTAATCGGTGATAAAACTGAATATGACTATATCAATAACTTCCCAAATTATCCTCATATAATGATAATTGCTGACGATTTTAATCTGTCCCAAAATAATGTGAAAATAGATACTAAATCTATTGTGCATATCTATGGGAGCAAAAATTATAGAGGACAAAAAATAAATGTTGATATATTAACTGAGGATAATTACGTTGGCAAAATTAGTTTATTATTAATAAAATTCTTAAAGAAAAAAATAATTGGCGTTGTTGATAATGATTTTTTAAAGGATAAATTTAATGGTGAATATATATTTAAAGAACTAAAATTATATGATAAAAAGATAATTGAAGTAGTAAGATTTTATTTTTTAAAAGATGGAATTACTTTTCAGGATGATTCATATATGTTAAATGCATTTTTAAATAAAGTAATGTTAGATTATGTCATAAGACTTCAAGCATTTAAATATGGGCTAAAAGCTTCGTACGTTTCTTTAGATGAATATCTTAAAAATATTGATAACTATAAAGTTCCTATTAATATTACTAGGTATAAATCTGCTAGAGATATTTCTAAATTATTAAAACGTGATAATATTAACGAAATAGTGAAATTATATAAATGTGATAATTTAGATGAATATATGGATATTGTACACAACATACATCATAAAACAAAACGACTTTAATATTTTAAAGTTTTTTTGTTTATTTTTTTTGAATTAATACATAATATTTATAGAACTATAGAAAGGGGATAACAATGTTAGGTAATTTTAGTGATGAGGTGCAGATGTTATTAATTGATTCTAAAAATGAAATGAGCAAAATGAAACACACATATATAGGAACAGAGCACTTGCTTTTATCAATTTTAAAGAGCAATACAAAAATAAAAGACGAGTTAAATAAAAGAAATGTATATTATAATAACTTTAAAAAAGAGTTAGAAAATAATATTGGGTTAGGTAATAAAAATTGTAAATTATATGTTTATACACCACTTTTAAAAAAAATAATAGAAAATGCTATTATAAATAGTAAGGATAATAAAAATAATTGTGTCGATTTAGAATGTTTGTTCTTAAGTCTTTTAGAAGAAGGAGAAGGTATTGCTCTTAGAATACTAATAAAAATGGGCGTTGATTTAAATGACTTATATGAAGTTTTTAAAAATAATAAAAAAAATAGAAATAATAAACGTAAGAAAAAAACAATTATAGAAGAAATGGGAACTAATTTAAATTTAAAAGCTAAAAATGGTGAAATTGATCCAGTAATTGGAAGAGAAGAAGAACTTAAAAATATAATTCAAATTTTATGCCGACGAACAAAAAATAATCCTGTTTTAGTAGGAGAAGCCGGTGTTGGAAAAACAGCAATTGTAGAAGAATTGAGTAAAATGATTTATGAACAAAAAGTACCAGAAATGTTAATGAATAAAAAAATTATATCTTTAGATATGGCTTCTTTAGTAGCAGGTACTAAATATCGTGGTGAATTTGAAGAAAAACTAAAAGAAATAATTAAAGAAGTTGAAGAAAATGATGATATAATCTTATTTATAGATGAAATACACACATTAGTTGGAGCTGGTGGTGCAGAAGGAGCAATTGATGCTTCAAATATTTTAAAGCCATCTTTAGCAAGAGGTAAAATTAGATGTATTGGAGCTACAACATATAGTGAATATCAAAAGTTTATTGAAAAGGATAGCGCCCTAGAGCGAAGATTTCAAAAAGTAATTATTGAAGAACCTAATATAGAGGAAGTAAAAAACATATTAGTAAAATTAAAACCACTATATGAGAATTTTCATAATGTAATCATAAATAATGAAGTTATGGACAAAATAATTTCCTTATCAAATAAATATATTCATAATAGAAAAGAACCCGATAGGTCTATCGATATATTAGATGAAACTTGTTCAATGGTGAAGCTGAAAATAAATAGAAAAAGCAATAAAATTATTGCTTTAATGGAAGAACTTAATTCAATTAAAAAAGCAAAGAATACTTTTATTATTGAAAATATGATTGAAAAAGCTTATGAATGCCGAAAAAAAGAAAAAAGTTTGATGATGAAATTAAATAATATAAATTTAAACACTAAAAAATTACTACCGACCGTAAGTGTAAGTGATGTAGCTACTGTTATAAGTAAAAAAACAAAAATTCCTATATATGAAATTATGCAAGATAATCAAACTATAATAAAAAAAATAGAAAAAAAATTAAAAAATAACGTTATTGGGCAAGATGATGCAATAAATGAATTAATAAGAATAACTAAATTTATAAAATTAGGATACAAAGATGATAGATGCTATTCATTACTTTTTTCCGGAACGTCTGGTGTTGGTAAGACTTTAATAGCTAAAATATTTGCTGAAGAATTGGTAGGAAACAAAAATTTTATTAGATTAGATATGAGTGAATTTTCTGATTCTATGTCTATTAGCAAATTGATTGGATCATCAGCCGGATATATTGGGTATGATGATGATAAATATATATTTAATGAAATTAGTAAAAAACCATGTAGTGTGATATTACTAGATGAAATAGATAAGGCACATTATAAAGTAATTGATTTATTTTATCAAATACTAGATAATGGAGAGGTTAAAGATGCAAAAGGTAATATAATAAAATTTAATAATACAATTATCATAATGACTACAAATGTATCATGTACTTCTTCTAGTTTAGGTTTTAATAATATAAAAAAAATAGATTCTAGCAAATTAACAGATACTTTTGAGGTACCATTTATAAATAGAATTGATTCAATTATTAGTTTTAATAACTTAACTGAAAATAATATGAAACTAATAATAAAAAATAAAATAACTAAACTAAAAGAAAAGTATAAAAAATGTAAAATAACAATTTCCCCCAAAACAATTTTAGAACTAATAGATTTATCAGAATATAAAATTTATGGTGCAAGAAAGATTGACAAAATAATATCTAAATATTTAGAAAACAATATAATTGATAATATTTTAAATAATCAATTAATAATAAATATAAAAAGTGTAAATAACCATCAGACTTGTTAAAAAGACTTTGCTTTTAATTTAGCAAAGTCTTTTATGGAATTAATCCCCAACCAGTAACAACGTATCTTCCACCTTGAGCTTTGGCAGCTGCTGGAGGATTATTGTATAATTTACCATTAATTACTAGTGATGAAGATTGACCTCCATCCAAATTAGCAGCATTAACAGCACCATATCTTTCAAATACTTCAACCATATCTCTTAAAGAAGCACCATTGATGTAGTTCTCTCCGTCTACTACTAAGAATAAAAGTACTCCTTCTTTGGTTTGACCAATAGCAACTCTTGGTGCTCTTCCCCAAGGATCACCATTAATTTCTAGTGATTTTCCATTTACAATAAGGAAAGGCCCAAATTCCATCGCATCAATTACTCCTGCTTTTAGTGCTTCACTTCCTGTCGCATTACTCATAAGCATTAATTTACCTTCAGCAGTCATTCCAATTAAATTACCACGTGTAGAGTCATCATTGTTTAAAGGCCATACTACTTCTCCGTCTTTAATAACATAGCCAATTGGAATATCAGATCCCATTCCGTAATCAATAAATCCTCCACCATTAATACATACAACTCCACCATATCGTTCGCACATTGTTAATATTCTCTCTCCATATCCACCAACGTTAAATTGTTTACTAGAGATAAGTCTAACCTTTTCTGGTTGATAAATAGCCACTAAATATCCATTACTACTACCTATTTTTAAATCAATTACTTTGTATAAATCATTGCCTGGATCTCTAGTTAGTAATTCTTTTTGGTATTTATTGTCATAGTGATCTTTTTCCGAAGTATCAATAACCATGTCTTCTATTTTAGAATCTTCTTTAATTTCTACAAAATAATTAGATGCCATAATCTTTTCTATTGTCTCATCACTATAAAAGATTTGGGCTAAATATTGGTGCTCCATTGTTTTCATAGCAGTCGTTACATATAGGTTTCTTAATTTATCATATGGGCCATAAGTTATAAAGAAACAAAAGGCAACAATTATATCTAGTACTATAAATAGAATTGTTGTTTTATAAATTTTTCTTTTCTTCTTTTTACTATTTTTCATATTTTACTCCGTTTCATAAGGGGATTTGCTAGTTCCATTTCCCTTAGTTAATATATCTTTATTAATGCTTATTACAGGAACTACTTTTGAAGTGCTGGTAGAACTTTTACTATAAAGAGTTCCATTATCTTTAACTGTATAAACAAGTGTGCTTGATTTAGATAATCCTGTAGATAAGAAATAATCTGATAATTTTCCATTTAATATTATATTACCAATACTAGGAACTGTAACGCTAGTATCAACTTCAGTTTTTAATACTTCTTTATAGTTATATTTATTACTCTCACCATAAATACCATTTGCCCACATTCCTTTATTAATTAATTTTTTATAAGATAAATTATTTAAATAGTTATGATTTAAGTAATAAGCAAGAGAACCATTAACAGTGTCATTATGGTAATATCCTTTAGATGAATACTTATACATAATATTTTCCCCATCATTATCTTTTAAATAATCATCTAGCATTAACTTAATAGAGCTATCATCTACATCATATACTCGCCATAAGTCATTTCCAAGTTTTACATAACTACCAAACAAACCACCTTCATCAATTACATAAGGATCATCTATAGTTCCATTTCCTCTAATACTTTCTATATTAGATTTTAAACTAATAGTAGGCCTAATTCCGTAGATGTCTTCACCGTTAGCACTTACTACATTACCACTATCATTTACGTACCAGACCTTGTTATCTTCATTATTGGTGGTAGATAAATAAAAATATTTATTGATATTTAAATAAGAATCCTTTCCCCCAGCATTGACATAATCAAAAATTGATAAAGAACCGATTAAATTAGAGTTATTTATATCATTACATGTAATATGCTTAGTGTCATTTATAGAGTCTTGACAAATCGTATCATTAGTCAAAAAACCACTTGAATTATTTAAATTATTTTCAAGTATTCCACTATAATTATTATCATCATTATTTAACCAAGTATTAATTTCTGATTTGCCATAGTCGGTTTCTCCATAACTTAAATAAGAAATAACATCATCACTGATTAGTTTAACTGAACCATTATTAGTTATTTTTATAATTCTCCATAATATATTAGAATACAAAACATAATTTTTATTTTCATCTTCTTTTAAATAATATTCATTATTTATATTGTTAAGTTCATAATTATTTTTTAAATTTTGTACAAGTGTATTTTTATTTTCAACAACATCTTTTTTATTTTCTAAGTATAATTTCAAAAATCTTCCCCCATAAAATAAAATGCATGCTAGTATAAAACCGGCACTTATAATAGAAAAAACTTTCTGATAACTAATTTTTCTTCTAACTATTTTTTTTTCTTTACTACCTGACATCGTACCACCTTTTCTTCTCTTAACATTATAACATTTTAATTATTACATTACAACATATATCTTAAAATATAGATTGCTTTGTAAAATCTTTACAGTTCTTTTTTTCTTGTGTTATAATAACAAAGAAAGAAGGAGTAAAAATGGAGAAAAAAGATGAAATTTTTATATTCGGACATAGAAATCCTGACACAGATAGCGTAACGTCAGCAATTTCTCTTGCGTATTTAAAAGATAAACTTGGGTTTAATGCTATTCCAGCAGTATTAAGCTCAATAAATTTGGAATCAAAATATGCACTTAATTATTTTAAAGTGCCTGAACCAATATTTTTAAACGACGTATATATTAAGATTAAAGATTTAAAATACACTAAAAATTATACTATTAATGAGGACGAATCTATATATAAAGCATACTTTAAAATGGAGAAAGTTGGAATTACTAAAATACCTGTAGTGGACAAATCAAAAAAATTAATAGGAATTTTGAGTATGAAGCATATTGCTTTATCGCAATTTTCTAAAAATTTTAGTATGCTTGATACATCATTTGATAACATAGTAGATACCCTAAGTGGTACAAATATATTAAAATATGAAGAAACTATAAAAGGTACAATGATGGTAGCAGGATACCGTAGTACAACTTTTATAGAAGAAATAGTGTTAAATAATAGTAATATTTTAATAGTGGGTGATAGACATAGTATTATAGAGTATGCTATCGATAAAGGGATAAAACTTTTAATAGTAACTGGTGGCCATAAAATAAAAGAGGAACACCTAAAACTTGCTAGAGAAAAGCATGTAAACATAATTTATACGCCATATGGGACTTTGGAAACTGCTAAAATTATTAATCTATCTAATAAAGTATCAACAATTATGGAAAGACGCAAGTTTTTGTGTATAAATGAAAATGATGATATAAATAAATTTATAGGAATTGCTAATAAAACTAGATATAGTTATTACCCTGTTTTAGGAAAAAATGACAAATGCTTAGGAATATTAAGATTTTCTGATATAGGCTATAATAACAAGAAAAAAGTTATACTAGTAGATCATAATTCTTATGAGCAAAGTGCTATTGGCTTAGAGGATGCTGAAATTATTGAAATAATTGATCATCATAATATAGGAACCATAGGTACTAATATGCCAATTAACTTTAGAAACGTTCCAGTAGGTAGTACTAATACAATAATTTACACCTTATATAAAGAAAATGAAATAGAAATACCAAAAGATATTGCCGGAGTTATGTTGTCAGGGATATTATCTGATACATTAATATTAACTTCTCCTACTACTACTGATCAAGATAGAAAAGCCGTTGAAAGACTATCAGAAATAGCAGGAGTTGATTATAAAAAATACGGATATGATATGATAACTGCGGGTACTTCATTAAAAGGAAAGAGTATTGAAGAAATATTGTATACTGATTTTAAAACATATAATGTAGATAACAAAAAAATTGGTCTGGGCCAAATTATAACTACTGATATTAGTGAAATTACAAATAAAATGGATGAATACATAGAAACATTAAATGAAACTTGTAAAAGAAACGATTACTATTTTGTGGTATTGTTTGTAACAGATATTTTAAAAAATGGTTCTTACGTTATATATAGTGATAATGCAATGGAAACAATTAAGTATGCATTTAATTTAGAAACAATTAAACAAGGACAATTCTTACCAAATTTAGTTTCTAGAAAGAAACAAATGCTTCCTGAAATAATGCAGCAAATGGGAGCAAATTAATTTACATAAAATAATATAGATGTTATAATATGATTGAAAGAGGTGCAAAATGAAAATATTATCAGTAAATGCTGGTAGTTCATCACTTAAATTTAAATTATATGAAATGCCAGAAGAGAAAGGATTAATTTCCGGAGTTTTTGAAAAAATAGGGTTGGAAGATTCGTTTTATACAATTAAATATGAAAATGAAAAAATAAAAAAAGAAGTTCCATTAAAAGATCATGAAGTTGCTTTTAAAATATTAATTGATGAGCTTGTAGAAAATGGAGTTATTGATTCATTAGATGACATTAAAGGTATTGGACATAGAATAGTTCAAGGTGGTAGTTATTTTGATCAAAGTGTTTTAGTAGACGATAGCGTAATATCAAAAATAGATGAGTTATCATTACTAGCACCGCTTCATAACCCTGCTGCTATTGTTGGAATAAGAGCGGCTCAGTCTGTAATTAAAAATGCTAAACATGTAACTGTATTTGATACCGCATTTCATCAAACAATGCCAGAAGAAAATTATTTATATGCTCTTCCATATGAATTATATGAAGAATATGGAATCAGAAGATATGGTGCACATGGCACTTCCCATAAATATGTTAGTTTAAAAATGAATGAAATATTGGGTAGATATAATACAAAATTAATAACTTGTCACATTGGAAATGGGGCTAGTATTAGTGCAATTATCGATGGTAAATGTGTAAATACTTCTATGGGACTTACTCCTAATGCTGGTTTAATAATGGGAACTAGATGTGGAGATATTGACGCTAGTATTATACCTTATATAATGGAAAAGAAAAAATTAACGCCAAAAGATGTTGATAAATTAATTAATAAAGAAAGCGGACTATATGGAATTAGTGGTGTAAGTAGTGATTCTAGAGATATAGAAGAAGGTATCCATAAAGGTAATGAACGTTGTGCATTGGCTCAAAAAATGTTTGTAAAGAGAATTGTTGATTATATAGCTAAATATTATGTAGAAATGCAAGGATGTGATGCTATTGTCTTTACAGCAGGTATAGGAGAAAATTCAATATCAACTAGAAGAGAGGTTTTAGATTCTCTAAAAGTATTAGGTATTGAAATAGATGATGAAAAAAATAACACTAGAGGGGAAGAAATATGTATAACAAAGTCTTCTTCAAAAATTTCTGTATACGTAATACCAACTGATGAAGAGTTAATGATTGCAAGAGATACTTATAATATCATAGAAAGGTAAAATGAAAAATTTATATAAGAAACTTTTAAAAGAGATAAAAAAATATGATAATATATATATTGCGAGGCATATAGGAGCAGATCCTGATGCTCTAGGATCACAACTTGCTCTAAAAGAAATAATAAAAAGCAAATATCCTAGTAAGGATGTATATGCAATAGGAGCACCTGCTAGCAGGTTTAAGTTTATGGGAGTATTAGATCGATGTGAAGATATTTGTGAAAATTCTATGTTAATAGTACTAGATACTCCCGACATTAAACGAATTGATGTTCAAGATTTAAGTAAATTTAAATTTATTGCCAAAATAGACCATCACCCAGAAGTAGATGATTATTCTAATTTAAAGTTAATTGATGATAGTGCATCTAGTACTTGTCAAATGATATTGGAGATGGTACTAATACTAAACATAAAAATTTCCGATAATTTGGCTCGACTTTTATATACAGGTATAGTTGGAGATACTGATCGCTTCTTACATGATTATACTTCAATAAAAACTTTCAATTTAATTACTAAAATGTTAAATAAAACAAATTTTAAGTTTACGAGTATTTATGAACCGTTATACACAAAACCATTAGCAGAAGTAAAATTTCAGGGATATATATATCAAAATTTAACTATAACAGAAAATGGCGTTGCCTATGTAAAAATAACAGATGATTTGTTAAAAGAATTTAATGTTGATTCTGCTAGCGCGGGAAATATGGTTAATAGTTTAAATTATATAAATGAAGTTGTCGTATGGGTACTTTTAACAGAAGACGTGAAAAGTAATTTAATACGAGTAAATTTACGTTCTAGAGGGCCATACATAAATGAAATAGCAACAAGGTTTGGCGGAGGAGGACATAAATATGCATCAGGAGCCAGGCTTACAAGTTGGAAACAAGCTGAAGATTTAATTGAAGAATTAGATAGATTATTAAAAGATTATAAAAGCAAAGAATAACTTTGTTTTTTTTATTTTTGTTCCGGGTTAGGGAAAAAATAAAACCACCTGCTATGCAGG
>ERZ1643249.1268-NODE-1268-length-25691-cov-10.543689_pt1 | contig 25691 bp, 23 predicted proteins | sample MGYA00579263_ERZ1643249 | MGnify/ENA primary metagenome ERZ1643249 (study PRJEB29033, sample SAMEA4952264) | chicken gut metagenome | biome: Broiler Chicken; feature: Gastrointestinal Tract; material: Caecum | place: Ireland | collected 2018 | study: Broiler...
ATATAAAATCAAAATATAAAAGAAATAAAAAAATAAATCAATTTTTAAATGATGTCAAACAAGATGTATTAAAAAATGTGTCTTATTTTCTAGAAGAAGATAAAAATCAGCAAAATCAATTACAACCAGGTCAAATACAAAAAAAGCCAGATCCTTGTTTAAATTACAGAGTAAATTTATTTGTAGATAATAGTGAAACACAAGGTGCACCAGTTATAATGGACTCAAATTATTCATTTAATAATTTATTTGGAAAATTAGAATATGAAAATTATTATGGTTCATTTAAAACAGATTTTACAATGTTGAAACCAGGACTATTACAAAAAGCAAATGGAGGATATATAATATTTCAAGCAAAAGATTTGTTAGCAAATGGAATATGCTATGAAGAATTAAAAAGAGTTTTAAGAGTAAAAGAAATTTCTATAGATAACACAATAGAACAACGTTCTTCAATGTCAATAATTTCATTAAAACCAGAGCCTATTCCAATTGATGTAAAAGTCATTTTAGTTGGAAGTGCAAATATATATCACACACTTCTTTCAATGGATAGTGATTTTAGAAGATTATTTAAAATAAAAGTTGAATTTGAAGAAACTGCTCCAATAAATGAAGAAAATGTAAACAAATTAGCACAATTTGTACATTCTTTCTGCGAACAAGAAGGATTACCTCATTTAAATAAAGATGCAATGGCAAGAGTAGTAGAATATGCTTCAAGAATTGCTGGAGATAATAATAAATTGTCAACTAGATTTACAGATTTAGGCCAAGTAGTAGGAGAAGCAGCTGTTTGGGCAAAACTTGCTAAATCAAAAATAGTTACAGAAGACTTTGTAAACAAAGCATTAGCAGAAAGAGTTGAAAGAATCAAAAAATATGACGAAAAATATTTAGAAATGATAAAAGAAAATACTTTGCTAATAAATACTTCTGGTTCATTAGTAGGAGAAATTAATGGACTTACAGTTATGACAATAGGAGATTATACATTTGGTAAACCTGCAAAAATAACAGTAAATACTTACACTGGAAAACAGGGGGTAGTAAATATAGAAAGAGAAGTTGAACTTTCTGGATCTACACATGCAAAGGGTGTTTATATTTTGGCAGGATATTTAGGAGAACTATTTGCACAAGAGATTCCTCTTTGTTTAACTGCAAGTATATGTTTTGAACAATTATATAATGGAGTAGATGGAGATAGTGCTTCAAGTACAGAACTTTATGGTTTACTTTCAAGTTTATCTGAAATTCCAATAAAACAGTCAATAGCGGTAACAGGCTCTGTAAACCAAAAAGGACAAATTCAACCAATTGGTGGTGTTAATGAAAAAATTGAAGGATATTTCCAAATCTGTAAAATGCGTGGATTAGATGGTTCACATGGTGTAATGATACCAATTCAAAATGTAGAAAATTTACAATTAAATGATGAAGTAGTTGATGCTGTAAAAAATAAATTATTCCATATATATGCAGTTTCTACTATTGATGAAGGAATAGAAGTCTTAACAGGAGTTCCAGCAGGTAAAAAAGATAAAAATGGAAATTTCCCAGCAGGTACTGTAAATTATTTAGCATATGAAAAACTAAAAAAATATGCAAAAGTTTGCCGTGTCAATGGGGACGGAGATTTTGACAACTTTTAAAATAAAAAAATAGTATGGTATAATAGCAAATATTGAAAAATAGAATGGCAGCAGAATATTTAATTCTGCTGTTTTTCGATTTATAAAATATTTACAATGTATATAAAAAATGATACAATAATTATGTTCGAAAACGCATTTTTTTAGGAGGGCATTATGATATATACTAATCAAACAAAAAAAGCCATGATTATTGCATATAATGCTCATCATGGACAAGTAGATAAATCTGGAGTACCATATATTTATCATCCTATCCACATAGCTGAGCAAATGCAAACTGAAGAAGAATGTATAGTTGCACTTCTTCATGATACTGTTGAAGATACTAGTATTACTTTTGAAATGTTAGAAAAAGAGTTTTCTAACACTGTAATTGAAGCATTAAAATTACTTACACATGATAAATCTGTAGATTACATGGACTATATTAGAAAACTAAAAAGCAATCCACTAGCACGAAAAGTAAAACTAGCTGATTTATATCACAACAGTGATGTAACGAGAATGGAGAATCCTACTAAAAAGGATATAGAACGCAAAGAAAAATATCATAAAGCAATTTCAATTCTGCTTGAAGAATAGCCCTAGAAAAGAGAGACTGTAATGGTCTCTCTTTGTCAGTTGTCAAAACCTCCGTCCCCATTGACAACTCATTGACAAAATTAAGTTGAAAAAAACATGAAAATATATTAAAATTAATAAGAGTAAATTTAAAAGAGGAGATAGAAAAAGAGAATGAAAGAACAGGAATATAAAATTGAAAATATAGATTCTTTTGAACTAGCAGATATATTTGATTGTGGACAATGTTTTAGATGGAATAAACAAGATGATGGAAGCTATACAGGAGTATTTAAAAATAATGTAATGAATGTGCAAAAAAGTGGAGATACAGTTACATTTAAGGGCATATGTGATGGAAATATAGAAGAAATAGTGAGAGATTATTTTGATTTAGATAGAGATTATGATGAAATAAAAGAGCAATTATCAAAGATTGATGAAAATGTTAAAACAAGTATAGAATATGGTAAAGGAATACGAATATTGAATCAGGATTTGTGGGAAATGATAATTTCATACATTATTTCTGCAAATAATAATATTCCTAGAATAAAAGGAATAATAGAAAGGCTTTCACAAGCTTATGGTAAAGAAATCGACTGGAATGGAGAAAAATATTATTCTTTTCCAACTGCAAGAGAACTAAAAGATGTAACTGTAGAAGATTTTAGAAAATTAGGAACTGGATTTAGAGATATAAGATTATATGAGACAACACACATGATTTTAGATGGAAAAGTAAATTTAGTACAGTTACAAAATAATCCTAATACACTTGAAGTACGAGAACAATTATTAAGCTTATCTGGAGTAGGACCAAAAGTTGCAGACTGTATATTATTATTTTCTACATTAAAAAGATTTGAGGTATTTCCAATTGATGTATGGGTTAGACGTGTAATGAATGAACTTTATATAAAAAATCCTGATGAAAATAAAGTAAATAAAAAAGAAATAGAAAAGTTAGCAAAAGAAAAGTTTGGAAATTTGGCAGGAATTGCTCAACAATATCTATTTTACTGGAAAAGAGAAGCTTGAAATGTTGACATAACTCTAATAATGTAGTATATTATTATGAGGAAATTTTTTTATAAAAAGAGAGGAAATAAAAGTGAAAGAAATAGAATTATTAGCTCCAGCAGGGTCTTTCGAAAAAGCAAAAATAGCATTTTTATATGGTGCAGATGCTGTATATTGTGGAACAGCATCATTATCATTAAGATCGAGAGCAGAAATTCAAGATGATGACTTAATAAAAACAATTCAATATGCTCATAGTATAGGAAAAAAAGTATATGTAGCATTAAATATATATGCATGGGATGAAACATATCCTGAAATAATAGAAATGGCAAAAAAATTAGAAGAAATTAAGCCAGACGGAATAATTGCAGCAGATGGAGGAGTAATAGATGTATTAAAGCAATATGCTCCAAGTGTGCCAATAAATGTAAGTACACAAGCAAATATAGTAAGTTTACATTCATGTAATTTTTGGTACAAAAATGGTGCAAAAAGAATGATAATGGCAAGAGAGTTAAACAAAGAACAATTAAAATACATAATGGAAAACAAACCAAAAGACATGGAAATAGAAATATTTGTACATGGCGCAATATGTTTTGCATATTCTGGAAGATGTTTTTTAAGTGATTTTTTAGCATGTAGAAGTGCTAATTTAGGAGATTGTGCACAAAGTTGCAGATGGTCATACAATTTATATGCAGAAGAAAAAAATAATCCAGGACAATTTATGCCAATTGAAATGGATGAACATGGAACAAGCATATTTTCATCAAAAGATTTATGTTTAATAAAAGAACTTCCAGAAATAATAGATATGGGAGTTGATAGTGTAAAAATAGAAGGACGTTTAAAAACAGAATATTATGTAGCAAGTATTGTAAATGTATACAGAAATGCAATTGATGATTATAAAAAAGATCCTACACATTATAATGTAGATAAATACATGAAAGAAATTGAAAAAATAAAAACAAGAGAATTAACAACATTTTATTTTAATGATAGAAAAAATCCAGACATACAAGAATATGATGGTCATCAATATAATGAGTTATACCAATTTGGTGGAAAAGTTGTGGAATATGACAGTCAAAAATCAATCATAGAAGTAAAAAACAGATTACAAATTGGAGACACAATGGAAATTTTAGTTCCACATCAAATAGAACCAATTGTATTTAAAATCGAAAAATTATGGGATATTGAAACAGACAAAGAAATTTATTTTATTAATCCAGGAGTAAAAGGACAACAAGTAAAAATATATCTTCCTATAAAATGTGAGCCAAATTGGATTATTAGGAGAAAAAAATGAAAAATATAAAAGATTATAATTTAGATAGCCTAAAAGAAGAATTTATAAATATGGGAGAAAAGCCTTTTAGAGCGGAACAAGTATTTAAATGGCTATATGAAGAAAAAGTAAAAGAATTTGACGAAATGACAAATTTATCTTTAGCATTAAGAGAAAAGTTAAAAGAAAATTACACAATGTGTAATTTCAACATACTAAAAAAACAAGAATCTTCTGATGGAACAAAAAAATACTTATTTGATATATTAGATGGAAATGCAATAGAAACAGTATTAATGAGTTATCATCATGGATACAGTTTATGTGTTTCATCACAAGTTGGATGTAAAATGGGATGCAAGTTTTGTGCCTCAACAGGAATACAATTTGCAAGAAACTTAACATCTGGTGAAATTGTAGAACAAATTTTAGCTGTAGAACAAGATAATAATATAAGAATATCAAATATAGTGTTTATGGGAATAGGAGAGCCATTAGACAATTATGATAATGTAGTAAATGCAATAAGAATAATAAACAATCAAAAAGGAATAAATATAGGAGCAAGACATATAAGTATTTCTACTAGTGGACTAGTTCCAAAAATATACAAATTGGCAGAAGAAAACATTCAATGTACATTGTCAATTTCATTACATGCAACAACAAATGAAAAAAGAAGTAGTATGATGCCTGTAAATAAACTATATCCAATTGAAGAGTTATTAAAAGCATGTAAAGACTATATTAATAAAACAAACAGAAGAATTTCTTTTGAATATGCACTAGCAAAAGACAACAATGACAATTTAGAAGATGCCAAAAGACTAGTTCATTTATTAAAAGGAATGATATGTCATGTAAACTTAATCCCAATAAACAAAATTGAAAATGGAGCTTACACAAAAAGTTCAAATGAAAATATTATGAAATTCAGAGATTATTTAAATGACCATGGAATTGTTGCAACAATCAGAAGAGAGCTAGGTTCAGATATAGATGCAGCATGTGGTCAATTAAGAAGAAAAAATTTAAGATAAAAAATATTGAAAAAAAAAGTAATATATGATATAACAAAAACATATAGAAAGATATGAGGTGAAATATGATAATTGCTTATGCAAAATCAGACACAGGAAAAGTAAGAGAAATGAACCAAGATGCATATTATATATCTGATTCATCAAGTGATGTCAAATTATATATATTAGCAGATGGAATGGGAGGATACAAAGGTGGAGAAATTGCAAGTAATTTAGCAATTAAATGTACCAAAAATTATGTAGAGAATAATTTTAAAGACACACCAAAAGATAGAGAAAACCTTATTCAATTAGTTGCAAGTAGTATGGAATATGCAAACATGATAGTATACGAAAAATCAAAAGAAAATAAAGAATTTGAAGGAATGGGTACTACTTTAGAAGTTTGTTTAATATATAATAATAAGATATATATTGGACATATAGGAGATAGTAGAATTTATAGAATACGTAAAGACTTCATGCGTAAACTAACAACAGATCATAGTTATGTTCAAAAACTAGTAAAAGATGGAACAATTACAAAAGAAGAAGCAGAAGTTCATCCTAAGAAAAATATGCTATTAAAAGCACTTGGATGCAATGCTTTTGTTGAACCAGATGTATCAGTAAAAGGTTTTCTAAAAGATGATATTATACTTATATCATCAGATGGACTTACAAATATGGTAAAACAAGAAGATATCTTTCAAATAGCAACAGGAAACATAGAAAAAGCGCCACAAAAACTTGTTGATTTAGCAAATCAACATGGAGGATTGGACAATATAACAGTAATTGTTATAAAAAGTATATAAGTTAACTGAATTAAAAATACCTAGGAAGGATTGAAAATACATGGATTTAAAAGGTAGATTGTTAGGAAATAGATATGAGATTTTAGAAAAAATAGGCAGTGGAGGTATGGCAACAGTTTATAAAGCAAAATGTCATGTTCTAAATAGATATGTAGCAATAAAGATACTAAGAGATGAATTTACAACTGATGAAGAATTTGTAAAAAGATTTGAAGTAGAAGCACAATCAGCAGCAAGTATAACACATCCTAATATAGTTTCTGTATATGATGTAGGAGTTGATGGAAACTTACACTACATAGTAATGGAATTAATAAAAGGAAAAACATTAAAAGAGATAATAGTTGAAGAAAAAGGACCACTTCCATGGAAATGGTCAGTAAATATAGCAATACAAATTGCATCTGCATTAGAAACAGCTCATAAAAATCATATTATACATAGAGATATAAAGCCACATAACATAATAATAACAGAAGATGGAGTTGCAAAAGTCACAGACTTTGGAATAGCAAAAGCAGTATCTAACTCAACAATTACAGCATTTGGAACAACAATAGGATCTGTACATTATTTTTCACCAGAACATGCACGTGGAGGTTTTACAGATGAAAAGTCTGATTTATATTCTTTAGGAGTTGTAATGTATGAAATGATTACAGGGAAAGTACCATTTGATGCAGATACACCTGTTTCTGTAGCATTAAAACACATGCAAGAAGAACCAACACCAGCAATAAGTGTTAACCCTTCAATTCCAGTAGCTGTTAATGATATTATAATGAAAGCACTAAAAAAAGATACAAATTTACGTTATCAAAGTGCAACAGCTATGTTAATTGATTTAAAAAGAGCATTAAAAGAACCAAATGGAAACTTTGTAGATAATAGCGAATATGCAGACTTTCCTACACAAAGAATATCAACTCTTTCAGATGAAGACAAAAGTCCTAAAGCTACAGAAAAAAAGAAAAAGCAAAACAAATTTATAGCATTTATCAAAAAACATAAAGTTTTATCAACCATAATAGGTTTAATAATATTATTTGCATTAAGTTTAGGGTTAACAATTGGAATAACAAATGCTACAAGACCTAAAGAAGTAGCAATACCAAATCTAGTAGGAAAAACAGTAGATGAAGCAAAACAAATTTTACAAGATAGTAACCTTATATATATAGAAGAAGAACCTGAATATAATTCAGAAGTTGAAGCAGGAAAAATAATATCTCAAAATCCACAATATGTAGAAAACAGAAATGTAAGAGAAAACACAGAAATTAAAGTTGTTGTAAGTTTAGGAACAGAAAAAACAACAGTACCTAAGTTTATTGGTTTAACAAAAGAAGATGCTCAAAATGAAGCTAAAAATAGTAAATTAAATCTTGAAATTGTCGAGGAAACAAGCAAAACAGTTGAAGCTGGAATAATAATTAGTCAAGAAACAGAAGAAGGAACAGAAGTAAATGCTGGAGACACAATAAAAGTATATGTAAGCATTGGTACAGGAATTAAACAAGTAGTAGTAACATCTGTTTATAATAGAGATGAAGCTACAGCAAAGAAAACTTTAGAAGATGCAGGATTAGTTGTTGAAGTAGAATATGAAGAAGATAGAACAAAAACAAATGGAATAGTTTTAAAACAAAGTATTGCTTCTGGAGAAACTGTTGATGAAGGAACAACAATCACAATAACAGTAAACAAAATTGCAGAAATAAAAAATGGAACAGTTACTATAAATGTTAAATCATTAACAGGTTACCAAGACAGTAACACAGAAAATAATAAAACTACATCAACAACAGAGACAACAGATGACAAAAAAGAAAATACACCAAAAAAAGTAACATTAAGAGTAACAGTAGATGATGAACAAGTAGAAAACAAACAAGTTAATGAAAATGATACAAACATAAAAGTTCCTGTTAGTGGAAAAGGAGTAATAACAATAAAAGTATATATAGATGATACTAGAAAAGCTCAAGTAGACATGGATTTAAATACAACACAGGAATTAACTATTGATTAATTTAATAGACAAATATAAATATTTAATATTGAGGTAGAAAATTCGAAAAAAGTTCTACCTCGAATTTTTATTTTAAAGATTGTTTAATTACTAAAAATATGTTAAAATTAAGAAAATAATTATAGAAAAGGAGAGCAGTAAATCTGTAATAAATGATGCAAGGAAAAATAATTGGAAATATATCCAATATGTATAAAATCAAAACAGAAGAAAAAGAATATAATGCGTATGCAAGAGGAAAATTCAAGAATGAAGAAATTACTCCACTAGTAGGAGATATTGTTGAAATTAGTATCTTAAGTGAAAATCAAGTCAGTAATAACGAAAAAAATAACATCAAAATAGATGCAGTTATAGAAAGAGTCTTACCAAGAAAAAATTCATTAAAAAGGCCTAAAGTTGCTAATGTAGACCAAATTGTATTTATATTATCTGCAAAACATCCAAAGCCAGATTTATTAATGTTAGATAAACAATTAGCATATGCAGAATTTATAGGTATAGAGCCAATAATAATCATTAATAAAATGGATTTAGCCGATTGTGAGGAGATAAAAAAACTATATACTCAAGTTGGGTATAAAACAATAATTGCTAGTGCTAAAGAAATAATTGGAATAGATGAAATAAAAGAAAATTTGCGAAACAAAACAAGTGTATTTTCTGGAAATTCAGGTGTGGGAAAATCAAGTATTATTAATGCAATATATGGATTTAATAAAACAGAAGAAGGAGAAATAAGCAAGAAAAACAAAAAAGGAAAAAATACTACAACAGATATTAAATTATATGAAATAGAAGAAAATACTTTTATTGCAGATACTCCTGGTTTCTCTAGTTTTGAAATAAGTGAAATAGAAAGTACAGAATTAGAAAATTGTTTTATAGAATTTAGAGATAAAATACAAAATTGTGAATTTGTTGGTTGTACACATATAAAAGAAGAAAACTGTGGAATAAAAGAAGCTGTTAAAAATGGTAAAATTTCGCAAGAAAGATATGATAGATATTGCACCATTTATGAAGAATTAAAAGATAAAGAAAAAAATAAATGGAGATAAAATAATCAATATAAACTGTTTAAAAATTTCCTTTTAGTACATAATTAATAAAAATTAAGTTTTAATTATGTGAAAGGAAATTTTTTTATTATGAGAAAGAAAAAATCTTTTTTCAAAAAAATGATATTTTTTTTAATTTCTGCAATCACCATTTTGGGAATAGCTTATTATTTGTATTATACATATCAGACAATAGACTTATCATCTGAATATAAAACATCTAAATTAAATACAACAGTTAGTAAGCAGACAACAGAAGTTGTAACTGAAACAAGTAGTAATATTGTGGAAGTCCTTGAAAATGTATCGAAATGTGTAGTAGGTATTTCAAAAATAAAAACACATTCAAATTCTATTTTTTCGAATAATTCAGCAACAGAATTAGGTATGGGAACTGGAATTGTTGTTTCAAGTAATGGATATATTTTGAGTAACTGTCATGTTACAGGAGAAAAACTTAGTACATGTTATGTGACATTAGAAAATGGTTATACTTATGACGGAACAGTTGTATGGTCAGATTCAGAAATGGATTTATCTATAACCCAAATTAATGCCAATAATTTAGAATATGCAACAATTGGGGATTCATCAAAAGCAAAGCCAGGAGAAACGGTTTATGCAATAGGAAATCCAATTGGGTATGAATTTAGGAGAACAATTACCTCTGGTATTATTAGTGCTTTAAATAGAACTATTAAAATAGAAGAAAATGGAACAACTTCATATATGACAGATTTAATACAAACAGATGCATCAATAAATCAAGGAAATAGTGGAGGACCACTAATACTTTCAACAGGAGAAATTATAGGTATAAATAGTGTAAAAATTACAACTGCAGAAGGAATAGGCTTCGCAATACCAGTAAATGCAGTAAAACCTATTATTGAAAAATTTATATCAACAAATTCTTTTGATGAGCCATATCTAGGTATTTATGCATATGACCAAGAAGTAATTCCATATATTTTACCATCTGCAAATAATCCAGAGGGAATTTATATTGTTCATATAAACAAAGATAGTCCAGTAAAATCTACAGAAATTCAAGTGGGTGATATTCTAAAAAGTATAGATGGAAAAACTATTTCAAATATGATAGAACTTAGAGAATATATTTATAGTAAAAATGTGGGTGATACAATAACTTTAGAAATTACTAGAGGTTTTGTTACTAGAAATTATCAAATTGTGTTGGGTAGGAAAAAATAAAGAAGGACTCAAAATGAGTCCTTTAAATTTTATACAACAACATTATAAATTTTATTTTTAATATAAATTTCTTTTTTAATATTTTTTCCATCTAACTTATCTTTAATTGCTTCATGTACTTTTTCTTTTACGCTAGATTCATCTTCATCTAAATCAATCATAATTGTAGCCTTTAATTTTCCATTAATTTGAATAGGTAGCTCAATTTGATCATCAATAGTTTTAGCTTCATCATATTCAGGCCAATCATAAGAAGAAATTGGTTTATTAGCACTAATTTTCTCATTTAATTCTTCTGTAATATGAGGAGCAAATGGATTTAGCAATGTTATAAATGTTTTAAACTCAGCTTTATTAATAGTTTTTAATTTTGTAAATTCATTCATCATAGTCATAAATGTAGATACACAAGTATTAAATTTCATTTCTTCAATATCTTGAGAAACTTTTTTGATTGCTTTATTCATCATCTTTTCAGTTTCTTTTCTATATGTATCACCATCAATTAACATGTTCTGTAAATTCCAAACTCTATCTAGAAATTTAAAACATCCTCTAATACTATCCATTGACCAACTTGCTGTTTGATCAAATGGACCCATAAACATTTCATAAACTCTAAAAGTATCTGCTCCAAACTCATTTAAAATATCATCAGGATTTATTACATTTCCTTTAGATTTAGACATTTTTTCTCCATTTGAACCTAAAATCATACCATGTGAAGTACGTTTTGCATATGGTTCTTTTGTTGGAACAACTCCAATATCATATAAGAATTTATGCCAAAATCTTGAATATAGTAAGTGTAGTGTAGTGTGTTCCATTCCACCATTATACCAATCAACAGGTGACCAATAGTCTAGAGCTTCTTTAGATGCTAAAGCTTTATCATTATGTGGATCCATATATCTTAAATAATACCATGATGATCCAGCCCATTGAGGCATTGTATCTGTTTCTCTTTTTGCAGGTTTACCACAGTGTGGGCAAGTTGTATTAATCCATTCTGTATGTCTTGCAAGAGGAGATTCACCATTTTCTCCTGGTAAGAAATCTTTAACATCTGGTAAAGTTAAAGGTAAATCTTTTTCATCAAGAGGAACCCATCCACAATCTTCACAATATACCATTGGAATTGGCTCACCCCAATATCTTTGACGTGAAAATACCCAGTCACGAAGTTTGTAATTTACTTTTTTCTCTCCAATTTTGTTTTCTTCAAGATATTCTATAACTTTTTTCTTTGCATCATTAACATGAAGTCCATTTAAGAAATCTGAATTTACAGATATTCCTGTTTCAACATCTGTAAATGGTAATTCAACAGTAGAATTATTTTCAGGAGCAACTACTTGAATAATAGGTAAGTTAAATTTTGTTGCAAATTCATAATCTCTTGTATCATGTGCAGGAACAGCCATAATAGCTCCAGTTCCATAACTTGATAATACATAATCTGCAATCCAAATAGGAATTTCTTTTTTGGTTAATGGATTAATTGCTTTTATTCCTTTTATCTCAACTCCTGTTTTTTCTTTATTCATTTCTCCACGTTCGAAATCAGATTTTAAAGCAGATTGTTTTTTATAATTTTCTACTTCTTCTAAATTAGTAATTTTATTAGCAAGTTTTTCGATTAATTGGTGTTCTGGTGCTATAACCATATATGTTGCACCAAAAATTGTATCAGGTCTTGTTGTATATACAAGAAGTTCTTCATCTGTACCAGAAATTTTAAATTTAACTTCTGCTCCTTCTGAACGACCAATCCAATTGCGTTGTTGTGTTTTTATTTTTTCTAAGAAGTCTACGTCATCTAAATCATCAACAAGTCTTTGAGCATATTTTGTAATTTTTAACATCCATTGTGATTTCTCTTTTTGAACAACTGGACTTCCACATCTTTCACAAACACCATTAACAACTTCTTCATTTGCAAGACCTACTTTACAGCCTGTACAGAAGTTAATAGGCATTGTTGCTTTATAAGCTAAACCATGTTTATATAGTTGGATAAAAATCCATTGAGTCCATTTATAATATTGTGGATCTGTTGTATTTATAACTCTTGACCAATCAAATGAAAAACCTATAGATTTTAATTGTTCTGTAAAATGAGCAATATTTTTTTCAGTTGTTATTTTTGGGTGTACATTAGTTTTTATTGCATAGTTTTCTGCAGGTAAACCAAATGCGTCAAATCCAATAGGAAATAATACATTATATCCTTGCAATCTTCTTTTTCTTGCAATAACATCAAGAGCTGTATAACTACGTGGATGCCCAACATGTAAACCTTGTCCAGATGGATATGGAAATTCTATTAATCCATACCATTTCTTTTTATTTTTAAAATCATTACTTGCATTAAATGTACCTTCTGATTCCCATTTTTTTTGCCATTTTTTTTCTATTTCTTTAAAATTATATGCCATAGTGACCTCCGTTCTAGTGTTTTATTTAAAAACCTCTAATTTGATAAAAAGAGGTTTGTTTTAAAATACTTAAATTTGATATATATGAATTATACTAGCAAAATCTTGAAAAGTCAATGGAATGGAGAAATTTTGTCAGTTGGTTGTCAAAATCTCCGTCCCCACTGACATAAAAATTAAAAAAATAGAAATAATAAAAATGATTCAAAATGAATTAAAAATAAATGAAAGGAATGTGATTAGATATGAAATTTGTAAAAGGTTTAGTAATTGGGGGATTAATAACAACAGGAGTCATAATGATGTTCCAAGATAATTCTATGATGAATACAGATAAATTAGCTAAAAAAGGAAAAAAATTAGCAAAAAAAATGGGAATCATGTAAAGAATTCACTCTAAAAATAATAAAGCATATATTATAAGTTAATTACTTTATAATATATGCTTTACAATCAAAAAAAAAATTCTCAAAAAAAGAGGGAATTATGTAAAATTCGTCGAATAATATATGTGTATGAAAAAGTTATGTAGGAGTGGAGGAAAATGGCACGATATAGTGAAGAAATTATTGAGCAAGTAAGGCAAAGCAACGATATAGTAGATATAATATCACAATACGTACATTTAACTCGAAAAGGAAGAAATTATTTTGGACTATGCCCATTTCACAATGAAAAATCACCTTCTTTCTCTGTATCACCAGATAGGCAAATATTTCATTGCTTTGGATGTGGAGTTGGAGGAAATACATACACATTTTTAATGAAAATAGAAGGGATAGGATTCAAAGAAGCAATTGAACAACTAGCAGAAAAAGCAAATATACAATTACCAACAATACAAAATACAGAAGAAAATGCAAAAGAAGAACTAAAAGCAAAAGTATACAAAATAAATCAATTTACAGCAGAATTTTATCATCAAAACCTATATAAACCTACAGCAAAAAATGCACAAGAATATGTAAAAAAAAGAAAACTAACACAAAACACATTAGAAACATTTAAAATAGGATTTTCCGGAAAATATGACGAACTATACAAATCATTAAAAACACAAGGCTTTGGTGAAAAAGAAATACTTGAATCAGGATTAGTAATAAAAAATGACAAAGGGCAATTTATAGACATGTACCGAAATAGACTTATGATACCAATATGTGACATAAGAGGAAGAGTAATTGCATTTGGAGGAAGAGTACTAGACGATTCAAAACCGAAATATATAAATTCACCAGAAAATGTAGTATATAGCAAAGGAAGGCATTTATTCGGTCTAAATGTAGCCAAAAAAGATTGCAGTAAAAAATTACTTATTGTAGAAGGATATATGGATGCGATATCACTATATCAAAGAGGAATAACAAATGTAGTTGCAGCATTAGGAACAGCTTTAACAGAACAGCAAGGGTGGTTATTAAGAAAAAGCACAGAACAAGTAATATTAGGGTTTGATGCAGATACTGCTGGACAAACAGCAATTGCAAGATCTATGGAAATTCTACAAAAAATGGGTTGTGATATGAGAGTATTACAAATAGATGGAGCAAAAGATCCAGATGAATTTGTATTAAAATTCGGAGAAGGAAGATTTAAATTGGCAATGGACAATGCAATTTCATTAGTAGAATTTAAAGTAAAAAGTTTAAGTAAAGATATAAACATAGAAAATGCATCAGATAAAATTAAATTTTTAAACGAAATTGCAAAAATACTTGCAAAAGTAGATAACACAATGGAAAGAGAAATTTATATAGAAAAAATTGCAAAAGGCTATAACATATCAAAAGAAGCTATATATGCTGAAGTAAATAAGTTGATTTATACAAGTTCAAAAGCAGACAATTTATTACAAGGAAAAGTAGTTAAAACACAAATAATAAAAAGAAATGAAAAAGAAGAAAACAGTATTGATGAAGACTTAAAAAATCGAGAAGATACTATTATTGCATTATTATTAGATGCAAACACTAAAGTATTTCAAAAAATAAAAGAAAAAATAAAACCAGAAGATTTCAAAGATGAAACAAATAAAAAAATCATAATAAAATTATATGAAGAACTAGAAAAACAAGACACAAATTTAAACAAACTAATAGATGAATTTGATGAACAAACTCAAAACCATATAACTGAAGTAATGGCAACAGATTATGGAATTGAAAATACTGAAAAAGCAGTTGAAGATATACTTTCAAAATACGAAAGAGAAAGACTAGAAAGTCAAAAAAAATATATTTTAAAAGAATTAGAAACAGAACAAGATGGGGAAGCTAAAAAGAAATTAAGTAAAGAGCTAAGCAACATAATAATAGCATTAGCCAAAATTAAGTAGGGGTGAATTTTCGTGAATAAGGAAATTGAAGAAAAAAAAGAAGAGTTAAAAGAACCAAAAAGAATTAAAACAGTTAAAGAAAAGGATGAGGATATTGTAAATACAGAAAGTTCAGAAAAATCAGATAATGAAAAAGTTCAAGATATTGTAAAAAAAGTCAAAGAATCAGGAAAAATAACATATGGAGAACTTGCAAAAGAACTAGAAAATACAAATCCAGAACAAATAGACAAAGTATTTGATGCATTTGAAGAAATGGGAGTAAGTTTACTAAACGACGACTTTGAAGAAGAACCAGATATAGATGATTTAAAAGAAGTAGAAGACCTTAAATTAGACCAAATTTCTGAAACAGACTACGAAGGTATTAGTGTTGATGATCCTGTAAGAATGTATTTAAGGGAAATTGGAAAAATACCATTATTATCATATGAAAAAGAACTTGAATTAGCAAAAAGAATTCTAGAAGGTGATGAAGAAGCAAAAAAAGAACTAGCAGAAGCAAACCTTAGATTAGTAGTAAGTATTGCAAAAAAATATGTTGGAAGAGGAATGCTATTTTTAGACCTAATTCAAGAAGGAAATATGGGATTAATAAAAGCAGTAGAAAAATTTGATTACACAAAAGGATTCAAATTTAGCACTTATGCAACATGGTGGATAAGACAAGCCATCACAAGAGCTATAGCAGACCAAGCACGTACAATAAGAATTCCAGTTCATATGGTTGAAACAATAAATAGACTAATAAGAACATCAAGACACTTATTACAACAATTTGGTAGAGAACCAACAATAGAAGAAATAGCACAAGAAATGGACATGTCTGTTGATAAGGTAATGGAAATACAAAAAATAGCACAAGATCCAGTATCACTAGAAACACCAATAGGAGAAGAAGATGACAGTCATTTAGGAGATTTTATACAAGATGAAGATTCACCAGCACCACAAGATGCTGCATCATATACATTACTAAGAGAACAACTAAATGAAGTAATGAAAACACTAACACCTAGAGAAGCAAAAGTTCTAAGACTAAGATTTGGATTAGATGATGGAAAAGCTAGAACACTTGAAGAAGTAGGAAAAGAATTTGATGTTACAAGAGAAAGAATTCGTCAAATAGAAGCAAAAGCATTAAGAAAACTTCGTCATCCAAGCAGAAGCAAAAAATTAAGAGATTATATGAATTAATATTAAGAAAGGTTAAATGTAAATAGTTGGGGTGGAAAACTTAAAAAGTTTTCTGCCTCAGTTTTTTTTTAGTATGAGAAATTATGTATGGTTTAGATAAAACAAATATTAGGAAAAACACTTGACAAATACAAACAAATGTTTTAAAATACATAGTACAGTAATATCATAAAAATTATAATAAATATACTTAAAAATAAAACAATAAAGAATACAAATATGCTATTATAAGTAAATACCGAGAGGAAGTGATTGTTATGGAAAAAGAAAAGGATAATATTATATTGGTAAATAAAAATTTAGAAAAATATGAAACAGATAACATTAAAAGTTTAATTTACACAATTAGAGGAAAACAAGTAATGCTAGATAGTGATGTGTCTATGTTGTATCATTACGAAACTAAGAAAATAAATCAAACAGTAAAAAGAAATATTGAAAGATTTCCAGAAAAATTTTGTTTTCAACTAACAGAAGATGAAATGAAAAACTTGAGGTCACAAATTGTGACCTCAAGTTTGAAAAAAGAAAATTATGGAGGTAGAAGATATTTACCATATGCATTTACAGAACAAGGAATTGCAATGCTATCAGGGCTTCTCAAAAATGAAATAGCAGTACAAGTAAGTATATATATAATGGATGCCTTTGTTGAAATGCGAAAACTAATTGCAAGAAATGGACAAATTTTTGAAAGATTGACTAGCATAGAATATAGAATGTTGGAACAAAACAAAATGTTAACAGAACATGAAAAAAAGTTTGAAAAAGTTTTTGATGAGTTACAAAAAGAAAAAACGACGGAATTTAAACAAAGCATATTTTTCGATGGACAAATTTATGATGCATATAGTTTAATTATAGATATTATAAAAAGAGCAAAGCAGAAGATTTTAATTATAGACAATTACATAGATGATAGTATTTTGAAAATGTTATCAAAGAAAAATAAAGATGTAGAAGTTGTGATTTTGACATCACAAAATTGTAATCTAAATAAATTAGACATCAATAAATTTAATAAACAATATCCAGTGTTAAAATTAGCATATACCAATAAATTTCATGATAGATTTATCGTAATAGATAATAAAGAATTGTATCATATAGGAGCATCATTAAAAGATTTAGGAAAGAAATGTTTTGCAATTTCGAAAATTGAAGATGACGAATATATAGACAAAATAAGCAATTACAGTTGACAAACATAAAAAATTATATTAATATACAAATATATTTTTTTGAAAATTCCTGTTCTAATTTAAGAGCAGTTTATATAGATGACAGCAAGTAAAATTAAGTTAGAAAGTCAATTGACAAGGAGGAAAAATATGTTTTGCAAGTATTGTGGTAAGAAAATTGATGATGATAGTGTCTACTGTATGTTTTGTGGTAAAAAGGTAAAAGGGCATAAAGTAAAAGAAAATTATCTTGAAGAAACTCACGAACATGTAAAACAAAATGGAACTTATACAGCTCCAGACGGAAAGACATATACTGTAAGAAACCGTATATTATATGATGAAAACGGATGGGATGTAGGAAGGGTTCCAGCTTGGTGGGGATAATACAATCTCAAAACAAATGAGGTAGCAGTTTGCGACCTCATTTGTTGTATACAATCAAATTTCATACAATTAAATCTCAATCTTAGGCTCATACTTTTCAAGCCACATATTAACCTGGCAAAGATAAGCCATAAGTTGAGGACCAGTCATAAGTTGACCAAACCATGGACGAGTAAAAGCCTTACCATCAGTCTCAAGAATACTCATAATATAATCTCTATTTAATAAAGAATTAATTGGAGCATTTGGCTTAGCCATAATATCAGAAAGCATTGATTTAACTTTTGCAAGATAAGTAGGATTATGAGTTTTTGGATAAGGACTCTTTTTCCTATCTACAATTTCAGAAGGTAAAAACTTACGAGAAACATATCTAAGTAATCCTTTTTCTCTACCATTTAAAGCCTTAACTTCCCAAGGAATATTCCAAACATATTGAGCTAATCTATAATCACAAAAAGGAACACGAAGCTCAAACCCATTATACATAGCCATTCTATCAGATCTATCAAGAAGAGTTTGCATAAACCAATTCAAAGTAAGGTATGAAATTTTTCGCTTTTCAGCAGTCTCTTGAGAATCTGTATCAAGAATTTCAACTTTTTTAAGACTTTCATTATATCTGTAATCTATATAATTTTTCAAATCAACTTTTTTTGCTATATCTGGATTAAGCAAAGTTTGACGTTCATTTATTGCAATTGACCATGGAAAAGTACCACTTGTTAAAGCATCTTCACGGAAGAACCAAGGATATCCTCCAAAAATTTCATCTGCACATTCACCAGTAAGAGAAACAGTTGCAGTAGGTTTAACATTTTTACAAAACAACAATAAAGAAGAATCTACATCTGCCATTCCAGGCATATCACGAGCAATCATTGCATCATATAAGCTGTCTGCAAGTTCAGGAGTATCTATTACAATTGGATGATGATTTGTATGAAGTTTATTTACCATCAAATTAATGTAATAATTATCTGAATTAGGTTGAAAATCACTTTTAACAAAATTTTTATCATTATCAACATAATCAATTGAATAAGTATCAAGTGTAGGTAAATTATTTTCAAAGCAATAATCAGAAGCATATTTTGTAATAATACTTGAGTCTAGACCGCCAGACAAAAATGTGCATAAAGGCACATCAGAAACTAATTGTCTTTTTATAGAATCTTCTAATAAAAAAGTTAAATGATCACAGGTCTGTGCAAAATTTTCAGTATGAGGCTCACTTTTCAAATTCCAATATTTTTCAATATGTAAACCATATTTATTATAAACTGCAAATTGAGCAGGTTCTAATTCAAAAATATTTTTAAAGACTGTTGTTCCGAGGAGTATGAGCAGGGCCAATTCCAAACAATTCCGAAATTCCTTGTGAATCTAATATTTTTTCTACACCAGGATATTCAAATAAAGCTTTAATTTCAGAGCCAAAAACAAAAGAATTTTCTTGTATTGTATAAAAAAATGGCTTAACTCCAAAATGATCTCTAGCTACGAAAACTTCTTCTTTTGATGCATTCCAAATAGCAAAAGCAAAAATTCCATTTAAATGTTTTACGACATCATTACCATAATATATATAACTCTTTAATAGAACTTCAGTATCAGAATGAGTATTAAATGTAAAACCATTTTCTTCTAAAGTTCTTCTTAGTTCTTTTGTATTATAAATTTGACCATTATAAGAAATAATAAAATTTGAATTATAATTAATCAACATATTAGTTTTAGGTTTATCAATTAAAATAGATTGACTAAAAGATTCCTTCATAGGTTGCTTACCACCTTCTGGGTCAATTACAATTAATCTCTTATGTCCTAATGCTACATGATTATCAATATAATATCCTTCCTCATCAGGACCTCTTTTTGATAATGTATTATTCATTTTTTCTAAAACATTTTTTAAATTAGAAATATCTTTTTTTAAATTTACAAAACCAACTATTCCACACATAAAAATCCTCCATATATATAATATATGAAGGATAACTAATTTAATGATTATTTTTTTTGTAAAAATTGCAATATTGACTTACTGAGCATTTATCGCAATTGGGTTTTCTTGAATCACAAGTATTTCTACCATGCCAAACCAAAAGATGATTTATATCTTTTAAAGATTCTTTTGGAAAAATTTTTAATAAATCTTGTTCAATTTTTTCAGGATCAGATTCAGAAGAAAGTCCAATTCTATTAGAAATACGTTTTGCATGAGTATCTACAGCAATACCTTCTGCAATTCCAAAAGCTTCTAACAAAATAACATTTGCACTTTTTCTCCCAACTCCTGGAAGAGTCAGAAGCTCTTCCATTGTATGTGGAACTTCTCCATTAAAATTTTCTATAACTTTTTTAGCGCATTCTTTAATATTTTTTGCTTTATTTTTATAAAATCCACATGGATGAATAATTTGTTCTAATTCATGGATATCTATATTTGCAAAATCTTCAATAGTCTTACACCTTTCAAATAGAGCAGGTGTAGTTTTATTAACTCTTTCATCTGTGCACTGAGCTGAAAGCATAACGGCAACAGTAATTTGAAATGGAGTTTTAAAATCAAGACTACAAGTTGCATCTGGATATGTTTTTTCTAATATTTCTATAAAATTTTTTGCATCTGATTTTTTCATTTTTTCCCTTTCTAAATGTTAATTTTCAGAATTTATTTTACTACTTGAAATTAGTTTTAATATTTCTGGATAAAGTTTGCTTGCATTATTATTCCAATTATCAGAAATTTGCTTTGCTTTTTCTCTTGAAGCAGCATATACTGAAAGTTCAAAAATAGTTTCATTTTGTTCAACAATTTTACATTTAACTGTATAATTGTTTTCATCTTGTGGAACGAATTCAGTAACAACTGAAGATTCTTCAATAATATTAGAATTTTCTTTTTTAAATATTGTATCAGCTTTTAATTTTAAAAGCCCCGGTAATAGCGCCTTTGTTAAATCAAGTGCATTTTTTCCTTCAGATGTTATTTTAATAAAATTTTCTTCATCTTGAGTAAAAGAACAAATTAAATTTGTTGATTTTAAATCAGCCATAAGCTCTTGAAAATAAAAATAATTAATTTCTTTTGAACTAGAAACTATTTTAAATAAATTATCATTTTTTATTCCATCATCTATTTTATTTAATAAATATAAGATTAAAACTTTGTCTTCTGCTAACTCTTTATTTTGTAAATCCATAAACTGCCTCCTTTAAGTTAGATTTGTCGTAAGTATTATAGCATAAAAATTTATGGAAGTAAAGATAAATCAATATCTAAAATTATTAACGAAAAATGTCGAATATTCATATATTATAATAAAGAAATAATATTGTTTCTTTATTATAATAAAAGGAGTAAAACTAGACTTTATCTAGTAAAATACAAAAATGGGCGAAATAAAAAAAGGTGATTATGTTACAAGAAACTCATATAACAACGATATAGTTTTTTGCGTAAAAAGAATAATAAAACTCTCAAATAATAAAAAAATCGCAATATTAAAAGGAATAGATATCAGAATAGAAGCAGATGCATATATAGAAGACTTAAAAATTATTAGTGAAAAAGAAATGCAAGAACATGAAGAAGAACTTGAAAAAAGAATAATTAACAGTATTTTTAAAACTAAAGTAGAAAAAAGAACAAAAGAAATTATTAAAACAGGGAAAATTTTGCACTTAGATGGAGACAAAAAATATGCAGAAAAATCAATGATGTTTTATAAGAAAATGGGTTTAAAAGCAATTGTAAGAAATATACCAGAAAACAAACAACCAAAAGTCGTATACAGACTATTAAGTATATATAATCCAGATATTCTTGTAATTACTGGACATGATGGAATGATAAAAAATAATTCTAGATATAGTGATTTACTCAACTATAGAAACTCAAGGCACTTTATAAATACTGTAAAAAAAGCAAGAGAATTTGAAGCTACAAGCAAAAAAGACCTAGTAATTTTTGCAGGAGCATGTCAAAGTTATTTTGAAGCATTAATGGAAGCAGGTGCAAATTTTGCATCATCACCAGCAAGAATTTTAATAGACTTTTTAGATCCTTTAGTTGTTGCAAAAAATGTTGCTATAACTGAAAACAATAAATATATAACAATAGATGATTTTGAAAGTGAATTAAGAGACGGAAAAAAAGGTATAAATGGATTAGGTGCGAGAGGAAAAAAAGGTATAATAATTTTATAAAAAGGAATGTAACAAAAATGTAATACAAATGTAATATTTTTGTAACAATACTTTCAAAGTCCGTTGCCCCTAAGAAAACCAAGAAAAAACAAAAAATTACAAGCTTTGACAAATGGTAAATCCAATGATATACTTTAGTCATCTTAAGCAAAGTAGGTGATCTAATGATTTGTAGGACTGATATAGCTAGTTTAAAAACAGACATTACAGATAAAGTTGGTCAAAAGATAATTGTTAAAGGCTCATTAGGTAGGAGCAAGGAATTTGAAAAGGAAGGAACAATAGAAAAAGTATATAGCAACCTATTTGTTGTTAAATATGAGGAAAATAATAGAACAGCATCATATACATATACAGACTTATTAACAAGAACAATTGAGTTAGATGTATTTGATGGAGAAGGATATAATCCAATAATACCACCAGAGGTATTTGAAACTAAAAAAAGAAAATATAAAGAGCAACACTAAAAAAATGTTGCTCTTTTTTGGTATTGAACTTGAAAAAAAATATATTATAATGTATAATATGTGAGTGTAACAAAATATAATAAACCTCATAACAAGAGAAAAAAATAAGGAATGTGATAAAAATGAAAAAAACAGTAATAAAAGAAATACTAGAATGGGCATTATGTTTTATAATAGCTGTAATATTAGCACTAGTTGTAAGATATTATATTGGAACTCCAACAGAAGTAAGACAATCATCAATGTTTCCAACACTACATGAAGGAGAAAGACTATGGCTTAACAGATGGCCAAGAACAGTAAATAAATTACCAGAAAGAGGAGACATAATAACATTTGAGAAACCAAGTAAAACATATATAAGTGAAGATGAAGTAGACTTATCAAATCCAGTAGCAATATATGACTATGAGCCACAAGGTCTTTTCAATAAGTTCGCTTATTATGTTTTAGAAGTATCAAAAACAAGTTTCATAAAAAGAGTAATTGGACTACCTGGAGATTATGTAGAAATAAAAAATGGATCAGTTTATATAAATAACGAAAAATTAGAAGAAGAATACTTACAAGATGGAATTGTAACAGACATGAAACAAGGACGTGATCAAGGTCAATTTACAGGATTTGTAGTACCAGAAAATTGTGTATTTTGTTTAGGAGACAATAGAACATCAAGTAACGATTGTAGAGCATTTGGATGTATTCCACTAGAAAAAATAGAAGGAAAAGTTGAATTTAGATTTTGGCCACTTTCAAAATTTGGAGGAATATAAAATTGTTTGAAAAAATAATAGGAAATGAAAAAAATAAATCTATTTTAGAAAAATCAATCAAATTAAAAAAAACATCACATAGTTACTTATTTTGGGGAACAGAAGGAATAGGAAAAAGATTAATTGCACTAGAATTTGCAAAAAAAATCTTATGCTTAGAACCAGAAAACGAAAATTGCAAATGTAAGTCATGCATAGAGTTTGACTCAGGTAGTAATCCAGATTTTTTAATAATAGAACCAGAAGATGGAAAAATAAAAATAGAACAAATAAGAAATATGCAAAGAAGAGTAGCAGAAAAACCAATAAATTCAAACAAAAAAGTTTATATAATAGATAACAGTGACCAAATGACAACAGAAGCACAAAACTGTTTATTAAAAACATTAGAAGAACCACCCGAATATTTAACAATAATATTAATTTGTTCTAATGAATATAACATGTTAAGCACAATAAAATCAAGATGTACAAGAATGCATTTTGAAAATTTAGACTTAGATGAAGTAAAAAAATATTTAACACAACAATATCCAGATCAAGAATTTGACAAAAATATATTAGAATTATCACAAGGAAGTATAGGAAGAGCAATTAAATTAAACAAAAACAAAACACTATATGAAAATGTTGAAAATATATTAAAAAATTTTAAAACAAAAGATCTTATAGATATAATAACAATGTCTGAAGAAATATATAACGAAAAAGAAGAAATAAATTCTCTACTTGAATATATGAACATACTTGCATTACAATTAAGCAAAGAAGACTTTAGATATATCAATTCAGTAGATATAATTGAAGATACAAAAAAAAGGCTAAAAGCAAACAGCAATTATGATATGTGTATAGATAACTTATTATTTAATATATGGTATTTATTTCAAAAATAGAAAGGACGTAATTAATGAAAAAAATAGTAGGAGTCAGATTTAAAAAATTAGGAAAAATATATTTCTTTGATTCAAAATGGTTAGAAGTAAAAAAAGGTGAACATGTAATTGTTGAAACATCTCAAGGAGAAGACATTGCAGAAGTTATAATACCTAATAGAATTATAGAAGAAGAAAACTTAACAACACCATTAAAAAAAATACTAAGATTTGCATCAGAAAAAGACTTAAAGCATGAAGAAGAATGCAAGAAAAAAGAAAAAGAAGCATATGAATACTGTAACAAAAAAATAAAAGAATACAATTTAGACATGACACTAACAGATGTAGAATGTAAATTTGACAATAGCAAAATATTATTTTCATTTACATCTGACGGAAGAGTTGACTTCAGAGAATTAGTAAAAGACTTAGCTGCAGTATATAAAACAAGGATAGAATTAAGACAAATAGGAGTTAGAGACGAAGTTAAAAAAATAGGAGGAAATGGAGTTTGTGGAAAAGAACTTTGTTGTTGCACATTTTTAAGAGACTTTGAAACAGTTTCAATAAAAATGGCAAAAGAACAAAATCTTTCTTTAAATCCAACTAAAATCTCTGGAAATTGTGGAAGACTAATGTGTTGTCTAAAATATGAACAAGAAGTATATGAAGACAAAGCAAAAAGACTACCACATATTGGTGCAATAGTAAGTACACCAGAAGGTGAAGGAGAAGTAGACAACATAGAAACATTAAAAGAAGTTGTAAGAGTAAAAATAAAAGATGGAGATATATATAAACAGAAAAAATTTAGTATCAATGAAATAAAAATAATAAAAGACATTAATAATGAAAATGAGGATGAAGAGGAAAAAGAGTATAAAAATGAATTAAATGAATTAGAAAATTTAGAAAAACAAGATAAATCCATGAATAAATAAATATAGAAAGGTGGTGAAAATATGGCTTATAGAATACAAAGTGATAAATGTATAAGCTGTGGTGCGTGTGCAGCTAACTGTCCTGTAGGATGTATATCACAAGGAGAAAGCTGTTTCGTAATTGACGAATCTGCATGCATAGGATGTGGAACATGTGCAGGAGTATGCCCAGTTGAAGCACCA
>ERZ1643249.1269-NODE-1269-length-25677-cov-5.484076_pt1 | contig 25677 bp, 27 predicted proteins | sample MGYA00579263_ERZ1643249 | MGnify/ENA primary metagenome ERZ1643249 (study PRJEB29033, sample SAMEA4952264) | chicken gut metagenome | biome: Broiler Chicken; feature: Gastrointestinal Tract; material: Caecum | place: Ireland | collected 2018 | study: Broiler...
GAATTGGATAGGTTTGAAAAGGAATTAGATAATAAAGAAAAAGAATTAAATGAAAAGAAAAGAGAATTAGATAAAAAGATAAATGATGTTTTACCATTTGCTAACGCTATAATGAAAGCAGAAAAGGAAGAAGCTTAATAAAGCTTCTTTTTTGTTCTTTTTGTAATCATCGTGCATATATTTAATTAGAAAGATTTGGAGGATAATATGATTAATAAACAAAAATTATGGTTTTTAACTTTATTTAGTTTAATACTTGTTTTAAGCGTGTATTATATTACGATGCCTAGTGAACTTCTTACTACTTCAAAAAGCACTAAAAATACCACTACCGAAAATGACACTTCAAACGTTAGTGTTAGTGAAACTGATATATTAACCGCTCTTCAAGTTGAAGCCGACGAGGAAAGAGCAGCATTAGCTGCAGAATATAACGAAATTTTAACTAATAAAGATGCTTCTACTGAAGAAAAAAATAATGCGTATGATGGTCTTAAACAAATTGATCAAATAAAAGCTAAAGAAGAGGAATTAGAAAAAAAGCTTAAAGATAAATTAAAACTTGATTCTTTTATTAAGATTGATTCTAATAACGTTAGCGTAACTATAAAGAAAAAAGATCATGATTATTCTCTTGCAAATAGTGTTATGAGACTTATTCAAGAAGAATATGAAAACAAAATGTATGTTTCAGTAAAGTTTCAAAATTAAGTACCTTTTTATGCCTTGACTCATAAGATAATATAGAAAAATATTAAAATACCTCTTATAATAAGAAAGTGGGGAAATCATGGGAAAGGCAATACTAACTAAAAGGGAAAAAGAAATCTTCGATTACTTAATAACTAATAAAACAACTAAAGAAATAGCACAAAAGCTTGGAATAAGTGAAAAAACAGTTAGAAATCATATATCTAATGTAATGCAAAAACTTGGAGTTAAAGGAAGAGCATGCGCAGTAATTGAACTTATAAAATTAAATGAGATTACTTTATAAAATCGCATATTTAATGCGATTTTTTCATATATTTAATTGGAGGTTCGCATGTTAAGGAAATTTGCTTATAATAAAATTTTTAGAACAACAGGAATGTTATTGCTTTTTTTATTACTTCTTTTGTTTCCAGCATCAAAAGAATATTCATTAGAAGATGACATAACGGTTAAAACAAGTTCAAACCTTAAAAAAAATGAAGTATTTTTAATAGATAAAAATGGTTATGTAGCTAGATGTAAAGTTTTAATATCAGGAAATACCAATGAGGATTACGCTACCAAATTAGTAGAATTACTTATAATAGATGGAAAGTATCAAGAAAAAATTCCAAATGGTTTTAGAGCGATTTTACCTACTGATGTTAAGATTAATGATGTAAGTATTAATGGTGATAGTATAACCATTGATTTATCTAAGGAATTTTATGAACTATCTTCCATTGATGTACAAAGAGCGATAGAAGCATTAACGTTTAATTTAACTTCTATTAACGGGATAACTAATTTATATATTAAGATAGACGGTTCATTACTTAAAACTTTTGACAAAACTGGTAAAAATTTTGTGCAACCATTTACCCGAAAATCCGGAGTAAATAAAACTTATGACGTTACTAATTATAAAGATGCAAGTAGTGTAACAGTTTATTATGTAAGTAAGTCAAATAATGGTTATTATTACGTGCCGGTTACTAAAATTACTAATGATAACAGAGATAAAATTAAAATAATTATTGATGAGTTAACTTGTTCTCATATTTATGAAACTAATTTAATGAGTTTTCTTAATTATAATACTAAACTTTTAAATTATGAGTTAACCGATGATGTTTTAACACTTAACTTTAATAATTTTTTATTTGATGATGAAAACTCTAAAAGCATTTTAGAGGAAGTAATTTATTCAATATCTTTGTCAGTAAGGGATAATTATGACGTAAAAGAGGTTATATTTACGGTTGATGGTAAGGAAATTACAAAAAGTGTAATAAAAAACATTGAATAATTTTATATTTTTTGTTATAATTGACTTGTTCATTTTGAATGAGTCACTGTCCTGTTAGCTCAGCTGGATAGAGCAACGGCCTTCTAAGCCGTGGGTCAAAGGTTCGAATCCTTTACAGGACGCCACTTGAATTTAAAAACATTATCTGTCGATAATGTTTTTTATTATATTTATTTTAAAATGTTTTTTTTGCTTTCATGACTTTAACTGGTTTTTCAACTTTAAAGATTAAATCATTATCTGCGTAATTTGGTGTTATCAAAGAATTTTCACCATCAACGTCTACCGGATAATTTGGAAATTTATCATTGAACGTTAGTTTAATTTGACTTGATTTTGTAAGTAAAACGTATTTCTCATACTTACTTAAATCAATTTTATTTTTAAAGAAATCTTTTGTAATTTCAAATATTGTTTTTATACTTGGCATTTTTAATAAAAGCATTTCTACTTTTCTGTCATTTAACTGGGCATTATTATATAAATTAATTCCTGCGAATCCTTTTGTGTTTGAAATAGCTCCAAGTATAAATTCGTCCCTCCCACTTAGTTGGTCAGTTTCGTAACTAATATCATATTTTCTTGGCCTTTTTACAACTTCTGATGCCGCACGAATTACATAACCATAATATCCAAAGTTCTTTTTAAGCCATGTACTTGTTATAAATGGTATGTGTGATAAATATCCAAATACGGAAGTGTAAGCAGCGATATGCCCGTTTATACTGTATGTATCTAGTTCGGTAATTTCTCCGTTTAAAATGTCTGTTACTATGTCTTTAGGATCATTACTTTTTACGTCAAAATTCTTAGCCATATCATTAGCGGTGCCCGTTGGTACATGGGCATATATTCCTTTTTGATCTATCATGTTTAGACCTGTATAAGCTTCCTTTACGGTACCGTCTCCACCTAATGTAAGTGTTAAAGTATTTTCTTGGTCTGCTTTTTTGACTAAATCAATTACGTTTCCCTTGTATTTACTTTCTTCAAAAATAGGTGTAATCCCATTTGATTTTAAAACTAATGCTATTTTATCTAAATCGTTTTCATTAAAAGAAGTAGATACAGGATTATAAATTATAACGCAACTATCAAATTGTTTTTTTATCATACTTTCTCCTTTGTTTTTATTAATATAATAACACTATTTATAAAAAAATAAAAACATTTTATAAATTAGAGTGTTTTTAAGATTTATAAATAACAATATAACTGAGGAGATGATAAAAATAAACGGAGGTTATTTTGTAAATCAAACGTCATGTAATGACTGTGGTTTAGCGTGTTTAACGATGATTTTAAAATTTTACGGAGTTAATGTTACGCTTGCTGAATTGAAAAAAGAAATTAATATTGGTGATGAAAAAGCAAGTGTTTATGACCTTATTAAATTTTCAAAAAAGAAGAACATAGAAGCAACTGGTTATAAAAACGTATCAATAGATAATATAAAAACACCTTGTATTGTTCACTTGATTAACGATGAAAAACAACACTTTGTTGTTGTAATAAAAGTTTTAAAAAATAAGATTTTGGTAGCCGATCCGGCTTCTAGGATAATGTACGTAAGTAAAAGTGATTTTTTAAAAAAGTATACTGGTGTTGCAATTATGTTTGAAAAAAAATCAAATTTTCTTAATTTGATTATAAAAAATAAAAGCATGGTAATAAAAATATTAATGTTATCTATTATACTAACTTTGTTAAACGTATTATTTTCTTTTATGATTCCAGTAGTAATAAACATTATTGGGGATAAAAGTCATAATTTTAACTTTATTATCCTTGGATTTCTATTTTTAGGTTTATCAAAGGATCTTGCTTCATACTTTAAATCCGTTTTTTCACTTAAATTTCAGTTATATATTGATAAGTTTGTTACTATACCAACAATAAATAAAATTATCAATCTACCTCATGTTTTTTACCATTATAATGGATCTGGAGAGTTAATATCTAAAATTAATGATTTATCTTATATAAAAGATACGATTTTTGCTTTTATTGAAATAGTTATTTTAAACGTGTTAGTAATATTGTTTAGCTTGTTAATCATGTTTTTTATTAATCATACTATTTTCATAATTAACTTATTTTTGGTTTTATTACTTTATTTTATTAATAAGTCATACATAAAAAATAACTTAAGTAAATCATATGAATTGCAGCGTTCAAACGAAAAATTAAGTAATAAAATAACAGATGTTTTTGGATCTATATTAACGGTTAAAAACCTTGCTAAGGAAAGGTATTTTGCGCAAAAAATAACAAATACTTATAAAAAAGTATTAAATAAGTTTAATGATTTTAGCTTATCGTATCAAAAAAAACAATTTCTTGTATCTACTATAATTACTATTATTACGATATTTATTGTTTTATTTTTAGTTAATAAAAATGAGACGATAACAATCTTTTTATTAACGATTTCATTACAAACTAGCATCACTAATTCTGCTTTGGAAATTTTTAAATTGATGCCTTTATATGCTAACTTTAAAAACACGTATCTTAGAATTAACGAAATATATAATAAAAAGGAACTTATTGATACTCACTCTAAAATTAGTTTTAATCACATCCATATAAAAAACATTAAATATAGTTATGGTGGTAAAAAAGTTTTAAATGGCATTTCTTTTGATATAAAAAAAGGTGATTGGATTATGGTTAACGGACCAACGGGTAGTGGCAAATCAACGATGTTTAAATTATTAACTAAGCAAATACCTTATGACGGAGATTCTATATATATCGATAATACTAGTATTTCAAGTATTAGTGAAGAAGTAATGAGAAATACCATAGTTTATGTAGACCAAAAAATAAAACTTATTAATGGAAGCATAAAAGATAATATATTCATGGGTGATTTGTTTGATGAAAAGGCTGTTTCGGTTGCGATGATAAATGATATGTTAAAAGAAAATAAGATTAATTATGATTATCAAATAGACAATACCAATTCCAATTTATCGGGTGGTCAAATAAGCAAAATAGCCATTGCTCAGGCTTTTAACTCAAAAAGGGATTTAATAATATTTGATGAAACAACCAGTAATTTAGATTCTGATAGTGAAGCAAAAATTTTAAGGAACATAAAACAAAATTATAAAGATAAAACCATTATATTAATAACTCACAGAAAATCCAATACTGAGTATTTTAATAAAATAATAACTTTTAAAGATGGTAAAATAATAAAATTCCAAGGGGGTTAAAAATGTTAAAATTAACAAAAAATGAATCAAAGAACATAAAAGCAGGTGCTGCAGGAGGTTGGATAGCTGCTGGTATAATCGCAGGAATAACGTTTTTAGTAGGTGTTTTTGATGGCTTTTCAAGGCCGTTTAAATGTCGTTAAAAAGAAAGGAGGATTTTATGAAATTAAGTAAAAAAGAAGCAAAAATGATTGTGGGAGGAGCGGGTATTACTGGCACGTTAATTAGTGCTTTAATTAAAGGTTTTAATACCGTTTTAGATGTTGGAAGATATTTTGGCAGTAGTATAAGAAGGTTAATTGGTGGTAACGTTTGTCCATTAGATTAAAAAGATTAATTAAAATATTTTTTATCGTTTTTTTGCTACCAATTGCAATTAATTTTATTTGTTTTTTAATAGAATTTATATTACAATTAGGTAGAATATTTGGTACTTTTATTAGATTAATAATGAGTTTTTAGAAAAAAATGACAGATTTTTATAAGAAAACTGTCATTTTTTGTTATAAATAAATAAAAAGATATTGTCATAAATTAAAACGAGTGATATAATTACTAGTAGAAAAAAGAGGAGAGGGGGGAAAGAAAAATGATAACCGTAACAGTTAAGAACGGAAACGTTGATGCAGCTTTAAAAAGATTTAAGCAAAAAGTTGCTAAAAGTGGTCTCCCTTCAGAAATTAAAAAGAAACAAGCTTTTGATAAACCTGGGGTTGAAAGGAGAAACGCTAAGAAAGAAGCGATAAAAAATAGTCGTAAGGCTGCAAAACGCGAAAGAAATGCTGCGTAAATTTTTCTTTACTCATGTTAAAAAGTTACTATTTTACATAGTAACTTTTTTTGTTGCATAAAATTAATTGGTGATACTAGTGAATATAAAGAAAATTATTAACGACTACGTGGAGTGCAATGAATTTGAAATTAAAATAATTAAAAATAAAGTAAAAATATATTATTATGATAAAGTTGAACACTTTTCTAACGAAAAAATAATAGCTTTGAAAAATAACGATAATTATATAATTGAAGGTAAAAACTTAGTTATTGAAACGATGTTTGAAGAGGTTTTGGTGATTTGCGGAAATATAAAAAAAATTACGTTAGGTAAAAAACATGAATAAGGGATATGTAACAATAAGTATCACTGGAAAAAATTCTTCGTTATTTTTTAAAAGATTCATATTAAACAATATAAAATATGAAAAATTTAAGCAGTTAAATCGAAACACAATAATCGTTAAAATTTCATATGATGATTATCTTTTATTAGAATCTAAAAACACGATATATGATATAAAAATTATTAGGAGTTATGGTTTCATAAAATACGTTAATTTCTTTAAATCTAATTTTTCGTTTATTATATCTTTTGTATTATCAATTATTTTTTTATTGTTAATTTCTAATTTGTGTTTTCAAATAGAAGTAGTCCATAACGATAAAGAAATAAGAGACTTAATTAAAAATGAATTATCATCGCTAGGAGTTAAAAAATTATCTTTAATACCAAACTATGAAAATAGGAAAAAAATAATTAATAAGATTATAAATAATAATAAAAATGAAATTGAATGGCTTGAAATTGAAAGATTAGGAAGTAAATTAGTGGTTAAGGTAACCGAAAGAAAAATAAATCCAGATGAAGAAAATTTAGAAAATAGGCATATAGTAGCTAAAAAAAGTGGTATTATAAAAAAAATAGAAGCTTCAAATGGTGAAATACAAAAAAAAGTTAATGATTATGTTACTAAGGGTGATATAATTATTTCTGGTAACATTATAAAGGATGATACAATAAAAGGTCAGGTTGTTGCTAAGGGAGTAGTTTATGCAGAAACTTGGTATAATGTTAAAGTAGAATATCCTTTGTATTATAAAGAAATAAAGTATTTAAACGAAATAAAAAATAATTTTATTGTTACTTTTTTTAATAAAAGTTTTTCACTTAAGAAGAATTATACCGAATCTTATTTAGAAAATAAAAAAGTATTAATAAAAGATAAGGTTTTCCCTTTTGAGTTAAGCATAGAAAAGCAAAGAAAAACGAAGGTGATTAACCAGCGTTTAACTAGCGAACAGGCTCTAAAAAAGGCCGAAGATCTAGCAATGAAAAAAATTAACTCATCATTAAGTAAAGATGAGTACATAATAAGTAAAAAAGCTTTGAATTATAGCGTAGATGATAGTAAAATAATGGTAGATGTATTTTTTAAAGTGTATGAGAACATAACTGATTATGTAAAAGTAGAAGATATTCCAGAGGATACACAAAATTCAGAATAAAGAGGTATTTATGTATAACATTTTTTTAAGAACAGCTCATAACGTTTGGCCTATGCTTTTTATATTTACTATTATAATAGTTTCCATACGGCTTACTTATTTATTATACAATAATAAAAAAATAATTTTTTATAAAGAAATTACCATGCTTTGTTTTATTATATATATATTATTGTTATATTACGTGGTAACGTTTCAAGATAATAATTATGGGACAAATAACTTTGTACCATTTAGAGAAATATTTAGGTATGATTTAAATTCAAAATTATTTTTTAAAAACGTGATAGGAAATATTTTACTTTTTGTTCCTCTTGGTATATTTACAACACATTACATAAAAAGTAAAAGTTTTTTCCCAATTTTATTTATATCATGCTTTGTATCATGTTCGATTGAATTCGTTCAAAATATAATAGGCAGGACAGCAGATATTGATGATGTTATACTAAATACATTAGGTGGGGTTTTTGGGTATTTGATTTGTAAATTAACTAATAATTTCACGGCAAAAATTCCTAAATTTATGAAAAATTCTTGGTTCTTAGATATATTGTCAATTCTTCTTATTTTGTTTATAATATATTTATCATTTAAGTTTAATTTTTGGAGGATTATTTCATGAATTATATAAACGTTATAAACAAATATAATGATGGTATTGAAGATCAAAAAACTTTAGAAGACTTTATTAAATATTGTATAAAAAAATTAAAATTGAAAAACGTTATGTTTAATGTTATAATTGTTAATAACCAAGAGATACATAAATTAAATAAAAATTACCGTAACATTGATCGTCCAACTGACGTAATAACGTTTGCGCTTGAAGATTTTGATGATGGTATTAAATTAAGTATCAGGATGCTTGGTGATATTTATATTTCTTATGATAAGGTTATTTCGCAAGCAAATGAATATAATCATAGTAAAACAAGGGAACTATGTTTTCTTGCAATTCATGGTTTGTTACATTTGCTAGGTTATGATCATATGAATAAAGAAGAAGAAAAAATAATGTTTAGTTTACAAAAGGAGTTATTGGATAGTTATGGCATCAAAAAAGAAAGTTAAAGTAGAAATTTCAAGAGGTAAGTACGTTGAATCACTAAATTTAAAAAAATTGGGTTTAAAAAGGATTTTAAAAAGTTTTAAATTTTCATTTGACGGTTTAAAGTATGCATATTTACATGAACAAAGTTTACTTTTACACGTAATTGTTATGGCAATTATCATTGTTTGTGGATTTGGTTTTCAAATTTCACCAATTCAATGGGTAATAACGCTTGTTATGGGTGCTTTGATTTTAGTTGCGGAACTTTTTAACACCTCAATCGAAGCTGTGGTTGACATGGTAACAGGTGAGTATCATCCACTTGCAAAAGTGGCTAAGGACACTGCTTCAGCTGCGTGCTTTATAGCTGATATAACCGCAGCCGGTATGTGGTTAGTTGTTTTTGTTCCTAAAATATTATCATTGTTCAGGTAATGATTATGAGTAAGATAAAGAGCTTTTTTGACCGTGAGCAAAATTTACTTATTCATATATTAGCTACCATATTTATTGTGATTTTAGGGATATGTTTTAAATTATTGGTTTATGAATGGGTTTTGGTTTTTTTTGCAGTGTGTTTAGTAATAACTTCAGAACTTATAAATTCTGCAATTGAGTTAACGGTAGACTTGTATACTAGTGAGTTTAATCCATTAGCAATGGTTGCTAAGGATACTGCTGCAGCAGCGGTAGTAGTATCTGCTTTTACCGCGGTTATTATTGGTGTTTATGTTTTTTTACCAAAGTTTATGTTATTATTAAAATGATTTAATTAGGCTATTTTTAGCCTTTTATTCTTATTATAGTTGTTAGGAAGTGGTTTTGTTGAAATCAGGGTTTGTAAGTTTGGTAGGAAGGCCAAACGTTGGTAAATCTACTTTGTTGAATTCATTGGTTGGTTATAAAATAGCAATAACCTCCGATAAGGCTCAAACAACGAGAAACAGTATTCAGGGAATTTATAATGATGATGATAGTCAAATAGTTTTTGTAGATACTCCTGGAATTCACAAGCCTAAACATAAGCTTGGTAGAAAGTTAAATGAAGAAGCTTATTATTCAATTGATGACGTGGATATTATATTGTTTTTAATGGACGTTACGATGCCTTTTGGAAAGGGCGATAACTTTGTATTAGATAAAATAAAACAAGCTAAAAAGCCTACTTTTTTAATACTTAACAAGGTGGATAAAATAAAAAAAGATTATCTTTTGAAACTTATTTTAAAGTATAAAGATATTTATGATTTTAAGGAAATAATTCCCATTTCCGCACTAAAAAAAGATAACGTAAATGAAATTATTAATACCTTAAAAAAATATTTGCCAGATAACGTTAAATATTTTCCTGATGAGGAGTTAACAAATACTACTATTGAATTTAGGGCTGCTGAGCTAATAAGGGAAAAGGTTCTTAGGCTTACTGATGAAGAAGTACCGCATGCGGTAACTTGCGTTGTTGAAAGATATGAAGATAAAAAAGATAAAGCAATAATTACCGCAACCATAATCGTGGAGCGAGATTCTTTAAAAAGTATAATAATAGGTAAACAAGGGAAAATGTTAAAAAACATTGGTTCAAAAGCAAGACAAGATATAGAAAAGATGGTTGGTAAAAAAGTGTACTTAGATTTGTTTGTTAAAACAATTAAAAATTGGAGAGATAAAGAAAAGTATTTAAGAGAATTAGGTTTTTATGACATTAGTGAAAACGAAGGTGAATAAAATTTAAAAGTTATTACCACCATAATAATGGATGGTGAATAATATGACTAAGGATGATTTATGGAATTTATTTAAAATGACTGGGAAACTTGAATATTATATAAAGTATCAAGAAATGGTTGAAAGGAAGATTGATACACTTGGAGTTGAAAACGATTAATGGTGTAGTAATAGGTGAAAAGCCTTATGGTGAAACAAGTAAAATATTGAACATTATAACAAAGGAAAATGGGGTTATAGGTGTTATTGCGAAAGGTGCTAAAAGACTAAAGAGCCCATTAAGAAGTGTAAGTGAAATATTTACTTATGCTTGTTTTCAAATTAGCTATAAGGAAGATAAACTTTCAACTTTAATCAGTGCTGATATAATTGATTCTTTTTCAAACATAAAAAAAGATATAGAAAAAATTTCGTACGTGAATTTTATATCTGAACTTACCAAACAAGTTTTAAAACAATCAAAAAATGATTTTATATATGATATGTATATATCAAGCATAAATAAGATAGAAGAGGGTTTTGATCCAATGGTTATAACCAGTATTTTGGAACTTAAATACCTTGATTTTTTAGGGGTTGCACCAGAATTAAATGGTTGCGTAGTTTGTAAAAACACTAACGTTGTTACGCTTTCTTCAGATAAAGGAGGTTTCGTATGCAAAAATCACTATTCCAAAGAATATGTGGTTAGTAGTAAAACTCTAAAAATTATAAGGATGCTAAAATATGTTGATATATCTAAAATTACTAAATTAGATATATCGGATTTGGTAAAAAAAGAAATAAATGATTTTATTAATGAATATTATGATAGATATACAGGTTTATACCTTAAGAGTAAGGATTTTTTAAAAAATGTTGTTAAATTAAAATAGTTTATGATATAATATTCATGTATTTGGATGCGATGACGGGCTTGGAAACCTACCAGCAATACATTTAAAGATGATTCTTCTAGAATAAAAAGGGTGGAACCGCGTGCTAAAGCTCGTCCCTTTATATCTAGAATTTTTTTATTTTTTGGAGGTTTAAAAATGTTTAATAAAAGAAAAGAATTTAATAAGGCTTCACACTATTACAGAATACGTGGTAATAGTGCTAGCGAATATAGCTCTGTTAATTATATTGGAAGTGATGATATTAATAGTGTTGGTGTAATAATTGATGAATTTTTAAATAAGAATTATGTATGTAGTGTTATTAAAAACCAACCTGCTTATTCTAAATTTTTAAATAAATATATGGTTATTATTAGTTCTTATGATAGTGTTTTAGAGTTAGATATGTGTACATATGATAGATTTAAGGATAAAATACAACTAAATTTATCTCGTAACATGTGTAACTCGGTACTAAAGTTTTCGCCTTATAACGGAACTAGAATATTAGTTAATTACGTAAAAAGTGGTTGTGAATATGAAACTTCAAGTTCAAACCAAGGATTATACGAAGTTAATGAAATAAAAGGCATAAAAACTTTATATATATCATATGATAATTGTCTTGATAAAGAATTATTTAAAAGAATAATTTTAGATTTTTATGGAGACTTTAGTGTTGAACCAGAAGTTCGATTTTTACCCGGAACAGAAGTTACGTTAAATTTAGGTAATAAGTTTTTGAAACTTGATTATCGTGCTTATGAGTTAGCTTTAGCTTTGGTAATAGAACATAAACATCAATTAGAAAATAAAGAAAAACAAATGGTATTACAAATGAAGATGGAGGCTTAGTATGAAAGATATTAGTATGGAAAAGATAGTTAATTTATGTAAGCAGTATGGTTTTGTTTTTCCAGGTAGTGAAATATATGATGGGTTTGCTAATACCTGGGATTTTGGGCCGGTTGGCGTTGAACTTAAAAATAACATAAAAAGAGCTTGGTGGAAAAGATTTGTACAAGAAGATATGAATACTTATGGTGTTGATGCCGCAATATTAATGAATCCTAGAGTATGGGAAGCATCAGGCCATGTTGCCTCATTTTCAGACCCTAAAATGGATTGTAAAAAATGTAAACAAAGATTTAGGGCGGATAATTTAATAGAAGAGTATTCTAAAGGAGAAGTAGCTGCAGAAGCCATGAGTAATGAACAAATGCAAGATTATATTAATGATAATCATATTGTTTGTCCTAATTGTGGGGGATTTGACTGGTCAGAAATAAAACAATTTAAATTAATGTTTGAAACCTCTCGTGGTACTGTTGAAGGTAATAAAGATGCAGTTTATTTAAGACCTGAAACTTGTCAAGGTGAGTATGTAAACTTTCTTAATGTTCAAAGAACTATGCGTGCTAAACTTCCTTTTGCAATAGCTCAAATAGGTAAGAGTTTTAGAAACGAAATAACTCCTGGTAATTTCTTGTTTAGAACTATTGAGTTTGAACAAATGGAATTACAAAAGTTTTGTGCTGAAAAAGATAGTATGACGTTTTATGATGATTATAAAAAGCGTGCTTTAACTTTTGTAGAAGATTTGGGACTAAGTGCAGATAAGTTAAGATATCATGATCATGATAAACTAGCTCATTATGCAAAAGCTGCTTGTGATATTCAGTATAAGTTTCCTATAGGTTGGGAAGAATTAAATGGTATTCATCATAGAGGAACTTGGGATTTATCAAGACATGGTGAATTCTCTGGTAAAAAAATGGAGTATCAAGATCCTGAAACAAATGAAAAATATATACCAAATGTAATTGAGTATTCTATTGGTGCTGATAGACTTACTTTAGCTATTTTATGCGAAGCATATGAAGAAGAACAATTAGAAAACGATACTAGGGAAGTTATGCATTTTCATCCGGCTGTTGCCCCTTATAAAGCAGCTATTTTACCGCTTGTTAAAAAATATCATAAAGATAAAGCTGAAGAAGTATATCAAATGTTTTCTAAGAGTTTCATGACAACGTATGATGAAACTGGTTCAATAGGAAAAAGGTATAGAAGACAAGACGTTATTGGTACTCCATATTGCATAACAATTGATGATGAAACGTTAAATAACGGTACCGTTACCATAAGAGACAGGGATACAATGAAACAAATTACTTTGTCTTTAAATGACGCTATTAATTATATAAAAGAAAAGATAGAATTTTAAAAGGAGTGTTACTATGAAAAAAAGTAGTAAAACTTCAAGTAAAGGGTCGTTAAAAAAAATTAAAGATGAAATAGAGTCTTGCTTTTGTAATGAAAAATTTGAAGATGCAATACCGTTTTGCCAAAAAATGATAAAATTATTTCCTAAAAACGTTTATGGATATGTATCTTTTATTAAGGCATATACTCATGATTACAATAAATATTTTTCAATAGATGACTTAAAAGAAGTAAAAAAAACTTATGAAACTGCATATCAGTTATCTAGTAAAAATGATAAAATCAAACTAAAACAAGCGTATGATGATTATTTATATGATATTAAAGAAGTAGATAATTTAAACAAAATAAAAAAAGAAATTATATCAAAAGAGTTTTTAAAAAATACATATAATGATACGCTAACCTTTATAAACCAAAACTTAAACACGGCTGGTTTATATGGTAAAGCAAATTCTAGAATTAAAGACGTTTATGATTTTATAAAAGGTTTATTTTTGTTTTGTTGTTTAATATATAATCTTACTTTTTGTAATTATCTACTGATTCTAACAGTTCCGTTTGGAATATTTGGTTTTATAAACATGTATAGTTTTGTTGAAATGAACTTTTTTGATAAAGGTAAGTATAAAATTGAAAAAGCGACGTTTGAAAAATTGGTTAATAATGCAAATGATAAAATTTCAAATTTAAAACAAGAAATAAACAAAATAAATGATAATTTAGATTTTTTAAGGGAGCAAAAACTATCTTCAATTTCAAGAATACCAGAATTGTTTTCAAAGGATATCGAAAGTTTATTATTAAATGATGAAGTTAAGTTAGCTGAACAAATATCAGAAGCATTGTTATCATCAGACATGGTTAAATTTACTTATTTATTAGAAGAAAATACTAATCTTAATCCTGAAGATGTGATAAATAGTTTATCTAATGAACTAAACAGTAAGGAAGATGAACTTTCTAAATACATTAATGATAAATTATCTGAAAGAAAAAATAACCAAAGTAAAGCAATGCTTATGAAAAAAGTTAAGCCCATTAAAGCTATTTTTTTAGTAATTGCTTTATTCATAAGTATTTCTTCCATTATTATTTTGATTAATAATTTTTATGAGATGAATTTATATGCTTTTATTGTTTCTATGGTGGTTGGAGCCATATCAATGCTTATATACAACGTAGATACGGGTAAACACGCTTCTTTAAGTGATACTTTCAATGATAATTTACTTGTTACCGTTTTTAATTCTACGATAGTTTATGATTTAATTTATTCAAAACTTAATAATGGTTTATCTATTACGTATGGTTTTCTTCAAATACCATTAACTTTTATTCTTATATTTATGGGATTTGTATTATTAGTATCATCGATAAAATACATCTATTTATTAAAAAAATTAAGGAGCTAAGCTCCTTTTTATTGACGTTTTAATTTAATTTTGATATTTTATATAAAAAAAGAGGTGCTTTATGAAATATGTAGACGATGCATCAAATAGTTTTGATGAATTAAACCGTATTTTAAATAATAACTTAGAATTTTTAAATTTATTGGATGCTGATACTGAATTATATGATTATATGCGTGATTATATAAATAAATTGTCAGACAAATATCGTTTATTTGTAAGAAAAAACAATGTACCGTTAAGTAAAATACCTGATAACATAAAAGGGTTCATATATGATGATTCTGAAATAAAGTCAAAATAAAAGGAGATGCTTTTTGCATCCCTTTTTCACATAAAAATAAGATTAGACTTGCTAATCTTATTTGTTGTAGAATTCAACGATCATTGATTCTTTGATATCAGCTGGTAATTCGCTTCTTTCAGGCATACGTACGTATGTTCCAGAAAGTTTCTTTTTGTCAAATTCAACGTATTCTACGGTTTTATTAATTTTTTCTAAAGCTTCTAAAATTGCCTTATGATCTTTAGATTGTTCCTTAACCGCTATAACATCACCTGGGTTAACTTGGTATGAAGGAATGTTTACCTTTTTACCATTAACAGTTATATGACCATGGTTTACTATTTGACGAGCAGCTTTTCTTGTAGTAGCCATACCCATACGATATACTACGTTATCTAATCTGCTTTCAAGTAATTTAAGGAAGTTTTCACCTTGAATACCTTTCATTTTAGCTGCTTTTTGGAACGTTAATTTAAATTGTTTTTCATTAACTCCATACATTAATCTAACTTTTTGTTTTTCCATTAATTGAAGCTTATATTCAGAAGCTTTACCGCGTCTTTTATCGTTTCCATGTTGACCAGGACCATAAGGTCTTTTTGTTAATTCTTTACCTGATTCAAGAATAGAAAAACCTAAATGACGGCTTTTTTTGTATACAGGACCTGTATATCTTGACATATTATCTCCTCCTTTATTTTTTGTAAACTAAAGGACTTTTGCCACCTGATAGGGAGTTTGTTTTAATGCTTTCACCTTCGCAGCTTATAAAGATTACTAACATAACTTCTTTGCAAACAAACACGTTATCAAATTCAAAAAGTGCTGCTTTAAAGTTTACGCGTTATTAATTATAACTAATTCTATGAAAATAGTCAATATTTATTCAAGCATTGGGTAGATTCGTACGTTAATTTTATCTAAATATGATGCAAATTGTATAAAAATGTGTTAAAATATTTTATATGGTAGGAGGGTGCTAACATGGGAAAGGGTTTGTATATTGGAACTATAGTAGTTTTAATCATTGTTATCATGAGCGTATTTTACGTGGTTGCTAAAAGCAAAAAGAAAAAGGCAATGATAAAAGCCATAAATGACTTGGAAAAAGAAAAAAACTTATTAATAAATGTTCCGGTTCTAAATGAATTAAGTAAAGTAAAGGCACTTGTAAAAAACAATAAACTAGAAGAAAAATATAATACGTGGCAACTTAAATTTGACATAATAGAAAAGGAAACCATCCCAGAAATAAATGATATGCTTATTGAGGCTGATTTTATGGTAGAAAAAAGTAAAACTTCGGAAGTGTATCAAAAAATATGTGAAATCGAAGTAAAATTATATGAGATTAAAGTTAAAATAAAATCAATAATGTCTGAGATAAAAGAAATAACTTCAAGTGAAGAAAGAAATAGAAGTACCATAATTAAACTTAAAGCTACGTATCGAAAACTTAAAAAGAAGTTTGAGGATACTAAGGCAGATTATGAAGAAACCGCAAAAACGATAGAACTACAATTTGAAAACATTGAAAGACGATTTGAAGAGTTTGAAATGGTAATGGAAAAAAAGGATTATGAAGAAGTTATATACGTTGTTAAAGGTTTAACCGAAATGATTGAGCATATGACGATAGTAATTAATGAAATTCCGGAAATTATGCTTATGGGTAAAAGTCTTATACCTAAAAGAACTGAAGATGTTTCTAGTGAGTATATTAAACTAACTAGAGAAAATTACCAATTAGATTATCTAAACGTTGAATATAACATAATGGAAACTGAAAAAAAAGTTAACGCTATTTTTGATAGGGTTAGGGTTTTAAATTTAGAAGATGTATCTTTTGAATTAAAAACAATACTAGAGTATTTTGATTCCTTATTTAATGATTTTGAAACCGAAAAACTAACTAGAAAATATTATGAAGAAGGTTTAAAAGAATTTAAGAAGAAAAGTAATCATGTTCAAAAGATTTTAACTGCTATTTCGGGCAAAATTCCCGAAATGAAAAATCAATATAATTTAACCGAAGATACTTTAGATTCAATAAAGTTGTTTGCTAACGAATTTGATAGTATTAATAATGATTATGAAAAATTAATGAATTTGGATAAAAACCATTCTTTTCCTTATTCGAAACTTAATCAAGAATTGGAAATAATATCTTTAAAGTTATCTAAATTACATGAAAAGTTAAATAATTTACTTCAAAAAGTTGGTAATTTAAAAGATGACGAAGAAAGAGCAAGAGGTCAGTTAGAAGATATAAAACTTTTATTAAAACAGTCTAAATATCAAATTAGAAAAAATAGACTTCCTATAATACCAGATAATTATTATGTTGAATTGCAGGAAGCAGCGGATGCTATAAAAGAAATTCAAAAAGAACTAACGAATAAACCAATTGATGTTGATACTTTAAACGTTAGGGTAGATACTGCTAGAGATTTAGTATTTAAACTTCATAATACCACTGGTCAAATGGTAAAATTAGCACTTTTATCAGAATATGCGATAGTCTATGGCAACCGTTATCGTTCTTCAAAACCAAGTATTAATGATGGCCTTATCAAAGCCGAAAAACTATTTTTTAAAGGTGATTATAAGAAGTCTTTAGATTTAAGCATAAGTACTCTTGATTCGGTTGAACCAGGTATACATAAAAAAATATTAGATTATGGTAAGTAGAACTTTATAATGTTTTTTATAAGACTCTTCAGTCTTTTTTTTTTTATTGATGCATATCATTAATTAGGTGATTTTAATGTTTAAAAACGCTAGTAAATTGGCTGGTTTGTTATTACTTTTACTTCTTAGTTTTATTTATACTGATAAAGTTTTTGATGGGGCAAGAAACAGTGACCCAGTAATGAAAAACATAAAAACTTATAAAGAAAAAAACGATGTTTTAGCAGTTGAACCAATAATAAAAGATGATGAAATTATTTTGGGATATTCTGGTTTGATAGTAAACGAGGAAGAATCATATAAAAAGATGAAGGAAGATGATAAGTTTAGTGAAGAAAAAATCGTTTATGAAGACGCTTTGCCTAAAACCACGATATCAAAAACTTATGATTATTATATTAAACAAGGGAATCCCTCAAAAAAACAAGTTGCAATATTATTTAAAATTACCAGTTCTAAACAGGTTGATGAATTGTTGAAACTAGTTGCTAAAACCGGATCTAATGTTTCTTTTTTCGTTGATGGTTCATGGTTAGAAAGCAACGTTGAAACCGCTTTTTCGATGGTTAATTTAGGCTCAGAATTATATAATTTAGGTTATGATGGTAAATATGATAAGGCAACTATATCTAATACGAATAATTTAATTGAAAGTATAACTTTAAAAGATTCTAGTTTTTGTTTGAATGATGAAAAAAATGAAGAAGAAAAAGAACTATGCAAAAAAAAGAAGATGCACTCAATATTATCTACGTTAAATAACCCTAGTATTAACGAACTTAAAGCTGGACTTGTAAAAGGAGCAATAATAACATATGATTTAAATAGTTTTGACTTGGATTTATTTGAAATAATTTTAAATACAATATATAGTAGAGGATATGAAATAACGTCATTATCTAGTGTTATAAGTGAAAAATAATAATAACAAAAAGTAACAATTTGTTACTTTTTTAATACATTAATGTTTATCATTTTAATTTTAGATGTTATAATATTTTTTAGTGTGAAGTAAGGTGATATTATGCATGATAAATTAAAACTTCTTTTAGATAGAATAAATTTACCAAAAGAATATTATGACGCTTTTTTGGGTGGTAAGATATTAAAATTAAAACTTGATTCTACGAGAAAAAGGGGAGTTTTTGTAATAGAAGTTCCGAGCATTATTGAAAAAGATGTTATTGATTATGTTAATGATAACATGCCTAAAGGATTTCCTGATATGATTTCTATCTCAGCGGAATTTATGGTTAGTAATATAGATTATAACGAAGCAAGTAAATATTACGAAAAAAGCATTGATAATAGTTCTTTAGCTAAACCTATGAAAGAATTGTTTAAGGAAAAAAGTATTAAAGTTGAGGAAAATAACCTTATAGTTGACGTTGACAATGTCGCGGAAGAAACTATTTTAAAAAAAGGCGAAGAAAGCATTCTAAATTATTATCACCAAATAGGTTTTAAAAAACTTATGATAAAAGCAAATATTAATGAAGAACATGCAAAAACCGTAAGGGAAGAGTTAAAAAATGATATAAAGCAAGAAGCCATATTAAAACCAAAAGAAGAAAGTCCTATATTATTAGGGGATGAAATAAATGGTAAAATAACTGAAATTAAAGATATTATTACTGAGGAAGCTAGTATTAACGTAGAGTGTTATGTTTTTGGTGTTGATGAGTTTGAGTCTAGTAAAAGTGCTTTTAAAATTCTTACTTTTAAGATAAGTGATAATACTGATAGTATGTATGCTAAATATTTTACTAAAGATGCAGACGTTTTTAAAAAACTAGCTAAAAAAATGAAGAGTGGATGGTTTAGAATAAATGGTTATGTTAAACAAGATGTATATGCTAAAGATTTGGTTTTAAACATAAGAAGTGTTATGAAAATTCCTTCTAAAGACGTAGTTATAGTTGATGATGCTGATGAAAAAAGGGTAGAATTACATGCCCATACCATGATGAGCCAGATGGACGGTTTAACTAAATTAGATTTAGGTAAGCATACGTGTGAACTTGTAACTAATGCAATTAATATGGGATACCGAGGAGTTGCAATAACCGATCATAATGGTTGTCAGGCTTTTCCTATTGCATACGGAATAATAAAGTCACATAATAAATCAATTGAAGATCCTAAAAAGCGTTTTAAGGGTTTATACGGAACTGAGTTAACTTTAGTTGATGATACCGTTAACATCGTGGTAAACCCAAGTGACTTACCTATTGCTGATAGTACTTATGTTGTTTTTGATACGGAAACTACCGGTTTTAATGCTGGTGGAGATGACCAAATGATTGAAATTGGCGCCGTAAAAATAAAAAATGGACAAATTATTGATAGGTTTGATGAATTAATTGATCCTAAAAGACATATTCCTGATAAAATAACCGAATTAACGTGCATCACGGATGATATGGTAAAGGGTTGTGATGATGAGAAAACCGTAACCGAAAGGTTTTTAAGTTGGGCTGGGAATCTTCCAATGGTTGCTCATAATGCTAAATTTGATATTTCGTTTATTAAAATGGCCATGAAAAAATATGGTTTAGGAGACTTTAATAGTACCGTTATTGACACGTTAGAATTATCTAGAACTTTGGACCAAGGTTATTCAAGACATAGTTTGTCAGCACTTGTTAAAAGGTATAACGTTCCTTGGGATGAAGATGCTCACCATAGAGCTGATTATGATGCTGAAGGAACTGCTTTAGTTTTTCATAAAATGCTTCAGAAGTTATTATCTCAAAATTATGAAAAAATTTCTGATTTGGAAAAGCTGGTACCTAAAAACGAAATTCATAAATTTGGAAGAACTTATCATTTTAACGTAATTGCGCTTAATAAAACTGGGTTAAAGAACGTTTTTAAGATGATATCTCTTGCCAATACCGTATATTTATATAAAACTCCTAGAATACTTCGTAGTGAGGTTGAAAGGTTAAGAGAAGGAGTTTTAATTGGTAGTGGATGTTATGAATCTGAAGTATTTAATTTGGCTAGAAGTAAAGAAGGCGAGGAACTAACTAACATAATTAATTTTTATGATTACGTAGAGGTTCAACCCAAAGAAGTATATAATCATCTTATTCAAATGGGGGATTTTAAAAACGAAGAAGAATTGGAAAATCATATTAAGAAGATTATTAACGCTACTAAAGAAGCTGGCAAAATAATCGTTGCAACTGGTGATGTTCATCATTTTAGAAAAGAAGATAAGATTTATCGTGAAATAATAGTTAATCAAAAAGTTCCTGGTGGCGGAAGACACCCACTTGCTAAAAAGGACATAAAAGAAATTCCTTCACAACACTTTAGAACAACTAAAGAAATGTTAAATGATTTTTCGTTTTTAAGTGAAGATTTAGCGTATGAAATAGTTGTTACTAATACTAATAAAATACTAGATATGGCTGAAGAAATAGAAGTTATTATTGATACACATGGCATACCATTTTCACCAAGGGTAAAATCAGATGATGGTAAATCATATTTGGATTGCCCTATGGTAGTAACTGATCTTGTATACCAAAGAGCAGCTTCGTGGTATGGAAATCCGCTTCCACATAACATAGAAGAACGTATCGCAATGGAATTATATGGAAACATAGTATATAAGGTTTGTAATGAAAACTTAAAAAAGAAATATACTAACATTTCAGAAAGTGAATTAGAATCCAAAACTTATGAGTACTTGCACGAAATAGTAGTTAAAGGTTTTGACTCTGTAAAGAAAATATTAAATGATTACTTTAAGGAAAATTGGAATGAAGCAGAAGAAGGAAAGCTTACGGATGCGTTATTGTCTAAAAAAATAAACAAGGAGCTTGGTGGGATAATTGGTGGGGGATTTGACCCTATATACCTAATTGCACAAAGACTTGTTAAACACTCAAATGATGAAGGTTATTTGGTAGGATCCCGTGGTTCTGTAGGTTCATCATTTGTTGCTACGATGATGGGAATTACTGAAGTTAATCCATTACCTGCACATTATAGATGCTTAAATTGTAAACATAGTGAATTTAATTTTGAAGATAATAAACCTTTGGGTAGTGTATATTCGACTGGATTCGATTTGCCAGATAAAAAGTGCCCTGTTTGTGGAGAGTACATGTATAAAGACGGGCAAGACATGCCATTTGCTACATTCTTAGGATTTAACGCTGATAAAGTACCGGATATAGACCTTAACTTTAGTGATTTAAATCAGGCTTCAGCACATGCGTATACCAAAGTATTATTTGGTTCAGATAACGTTTATCGTGCTGGTACGATTGGTACGGTTGCAGAAAAAACGGCTTATGGTTTTGTTAAAGGTTATTGTGAAGATAAGCAAATAAATAAGCGTGCTGCTGAAATAGAAAGGCTTGCATTAGGCTGTACTGGTGTAAAAAGAACCACTGGCCAACATCCAGGAGGAATAGTAGTTATACCTGATTACATGGAGGTTTTTGATTTTACTCCATTCCAGTATCCAGCAGATGATCCTACCAACCCTTGGAGAACCACTCACTTTGATTATCATGCTATTGATGAATGTGTACTTAAACTTGATATTTTAGGACATTCAGATCCTACCCAGCTTAGAATGATTCAAGATTTAACTGGTACTGATATAACTAAAGTTCCTTTAGATGATAAAGAAACCATGAGTATATTTACGTCAACTAAAGCACTAGGTGTAACAAACGAGCAAATAATGTGTAAAACCGGAACACTTGGAATACCAGAATTCGGTACACCGTTTACAATTGGCATGGTTGCTGAAACAAAGCCAACAACTTTTGCTGAATTAATAAAAATTTCTGGTTTATCTCATGGAACCGATGTTTGGTTAGGTAATGCTCAAGATTTAATAAAAAATAACATAGTTCCTTTTAAAGACGTAATTGGTTGTCGTGATGATATAATGGTATATTTAATGTATCATGGAGTAAAGCCAATAAAGGCCTTTAAGATAATGGAGTTTGTACGTAAGGGTAAGGCCTCAAAAGAACCAGATACATGGAATGAACATAAAAAAACAATGATAGAAGCAAATATTCCTGATTGGTTTATAGATTCTTGCGGTAAAATAAAGTACATGTTCCCTAAAGCACATGCTGCAGCATACGTTATATCAGCGTTTAGAATAGCTTGGTATAAAGTTCATATGCCCGTATATTTTTATGCATCTTGGTTTACTTCAAAAGCAACTGACGTTGATGTTGAGGTTATGATTAAAGGATATGATGCGATTAAACAAAAAATAATTGACATTCAAAACAAGGGCTATGATGCTACCAATAAAGAATTAGGACAATTAGAAAGTTTGAAAGTTGCTCTAGAAGCTAGTGCTCGTGGAATTAAATTTGTTCCAATAGATTTATATAAAAGTAATGCTACTACATGGGGTGTTAAAAATGAGACCTCAATATATCCACCTTTTTCTTCAATAGATGGTTTGGGGGATACGGTTGCTTTAAAAATTAGCCAAGAAAGAGAAAAAGGCGAGTTTATCAGTATTGAAGATTTTCAAACAAGAGCTAAAGTTTCTACTACTTTAACCGATAAAATGAAAATGATGGGAATATTGGATAATATGCCTGAGTCTAGTCAATTATCTTTATTTTAAAAAATAAGAACAATTAAGTTTTTGCTTAATTGTTTTTTATTTGACAAAATAAATGTTTTTTGATAGTATATCACCTTGCAAATAAGGGGGAAGTATTATGGAAAAGAAAATGACTTATGAAGAATATGTTAAACTAATAAAAAAGGAAAAAGATAAATTAACTCAAGAAAACAAAGAATTATTAGCACAAAGTACTACGTTAAATAGGGTTTGTAACGTTACCGATGCGAAACATGGTGAGTTAGTTATTTGCAATTCTGATTTGGTAATTAACGAGTTTAATAATAGTGCTAATAATGAGTGCGTTAAGTTATTACAGATTGTTTTTGGTAGTAATTTTTTTAGAGAACTTTCGCCAAAAGAAATGGAAGATTGCGTTAAAAATGGTTATTTTATCAAGGATGATTTAGATGTTATTTTAGGTAATGTATATGGTAATAATTATGGTATATGTTTTACAAAACCACAAAATTGGGCTGAATTTAAAAATTTTATAAGTAATTGTGTTAAAGTAGTTATGGATGACAAAATTTTTTCGAAAGATAAGGAAAAATATTTTTCAATTCTTTTAGCGTTAAAATCATTATTTGAAAGTAAATATGCTTTTATAATTCAAAAGCAAAGAGAAAACTCTTTTATAATCAATACGTATAAAAAGTTTATCACAGCCTTCGAAAGTGCTCAAAAAGTTAACCTTACTAGTGATGATCGTTGCTTGATAAAAATAGCGTTAAATAAAGATCCTAGAAAGTTTTTGACCAGTGATGGTAAAGATGTCGATTTTGGTGATGCTTTTCTTATATTTTGTGACTTATACAATAGTGAATTTGATGCTTTAATGGAAGATAGTAAAAATAAAAAAATTGAGGCAAAAGCTAATAAATATTATAAAAGGATAAAAAACATTCCTTTTGATGACTTGAAAAACGTTAATTTTCCTAAGTATTCTAATGATGATTACGTTTTAATTATAAAAAAAATAATACAAAAATTTGATCATGATGTAACTATAGATGATGGTATGCTTCCGTATTATACGGCAGCAGTGATGCATTATGCAATGTATTATAAAATTAAGTATAAAGATGCAAATGAAACTTGCAAAGATAATAATGAAAATAATACATATAAAAAATAGGAGGGTAATTGTTTTTACCCTTCTTTTTGTGTTAAAATCTGTTATAGGTGGTATATATGTTTTTTAATTACAACAATAATAATTATGAGGTAATTGTAACAAAAAAAAATAATAAAAATTTATATATAAGGGTAGATGAAGATTTTAACATTAAGGTTACGTGTCCTTATTTTTACAGCAAAAACATGGTAGAAAAAGTAATAAATGATAATTTTAAAAGTATTTGTAAAATGATAGATAAACAAAAAAATAGTAGTAAATTAAAGCAAATGGAAAAAAATAGCTATTTAGGAAAAACATTAAATATAATATATAAACAAGTTACTAAACCTCAATTCCATGACAACTTACTTATCGTTAAAGATGATGCCATGATTGAAAAATGGTATAAAGTCAAGGCAAAGGAAGTTTTTAAAACGTATTTAGACGAAGCTTATCAAGTTTTTGAAGAAAACATTCCATATCCTAAACTAAAGATTAGAAATATGAAAACAAGATGGGGAGTATGTAACCGAAAGGATAATTCAGTTACACTTAATTTAGAATTGATAAAAAAAGATCAGGAATTTTTAAATTACGTAATAGTGCATGAATTATCACATTTTGTTCATTTTGATCATGGCAAAGAATTTTGGCTTACGGTAGAAAAATATTGTCCTGATTATAAAAGGGTTAGAAAGGAATTAAAAAAATGATTATAAGTTCTGTAAACAACGAAAAAATAAAAGAAATTAGAAAATTAAAGAATTCTAAATATGCTGAAGAAAAAAAGATGTTTTTAATAGAAGGAGATCACCTTGTAAAGGAAGCTTATTCTTGCGGCTTTTTAATTGAGACGATATCGGCAAAAGAAGTGAATTATGGTGTTCCAAATACCATTGTTACAAGTAATGTTATTAAAAGCTTAAGTACGTTATCTAACCCTCCTGATATAATTGGAATTTGTAAATTTACCAATGAAAATAAGAAGTTGGGTAACAGGGTTATAATCCTTGATGGCGTTCAAGATCCTGGTAATTTAGGAACCATTATAAGAAGTTCAGTGGCTTTTGGTTTTACAAATATTGTTTTAAGTCCTAATTGTGTAAAAAAACATAATGAAAAGGTAATTAGAGCAACACAAGGTATGATT
>ERZ1643249.1271-NODE-1271-length-25649-cov-5.740760_pt1 | contig 25649 bp, 24 predicted proteins | sample MGYA00579263_ERZ1643249 | MGnify/ENA primary metagenome ERZ1643249 (study PRJEB29033, sample SAMEA4952264) | chicken gut metagenome | biome: Broiler Chicken; feature: Gastrointestinal Tract; material: Caecum | place: Ireland | collected 2018 | study: Broiler...
AAGTCCGCAGTCCACGACAACAATACTGTCCTCGAATTCAAAGGCAGTAATGTTCATTCCGATCTGCTCCAGTCCGCCCAGAGGAATGATCCGCAATTTTGAATTGTTGATATTTCTCAAATTTTTTCCTCCTGATTCTCTCTTTTTTCTTTTTCCGAACAATCCCTGCAGTATCCGTAGAGTTTCACCTCATGATCAGTTACCCGGAAACCAAGCGCTTCCTTCACCCCCGTCTCAAGCGCTTCCAGCATATCCTCCTGAAACGCGCATACCCTGCCGCATTTCAGACAGATCAGATGATGATGCCTGTGGTGATGCTGCTTTTTCCCCATGATATCTCCAATCTCATAGCGGACAAAGCCGTCATCCAGATTAATCCGATCAATCAGTTCCAGCTCTAGCAGAAGCTGGACTGTCCTATAAACAGTAGCCAATCCAATATCCGGATTCGCTGCTTTTACTCTCTCGTAAATATCTTCCGCCGTCAGATGCTGTTCCGGATTCTCCGCCAGCACCTCCAGCACAACCAGACGCTGCCTGGTCATTTTCAAACCTTTTTCTTTCAGCAGCTCTTTAAAACTCTCTCTGTCAATCTTCAATGATATTCACCTGCGTTCCTGTCATTCCAGGGTGATATCCACATCCTCCAGCAGCTGCTCGAAAATCTCCATAACGCCCTGAAGCTCCCGATCGTCATCCACGATCTCATAGAGAGCCTCGCTTTCCCCATCCGAAGATAAATCTTTCAAAATAAGCGCTTCTCCATCGCCTTCCTGGGAATCTGTCACCAGAATATAGTCGGTGCCGTTCAGACGTGTCTCTTCTAATACATAGAATAAGACCTCTTCACCAGTCTCATCCAAAGTAAACGAAATTTTTTCCATTCTCTATTCCTCATCCTGCGCTTCCGCAGCCTTCTGCATTCCTGAGCTGTCCAGATAGCCCTGCAGAATCAGAGCCGCCGCAAGAGCATCCACATACTGGCCGCGGTTTTCACGGCGCACTCCGCCTTCCATCATCGCGCGGTTCGCGGCCACAGTCGTAAGCCGCTCATCCCACATCACTACAGGCAGTCCTGTCCGCCGCTCCAGCATATCCTTAAATTCCAGAGTTCTCTCAGCCCGCTCTCCAAGAGTATTATTCATATTCTTCGGCAGTCCCAGCACCAGCAGCTCAGCCTGATATTCCTTTACCAGTTCTTCGATGCGCGCAAGGGTCTGCCTTAATTTGTTTTCTGCTTTTCTCCGGACAATTTCCACCGGCTGGGCTGTAATACCAAGGGGATCGCTCACTGCCACCCCAACCGTCCTGGAACCGTAATCCAGACCAAGAATTCTCATATTCTGCTCCTGAATACCAGTTTTTGTCATACCTTTACTGAAATATACACCTTCAGAAGCTCTTCCACCAGCTCGTCGCGCTCCACTTTCATAATCAGACTCCGGGCGTTATTGTGGCTGGTGATATAGGTCGGATCTCCGGACATGATATAACCCACGATCTGATTCACCGGATTATAACCTTTCTCTGTCATTGCCTGATAGACCTGCGTAAGAATATCTCCCACACGGTTCTCAGACTCAGACACCACTTTGAAGTTCTGTGTGCTATCTATTCTGCTCATATTTTCACGCTCCTGAACACCACTACCCACTATTGTACTCTAAAATATCTGAAAATACAAGACAAAATTCCTGGCAGTTCAAACGCGCGGAATTCACCGCAGACTGGCCAGACAGAGCCTTTCTTCCAGCATATTTTCAATTCTGGCCGAAACAATCCGGTTCGTCAGATCCTGCTCTGCAATCACAGCCGCGCGGATATATTCCTTTGTATGCCCCACCTGGTATTCCGTCCCGTTCAGAACCATTTTCTCCTCGATCAGGATTTCCACATCCCGGCCTCTCTGCTCCAGAATGTAGGCTTCCGAATTCTCACGGTCGAGCTCCATGAGAATCCTGCTCCGCTCCGTTTTCACCTGTTCCGGTATCTGATTCTCCATCACTGCGGCCCGGGTACCCCTGCGCCTGGAATATTTGAACACATGAGTCTCAAACAGACGGATTCTCTTCAGAAACGCAAGCGTCTCTTCAAATTCTTCCTCAGTCTCTCCCGGGAAGCCCACAATCACATCCGTCGTCAACGCAGGCTGGTCAAAGGTTCTGCGTAGAAGCTCACAGGTCCTCTCATATTCTTCCGCCGTATAGCGCCGGTTCATTCGGCTAAGCGTCGCGTCACAGCCGCTCTGCAGCGACAGATGAAAATGGGGACAGAATTTTTCCATGCCGGCCAGAGCCGCCGCAAATTCCTCCGTCACAATCCGGGGTTCCAGAGAGCCCAGGCGGATTCTCCGGATTCCGTCTATCTGATGAACCGCCTGAATCAGAGAAAGCAGGCTCTCCCCTTCCAGATCAAGTCCGTAGGAGCTCAAATGGATTCCGGTAAGGACCACTTCCTGGTAACCGGCCCGGGCGAGGGATGCTATCTCCTGGCAGACCTCCGAAGCCGGACGGCTTCTCACCCGCCCTCTGGCATAGGGGATGATACAGTAGCTGCAGAACTGGTTGCAGCCATCCTGTACTTTCACATAGGCACGGGTATGCTCCGCAGTCTGGGTGACGGATAAAGCCTCATATTCTTTCGTGTGATTGATGTCGATGACCGCATCCTCCTGGACTCCTGACTCATAGGCCTCCAGAATGGAAATCAGGTCTTTCTTCCTGTTATTTCCTATCAGCAGATCCACGGCACTGTCTTCTTTGAGCTCCGCTTCCGCCGCCTGCACATAACAGCCTGCCGCCACCACCAGCGCTTCCGGATTCTGTTTTTTCGCCCGGTGCAGCATCTGGCGGGATTTGCGGTCTGCGATATTCGTAACCGTACAGGTATTCACAATATAGACGTCTGCCTTCTCCTCAAAGGGCACGATCTCGTATCCCGCCTGTTCCAGCAGCTGCTGCATGGCCTCCGTCTCATAAGCGTTCACCTTGCAGCCAAGGTTATGTAAAGCGGCCTTTTTCATGGTTTATTTTCCTTTCAAATTTAAGATTTTAGCATTGACTTTTACCAACCCCGGTATTAAGATCTAAATGAATTCAACAGAATATCATTAGGAGGGTTATGCAATATGAAAACAGTCAAGATATGCCTGAATTCCATTGAAAAGGTAAAGTCCTTTGTAAATGCGATTACACGGTTTGATGTAGATTTCGATCTGGTATCCGGAAGGTACGTGATCGACGCCAAGTCCATCATGGGCATCTTCAGCCTGGACCTGTCCAAACCCATCGACCTGAACATCCATGCCAATGAAGAGATGGACGCAATTCTTGAGGTTCTGAAGCCCTACATCATCGAATAATCACAGGCATCTTACACATACAAACGAATCCTGCGCGTGTGCGCTGTCAGGAATCTGTCCGGTCTGCCGGGCAGATTTTTTATTTTTTTATTTTCGCGGGCAGTGAGCCTGCGCGGACGCGGCCCAGGCCGTTTTCTTGACCTCGCGGCCCAGGCCGCTCTCTTGACCTTGCGGTCCAGAGCGTTTTTCTGGTCCCGCATCGATTCTCCCTATTCTATCACAGATAGAATAGCAGGGCAACCGGCAGAAATGTCCTGTGCAGGTCTTTCCCCTTTTCAAAGCTTCCGGTTTTCAGGCCTTCCGTCCTTCCGGAACTCCATCACATAATTCGTGAGCAGAGTCCCGTTTCTTTCCACCTGCTGCTCCTTTTTCACCCGATACCCTCTGGAAAGGAAAAAGGGCTTTGCTGTCAGGGACGCATGGGTTACAATCCGCTCTGCCTCTCCGGCAGACCTCTCCAGCGCATCGCAGAGAGCCGTGGCGATTCCTCTCCCCTGGTAATCCTTATGCACATACAGCCGATCCAGATAACCTGTCCCGTCTATATCCCCGAAGCCGGCGATGACTCCCTCCGCCTCCGCCACAAATGTCGTATGCTCCAGAAAGGAACGATCCCACTGCTCCAAATCCGGCAGGCCGGGCGCCCAGGCCTGAAGCTGTTCCGGTGTATAATCCCGGGCATTTACTGTATGAACGGTGTCATAAAAGAGCTGAGCAAGCAGAAGACAGTCTTTCGATGTATAGGTTCGGATATGTATGTTCATGTTTCTTTTCCTTCTTCCGCTATTTGGGATTCTCCTAATTTATATATTTTATCATCATCTTCTCCCTTTCTTCCATTGTAAAAGAAATACCTGCGGATGACAAGAGTACACTTCTCTCCTGTCACCCACAGGTATGCTTTATGCGAATACTTTATTCTATTTTTCCGGCACTTCCTTTGCCATTCCGGAAGATACCCGGAATTCCGCCGCTCCCCCGTAATTTTTCTGAAGCTCCGCGAGCCGGTTTTCTGCTTCCTCCTCGGATGCAAATTCTCCGATTGTCAGAATGAAGCTTCCTTCCTGCGTCTTCACCTGAGCCGGAGACTCGGCCCGATATTGAATTCTTCGTCCTGCTCCATTCCTTTTGTCCGCAGATAATATACTTTCTGCTCCGGAGCCCTTTCTTCCGCTGTGTAATAGGCATCCTGAAACAGGCGGATAGAAAGCATGCCCGGGAAGATCTGTTCGATGACCTCATAGTCATAGAGCCGGTCAAGGACTATCGCAAAGCTGATTTCATCCTTTCCCTCCGCCTGCGTGCGGTAGACATCCTCCACTCCATTCATGGACCGAATTCCGCTTTCCAGCTTTCCATATTCTTCCTCTGTCAGGCTCTGAAGCGTCAGCGCAATCCGGGATGGCGCGCTGTAATACTGTACTTCATAAGGAGCTACGGTGTCGGTAGTTCTCCCTTTGTCTATAAAATGCAGCACCAGCTCGCTGTCAGAAATCTCAATCTCAATATCCTCATGCCTCGTAGATTCTCCGCCGCCGCCCACATGAAGGGCGCGGACGAATTCGCCCAGGACGGGGATTTCTTTGGCATACGCGTACAGCGAAGGGACATTGGCGCTGCACACAAGAAGCGCAAAAGCTGCTGCCGCTGCCGTAAGGGACCGGGTCACATACTGTCTTCTTCTGAGCTGCCGCGCCTTTCCCATCCCTTTGTATATGGCCTGCACAAGTCTGTCATCAGGCACTTCTATCATTTCGTAAGCAAATTTTTCTGCATCCATATTCTATCCTCCAGTCATGTGCTGTTTCATTTTTTCCAGTGCCCTGTAGGTGCGGGATTTTACTGTGCTCTCAGGCATCTTCAGCATTTCCGCGATCTCACGAAAATTATAGGCTTCAAAATAACGCAGCACAATACAGGTCCGCTCCTCAGGATCAAGAATATCCATCGCGTTGTACAGATCCATCAGAGCCTCTCTCTCCGGCTCTTCTGCCTGGGAGTTTCTCAAATCCGCGTCATCCGGATATCCTTTCGAATCTTCAGGAAGCGCCGCAATACGGGAATTTTTCCGTATGAAATCAATGGATGTATTTACGATAATCCGCGTCATCCAGGTGACAAGATGCTCCGCCTTATCCAGCTCCTTTAAATGAAGCAGCCCCTTGCAGGTAGCCTCGCTGATAATATCCAGAGCATCCTGTTCATTTTTCACATAACTGTAGGCAATGCAGTAAAACCTCTTACGGTTTTCCATGACTTTATCCGCAAATTCGTGTTTTCCCAAATGCCTTTTCATAGTTTTTCTTTATTTCTTCATTTCTTTATTTCTCTGCATTATTCCAGAGTCAGATAGTTTCCTGTCTGCATGTCTTCCGCCAGATCGTTGCAGAGGATAGCCACGCCCTGTACGTTTTGCAGATCGCTGCTGCTGACCGTCTCCGCGTCAGAAACATTGGTATACACACCGTCCGCGCAGGTGAGCATCACATACTCTGTCTCTGCTCCGCCGCCGGAACGCTCCAGAATCAGATCTTTTGCTCCGCCATCTTCGTTATCCACCACAATTACAGGCATGTTCACCAGCGTAAACGCCTGCTTCACCACAAGTTCTCCGTCCTGTTCCGCGCACCAGAGAGCAGAAGATCCGCCGGAACCGCTGGTATAGCTTCCCACTACAACGGCAAAGATTTCATTTTCCCCGTCGCTGTCCAGATCCACATAATTGTAATAATATCTGGAATCCGCCAGCTCGTAATCGGGAATCTCGTAATATTCCGTTATCAGCTTCTGAAGCTCTTCATTGTGCTCTGTCTCCGCTTTCTGCTGCTCCACTCCTGCCGGGAGCCAGTCAAAGGAAACTGTGCCGGCATCCGCCTGCGCAGCTCCTGTCTTGGCCGCGCTTCCTGTCTCTGTATCTGTATCCGCAGAACTCTGCGTACCGTTTCCTGTCATCTCCACACTGGCTGTACTGTTCTTTGTTCCTCCTGCGCAGCCTGCTAAAACCGCAAAGCCCATAACTGCTGTTAATAATAATACGATGTTCTTTTTCATAAATTTTTCTCCTTTTTCTTTGTCTTATATCTATTAGACGGATGAGAAGTAATTTTCGACGAGGTTTTTTTAATTTTTTTCAAATTTCTCACTCTCTTCTGTGTTCTGACCTTGAAAAATCAATACTTTAACTCTTAAAAGGCATAAACCTGCCTTCCGCAGAAAAAGCCTTACGGAATCCTGGTAAACACTGCCAGGCTTCCATAAGGCTTTCCAGTATATTTCATGTTTTAATGTCGGTATCCAAGGAACAATGCGCCTTGGTAACATCGTCACTGTTATCCTACCACAATCAGCTCCGCCGTCTCGATGGCCTTGTCCACCATCTCATCTATCTTCTCGGCAAGCTTCAGCTCGGAACGCTTGATTACGTTGATGTTCGGCTTCGTCACCGGATGCTTTGCCACAAAAATCGTGCAGCAGTCCTCGAAGGGCTGGATGGAAGTCTCGTAGGTATCGATCTGCTTGGAGATCGTGACGATATCTTCCTTATCAAAGGCAATCAGAGGACGGAACACGGGCATCGTGCAGACCTCGTTGGTCGCCGCCAGGCTGGGAACCGTCTGGCTCGCCACCTGTCCGATGCTCTCGCCGGTAATCAGGCCGAGACTTCCTGTTTTCTCCGCGATCCGCTCCGCGATCCGCATCATGTAGCGCCGCATGATAATGGTCAGCTCATCATGGGGACACTTTTCATAGATGTAGAGCTGAATCTCTGTAAAATTCACCACATACAGATAGATGGGGCCTGTGAAACGGGATACCTTCTCCGCCAGATCCACCACTTTCTGCTTTGCCCGCTCGCTGGTATAGGGCGGCGCGTGAAAGTAGACCGCGTCAATCTTGACGCCGCGCTTTGCCACCATGTATCCTGCCACCGGACTGTCGATGCCGCCGGAAAGCAGAAGCATGGATTTTCCGTTGGTTCCCACCGGCATGCCGCCCGGACCGGGAATCACATCGGAATACAAGTAAACCTTCTCTCGAATCTCCACATGAAGCATCAGCTCCGGTTTGTGCACATCCACCTGCATTTTCGGAAAGGCGTCCAGAATCCGGGCTCCCAGTTCCGCGTTCATCTCCATGGATGCCATGGGATAGGTCTTGCGGGCGCGCTTCGCGTGGACCTTGAAGGTCTTATCGCAATCTTCCCCATACCGATCCTTCAGGTAGGAGATCACATCCTCCCCCAGCTTCTCGAAGCCCTGATCCTCCGGAATCACCACCGGACAGATTCCCACAATACCGAACACACGGCGCAGAGCGTCCACTGCCTCGTCAAAATCAAAGTCTCCCTGGGCCTGGACATAGATACGGCCCTGCTCCTTGGTTACTCGGAATTCTCCCTCCACCGGCTTTAACGCATGGCGGATCTGGGCTGTCAGCGCGTCCTCAAACAGATACCGGTTCTTACCCTTGATTCCGATCTCTCCATATTTTATCAAAAATGCGTGAAACATCTCTTTCCCCTTTCTCTCCTGCTGTTTCTCTTAATCTATCTCCGGGTAAACCGCCGCAGAGCCGGCAGAAGCTCCCTTAAAACTCCAAGCGTATAATCCAGCTCTTCCTTTGTGGTAAATTCACAGAAACTGAACCGCAGCGTGGAATCCAAAAGCTCCTTTTTTACTCCAATGGCTTTCAGCGTACCGCTTAAGGCCGGATGATTGGAAGAGCAGGCAGAACCGGAAGATACATAGACTCCCCTTTCCTCCAGCGCATGCAGAAGGACCTCGCTGCGCACGCCTGCAAAGCTGACGCTCACAATATGGGGCGCTCCCTCCCGGCCCCCGGGACCGTTCACAGTAGTTCCCTCTATCGTTCCGATTTCCCGCACAAAATATTCCCTGAGTGAATAAAGGCGCTCTATCTTCTCGTCAAAGTCTGTATAAATCTCTTTTACAGCCTCCGCAAATCCGGCATCCCCCGGAACGTTCTCCGTACCGGAACGCAGATCCCGCTGCTGGCCGCCTCCGAACAGGATCGGAAGAATCTTCACACGGGAGTCCACATAGAGGAAGCCCACGCCCTTGGGCCCATGAATCTTGTGGCTGCTGACGCTCATCAGATCAATCCCCAGTTTTTTGGGATAAATGCGGAACTTTCCATAAGCCTGCACCGCGTCTACATGGAACAGAATCCTGTGGTTCTGCTTTTTCAGCAGTTCCCCAATCTCTCCTATGGGCTGTACGGAACCTATCTCATTATTTACATACATGACAGAAACCAGAATCGTGTCGTCACAGAGAGCCTCTTCCAGATCCGAAAGGCGGACCACACCTTTTTCGTCCACCGGAAGATAAGTCACACGGAAGCCTTCCTCCTCCAGCGCTCTCATGGTATTCAGAACGGCCGCGTGCTCAATGCAGGTGGTTATCAGATGGTTTCCTGCCCTGCGGTTGGCCCGGGCACAGCCCAGCAGCGCCAGATTGTCGCTCTCCGTGCCGCCGGAAGTAAAACAGATCTCCTTCTCTTCCACCTTCATGCTGCGGGCAATGATTTTTGCCGCTTCCCGCTTATAACGCTCGGCTTCCACTCCCTTGGTATGGAGGGAAGAGGTATTGCCGTAATGCTCCGTCATAATATCATACATCAGCTTCGCCGCCTTCGTGTAGCAGCGGGTCGTCGCCGAATTATCCAGATATGCTTCCATAACTATTCCTCCAGTAAATATCCAAGCATGGCAAGCACCGCCATGCCCGCCGTCTCGGTGCGCAGTATTCTGCGTCCCAGGGTAATGGCTTTTGCCCCCGCCTTTATGGCGTACTCCACTTCCTCTTCCTCAAATCCGCCTTCCGGCCCGATGAAAATGCCAATGGAAGAGCCGGGAGCAATGCTTTCGAATACTTCCCGGGTATGTGCCATATGTTCCGCTCTCTCATAAGGAATCAGGCAGACATCCAGCTTTCCCGCCTCTTCCAGAGCCTCCCGGAAACTTCTGACACCGGTAATCTCCGGGATCACACCCCGGCCAGACTGCTTTGCCGCGCTCTCGGAAATCCCTGCCCAGCGCTTTCTGCGGCTTTCTTCTTTCTTTGCGTCCAGCTTCACAATGGTCCGCCTGGTGGAAACCGGAACAATCCGGGCCGCGCCCAGCTCCACGCATTTCTGGACAATAAAATCCATCTTATCCCCTTTGGGCAGTCCCTGAAACAGCGTGATTTCACAGGGCAGCTCCGCGTTTCCGGCCAGCTTCCAGCAGATTTCCGCCCGCACCTCATCTTCTCTGATCTCAGAGATCAGGCAGCGGTATTCTCCGCCAGTTCCATCCGCAATCAGAAGCTCCTCTCCCGGCCGCATGCGCAGAACATTCCGGATGTGGTTCACATCCGGCCCGGTGATTCTGATTTCCTTTTCCCCAATCTGTGAGGGCTCCGCAAAAAAACGATGCATACGCGAAAACTCCTTTATCCTCTGAACTGATTTTTCATTGATCCTTCCGGGCTGTCACGCTGACCCATTCTCCCTGATGCGCCACCTCAAGCACCGTCAGTCCGCAGTCCTTTACCGTCTGTACCACAAGTTCTTCCTTGTCGTCTATGATCCCGGAAGTGATATAGATTCCGCCAGGCTTTAACTGGGCCAGAATCACCGGCGTCAAAGGCACCAGCACCTCCGCCAGAATGTTCGCCACTACGATGTCATAGCAGCCGTACCCCACTCTGTCCTGTACTTCCTTTTCGGTAATGATGTTTCCAATCATCATCTCAAAGGACGCCGGATCGATACCGTTGACTTCCATATTTTCTTTGACCGCCTCCAGGGCGCAGGGGTCCAGATCCGTCCCCACCGCCCGTTTCGCGCCGAGCTTCAGGCTGATGATAGAAAGGATTCCGCTTCCCGTTCCCACATCCAGCAGCACTGTCTCCGGCGTCAGATATTTCCGCAGCTGGCGGATGCACAGCTGGGTCGTCTCATGCATACCCGTTCCGAATGCCGTGCCCGGATCGATCTGAATCAGAAGCTTGTCCCGGTCCTCCGGCTGCACTTCTTCCCAGGAAGGTTTGATCAGAATATCATCCACATAAAACTGATGAAAAAATTCCTTCCAGTTATTGATCCAGTCCTTATCCTCTGTCTCGGAAGCTGTAATCGTAGCCTCTCCCACGTCCACGCCCCAGCCGCAGATCTCATCCAGACCTTCCTGCACCTTACGCAGCATCTCTGCCTGATCCTCATCCGGCTCCAGATAAAAGCTGATATAGGCCACTCCGTCGTCATCCGGCGCGTCCGGCAGAATGTCCACAAACATCTGCTCCTTATCACGCTCACTTAAAGGGACTTTGTCTTCAATCTCAATTCCCTCAATCCCCGCTTCCTGCATCATGGAACTGATCAAATCTTCCGCTTCCGTCCTTGTTTTTAATGTATATTTCTTCCACTTCAATGCTGATTATCTTCCTTTCTGCCGCGCAGAGCGGCTTTCCCGGCAGACCTTTTCTCCAGTCTGCCCATCCCTTCTGCACATCTTACCATAAATCCACAGCCCCGGCAAGCTTAACCGAAGACCGCTCCTACCAGCAGACTGTACATGGGAATCGTAATCATGGACACCAGCGTGGTAAATACCACCACATTGCTTGCAAATGTATAGTCACAGTCATGCTGGGACGCGAGAAGCGCCGTGGTATTCGCCACAGGCATGGACACCAGCACTGTGACCACCTCTGCCACCAGCGTCTCCAGATTCAGCAGCCTGCAGACTGCCAGCACCAGCATGGGCTGAATCAGCAGCCGAAGCCCCGTAATCACAAACAGATCTCTGCAGAACATTTTCCGCAGATCCGTCTCTGCCATGATAAAGCCGATTACCAGCATGGTCAGGGGTGTCAGGCACTGGTTAAAACCAGATATGGTATTATAGAGGAAATCCGGCAGCTTTATGGGAAAGAACATCCACAGCACGCCCAGGATCGTAGCGAGCACACAGGGATGAGTCAGCGCCCGTCTTACTGTCTTCCGGAAGCTTCCTGCTCCTTCCTGAAAACATTCCAGGCCGACGCTCCACATAAACAGACGGACCGGAAGCAGAAAGACTGAGGCGTACACCAGCCCGGGAGCTCCGTAAAGCCCTTCTATGACCGGATTTCCCAGATAACCGCAGTTGGAAAACTGAAAAGCGTAGCGCATGACGCCCCGGCGGCTCTTTGGCATATTTCTCCAGAGGACCTTGCTCAGCAGATACCAGACAAGCTGAATCAGGAAGGCCATGACCACTACCACCAGCATGGAGCGGAAGGCAGAAGCGTCCGCGTTGGAAAAAGCGTACAAAATATTGCTGGGAAGGACCAGATTGACCACAAGATTCGTCATGCTCCGGCGGCCTTCCGTGGTCACGATCTGTATTTTCCGGAGTCCCGCGCCAATCAGGATCATCAGAAACATCATCCCCTGCATGGTCAGCAGGCTTTTCATATCTACCATGTCCTCAACTCCTCTCCGCAGCCTCTTTGCAGGCGCAGAATGGCGGCAGGGATCTCCTCTGCCAGATCCCCCGGCAGCATGCCGTATTCCCCAAGCCTGTCGCGGCAGAGATCGCCGGCCAGGCCGTGAAGGTACACTGCCAGAGCGGCTGCCTTCAGAGGTTCCATTCCCTGGCCGAGGAAGGACAATACCATGCCGCCCAGCACGTCGCCGCTTCCGCCCTTTGCCATTCCGTTATTTCCTGTCGTATTGATATAGGCCTTTCCCTCCGGCGAGGCCGTGACAGTCGCCGGGCCCTTCAGTACCAGAATACAGCCATACTTCTGCGCGAATCGGAGAGCCGCCATCTTCCGTCCTTCCGACAGATCGCCGCCCAGATAAGCGAATTCTCCCTCATGAGGCGTCAGGATAGTTGTCAGGCCTTTTTCATACCGCCGGCACAGTAGCTCCTTTCTGTCCTTTATGGCATACAGCCCGTCCGCGTCCAGCACAAGAGGCGTGGCCGTCTGCTCCAGCAGCTTGCAGACCAGCAGAGACAGCTCCTGGCTTCTTCCCAGTCCCGGCCCGATAAGTCCCGCATCGCAGGCGTTCAGACGCTCCAGGATCTGAAAGAAGGCTCCGGAAGAAACCTTTCCGTTCTGTTCCGGAAGGGGAGAAGGCATTACCTCCAGACAGGAAGCCGCCGTAATCGGATAGATGCTCTCAGGAACGCTTAAGAACACCAGACCGCTCCCGCAGCGGGCGGCTCCACGCGAGGCAAGCACCGGAGCTCCCGTAAAGCCTACGCTTCCGCCTGTAATAGAGACCTTCCCGAAAGTCCCCTTATGTCCGTCCTTCCGGCGTTTCGGAAGCAAGGCTCCGGCACAGGCCGCGTCACAGGCCTCAAAGACAGGATTCCGCTCCCTGCCCTTCTCCTGCTGCCCCCTCTCTTTCTGTCCCTCTTCTTCTGCTCCTTCGGCCGCTCCCGAAGACAGAACCTGTTCCACCGCGTCCTCCGGAATTCCGATATCACAGACCTTCAGCCTGCCTGTGTAATAAGCACCCTGTCCCTCATAATGGCCGAATTTGGGCAGAGTAAAAGTCACAGTCAGGGCCGCATGAAGGGCCGCGCCCAGAACCGCTCCCGTGTCGGTGCTGATGCCGCTGGCAATGTCCACCGCCAGCACCGGAATTCCAAGGGAATCCAGCCAAAGAAGGACCTCTCTCACATCCGGCCGCACTTCTCCCTTCAGGCCGATTCCAAGAAGGGCATCCAGGATCAGATCCGCAGAAGCGCACCAGGATTTCTGTTCCGAATTCTCTGCTTCCGCCTGCCAGTCCTCAAGCAAAAGCCCTGCTTCCCGGAGCCGCTCTTCCATCAGGCGCGTATCCGCTGTCAGCTTCTCACGCCTTCCCACCAAAAAAGCGCGGACCTTCATCCCTTTCTCTGCCAGAAAACGGGCCGCTGCCACGCCGTCGCCGCCGTTATTGCCCGGTCCGCAGAAGACAGCGATCCGAAAAGGCTCCCGCTTCTTTCCTTCCTTCAAAAACGCCAATGCTTCTTCCGCTGCATGGCGGGCTGCCCGTTCCATCAGAACAGGCGAAGGTATCTTCCGCTCTTCGATTGCCACCCGGTCTATCTCTTTCATCTGCGCCGCTGACGCAATTCTCATGCCGCCACTTCCTTTCCTTTTCCGGACGCTTTTACAAATCACCTTTTATGCCAAAAGAGACTGCACATGAAAAACCGGCCCTGTCCGTCCGGCTTTCCATGGCAGTCTGTGAAGAGCTCCGCAGACGGAACTCGTTATCCTGTCAGATTTTCGCAATATCAATCAGTGTCAGCGCTCTCGCGTCTGTATTCTCCAGACTGGTCACCAGAGCCTTTGCCGTATCAATAGCCGTCAGCACATTGACGCCTGTCTCGATGGCATTGCGCCGGATGATAAAGCCGTCATGGCTGTGCTCCACACCCTGGGAAGGCGTATCAATGACCAGATCGATCTTGTGGCCCAGAATCAGGTCCAGAATATTCGGAGACTCCTGCTCCAGCTTTCTGGTCAGGCGCACGGAGACATCTGCCTCCATCAGAGCCCTTGCCGTTCCCTTTGTGGCGTAAATCTGGTAGCCCAGAGCCTCAAAGCGCTTTGCGATCTCCACCGCCTCCGGCTTATCTTCATCCCGGACCGTGATGATCATATTCTTATACCTGGGCAGGCGGATTCCAGCGCCCAGGAACGCCTTGTAAAGGGCTTCATTGAAGGTCTTCGCGATGCCAAGACACTCTCCGGTGGATTTCATCTCCGGTCCCAGGCTGATATCCGCTCCCCGGATCTTCTCAAAGGAGAATACCGGCATCTTGATGGCATAGTAATCCGCTTCCGGCTGAAGTCCCGGCGTATAGCCAAGCTCCCGGATCTTGTGGCCCAGGATCACTCTCGTAGCCAGCGGAACAATGGGAATGCCCGTTACCTTGCTGATATAGGGCACGGTACGGCTGGATCGGGGATTTACCTCGATGACATACACCTCATCGCCCACCGCGATAAACTGAATATTGATCAGGCCGATAACATGAAGAGAACGGGCCAGTCTTCTGGTATACTCTTCGATGGTAGCCTTCACCTTGTCGCTGATGCTCTTTGCCGGATACACGGAAATACTGTCTCCGGAATGGATACCGGCGCGCTCGATATGCTCCATGATTCCCGGAATCAGGATATCCTCACCATCGCAGACCGCGTCCACCTCGATCTCCTTGCCCTGCAGATATTTGTCTACAAGGATCGGATGCTCCTGGGTAATCCGGTTGATGATGCCGATGAACTCTTCCACATCCTTGTCATTGATAGCAATCTGCATGCCCTGGCCGCCCAGCACATAGGAGGGGCGCACCAGAACCGGGTAGCCCAGCTCATTCGCCGCTTTCTTGGCTTCCTCCGCCGTAAATACCGTATGTCCCTTCGGACGCGGGATGCCGCACTGTTCCAGAATCTCGTCAAAAAGCTCCCTATCCTCGGCCGCGTCCACATTTTCCGCGGAGGTTCCCAGGATCGGTACTCCCATCTTCATCAGAGCCTCTGTCAGCTTGATGGCCGTCTGGCCGCCGAACTGAACCACCGCTCCGTCCGGTTTTTCAAGCCGTACCACATTCTCCACATCCTCGGGAGTCAGGGGCTCAAAATACAGCTTATCCGCAATATCAAAGTCCGTACTTACTGTCTCCGGATTGTTGTTGATAATAATAGTCTCATAGCCTTCCTTCGAGAAAGCCCAGGTACAGTGTACGGAACAGAAATCAAACTCGATACCCTGGCCGATCCGGATGGGGCCGCTGCCCAGTACCAGCACTTTCTTACGGCCGCTGCCGGTCTCCGCCTCATTCTCGCTTCCAAATACGGAATAATAGTAGGGCGTGCTGGCCGCAAATTCTGCCGCGCAGGTATCTACCATCTTATAGGCAGCCGTGATGCCGTTCGCGTACCGCAGATCCCGAATCTCTTCTTCTGCCTTTCCTGTAAGGCGGGCAATCACATTGTCCGGAAATTCCACCCGTTTTGCTTCCCTCAGAAGCTCCACCGTCAGTTCCTGCGTTTTCAGGGCCTGCTCCATCTCCACAAGAATCGCGATCTTATCGATAAACCAGAGGTCAATTTTGGTGATCGCATGGATCTCCTCGTAGGAGATGCCTTTCCGGATGGCCTCGGCAATCACCCAGATGCGGCGGTCATCCACCACTTTCAGCTGATTCAAAAGCTCTTCCCTGGAAAGGGCCGTAAAATCATAGGACATCAGACTGTCCACATGCTGCTCCAGAGAACGGATGGCTTTCATCAGAGCTCCCTCAAAGTTATCGCAGATGGCCATAACTTCTCCGGTAGCCTTCATCTGGGTAGTCAGAGTTCTCTTGGCGCTGATGAATTTATCAAAGGGCAGGCGGGGCAGCTTCACGACGCAGTAGTCCAGCATGGGCTCAAAGCTGGCCATAGTCTGGCCGGTAATCGCGTTCGGAATCTCATCCAGCGTATAACCAAGGGCGATCTTCGCCGCCACCTTGGCAATGGGATATCCGGTGGCCTTGGATGCCAGAGCGGAGGAACGGCTTACACGGGGATTTACCTCGATGACGCAGTATTCAAAGCTTTCCGGATGAAGGGCATACTGCACATTGCAGCCTCCGGTGATATTCAGCTCGCTGATAATATTCAGCGCGGAGGTACGCAGCATCTGGTACTCCTTGTCGCCCAGGGTCTGGGAGGGAGCTACCACAATACTGTCGCCGGTATGTACGCCTACCGGATCGATATTTTCCATATTACATACGGTGATGCAGTTTCCTGCGCCGTCCCGCATTACCTCATACTCGATTTCCTTCCAGCCGGCGATACAGCGCTCCACAAGCACCTGTCCCACACGGGAAAGTCTCAGGCCGTTGGCCAGAATCTCTTCCAGCTCCTCCTGATTGTGGGCGATTCCGCCGCCGCTTCCGCCCAGGGTATAAGCAGGGCGAAGCACCACCGGATAACCGATCTTACCAGCGAAGGCGATACCGTCTTCCACGCTTTCCACCACCAGAGAGGCCGCCACCGGCTCGCCGATTTTCTCCATGGTGCTCTTGAACTCCAGACGGTCCTCCGCCTTTTTGATAGTCTCGGAGGTTGTTCCGATCAGGCGGACGTTATGCTCCTTTAAGAAGCCCCGCTCCTCCAGCTCCATGGCAAGATTCAGGCCTGCCTGTCCGCCCAGGGTAGGCAGCACGCTGTCCGGTTTTTCCTCTATGATAAGCCGCTCCACCACCTCGACGGTCAGGGGCTCGATGTATACATGATCCGCGATGTCCTTGTCTGTCATAATGGTCGCGGGGTTGGAATTCAGAAGAACGACCTCGATGCCTTCTTCCTTCAGGGAACGGCAGGCCTGGGTGCCCGCATAGTCAAACTCCGCCGCCTGTCCGATGACGATAGGGCCGGAACCAATTACAAGAACTTTTTTAATAGAAGGATTCTTAGGCATTCTTCTTCACCTCCATAGTCTGTATAAAGCGGTCAAACAGGTAACTGGAATCCTGGGGGCCCGGGCAGGCCTCCGGATGGAACTGTACGGTAAAGATATTCTTGCCCGTATAACGCAGTCCCTCATTTGTCCGGTCGTTGACATTTTCAAAAGCCGGAACGGCAATGGCCGGGTCCAGGCTCTTCGTATCTACCGCATAGCCGTGGTTCTGGGAGGAAATATACACCTTCCCTGTCTCCAGATCCCGCACCGGATGATTGCCTCCCCGGTGTCCGTATTTCAGCTTATAGGTATCCGCTCCGGTAGCCAGCGCCATAAGCTGGTGTCCGAGACAGATGGCAAAAATCGGAATGTCCGTCTCATAAAGCTTCCGAATCTCCTCGATAATCGAAGTACATTCCTTCGGATCTCCGGGGCCGTTGGAAAGCATGATGCCGTCAGGCCGGGCCGCGATGATTTCCTCCGCCTTGGTTCCAGCCGGATAAATCGTCACCTGGCAGCCTCTCTCATGGAGAGAGCGGGCGATATTCCGCTTGGCTCCCAGATCCAGAAGAGCGACCTTCAGACCGTCATTCTCCAGAACCTTCTTTTCCGCGCAGGTCACCTTCTCCACCACTTTTCCTGTGGTGTAGGCCTTCAGGCGGGGAAGCACCTCATCCAGAGACTCATACTCCTTTGTGGTAATCATTCCATTCATGGTGCCGCTCTCGCGCAGAATTTTGGTCAGCGCGCGGGTGTCAATTCCGGCGATTCCCGGAATCTCATATTTCTCCAGGAAACTCTGTATCGTATCCTCGCTTCGGAAATTGCTGGGAATTCTGGACAGTTCTCTTACGATATAACCATCCGGCCAGGGTCTCTCTGACTCCATGTCCTCGTAGCAAATACCATAATTTCCAATCAGCGGATAGGTCATCGTCACAGCCTGTCCCGCATAGGACGGATCGGTCAGTACCTCCAGATAGCCTGTCATGGAGGTATTAAACACGATTTCACTGATCACCTCGCGCTGCGCTCCTATGCTGGTACCTGTAAATACATGTCCGTCTTCCAGTATCAGAAAAGCTTTCATATTCCACCTGTTCCTTTCCTTTTCCCCCGCGCTCTATTTTTTCAAAAAAAAAAGACAGTTACTGCCTCTTTGCACACGCGTCCTTCTTTGCCTCTAAATCTGATTTATTATACTATAAGTTCCATGGCACTTCAAGGACTTTTTTTATTTTTTCGTCCGGACTTTTTCGGCTGGAATATCTTCCACCGGAGCTGTTACCTTACAAGAAACAGCTCCAGCACAAATACAGCCGCGCAGGCTGCCGCCGCCACCTGAATCAGGCTTTTCCCTTTATATGCCAGCACCACTGCCGCAGCGAGAGCCGCCGCGCCGGAGATCAGAGAATCCGTGGCTTCCAGAATCGCCGGAAAAGTCATGACAGCCAGCGTCACATAGGGCACATAGTACAGAAAAGATTTTACCCAGGTGTTTGTAATCTCCTTTTTCAGCAGAACCAGCGGAATCATGCGAATCAGATAAGTCACCACCGCCATCACCGCAATATAACCAAACGCGCTATGCATCTTCTCTTTCCTCCTTTACCGGAAACAGGAAGGCAGCCCCTCCTGCAATCACAAGCGTCAGAATGATAATCTTAAATCCGGAAGAAATCCCGCTTAAAACCGGAATGCTGGCAAACAGCAGGCTGGCGCCCATGGATACCAGTATGATCCCCATGAGGACCTTATTTTTCCGGGCCGGGGGCAGAATGACAGCCAGAAACATGCCGTAGAGAGACACGCCCAGGGCGCTTAAAAGCCTCTGGGGAAGAAGATTTCCAGACACTGCCCCCAAAAAGGTGCCGAAAGTCCATCCGGGAACCGCCGCGCTCATCAGTCCATAACTGTACCAGGGGCTTAAATTTCCCTCCCGGCAGACAGACACGCCAAAGATCTCATCTGTCACCCCATAAGCCATAAAAAACCGGTGAAAAAAGGGCATGTTCCGGGACAGCTTCTGGGAAAGGGAGCAGGACATCAGGCAGTAGCGCAGATTGATCACCAGCTGGGTAAGGGCCATCTCCGCAAAAGAAGCGCCCGCCTGTATCACGCCAAGCCCCGCAAACTGGCCTGCGCTGGTCAGATTTGTAAGCGAAAGGACCACTGCCTGCAGCACCGTCAGTCCGGAGTCTGACGCCATAATTCCAAAGGTAAAGGAGACCGCCAGATATCCCAGTCCAATGGGAATCCCGTCCACGGCTCCGGCTCTGAATTCTGTTCTTTTTTCATTCATAACATTTCACCCTAATTCACCCTAATCTGTTCCACTCTCATCCGTCTGTCCCTGCAGACGCCTCACAGGCATCTGCAGGCAGATGCCTCTACATTATAAGTTTTTTTCTCTGATCCGGCAAGAGGAATTCAAAAAGGAGCTGCCTGGTTTCAGACAGCTCCCCCATTTTCATTTTCTGCGTCAGGCGCCGCTTTTCCGTCTGTATTACGGCTCGTATACCTTGACTTCAAAGGAATTCCGAATAATTTCCCGTCCTTCCTGTACGCTTCCCACAGCTCCTGAAGCCACGAACTGCACGAGGCTGTTGCCCAGCACAGACCCTTCTGTAGGGCCTGCCATCACGCGCTTCCCGGTAGCCTTCGCGGTCAGCTCGCAGAGCAGCTCATCCTGAATGCCGCCTCCCACCATATTGATGCAGGATACGGTCTTTCCCGTAATCTCCTCCATGTATTTGATAGATTTGCGGTATTCCTCCGTGAGTCCGTTGTAGATCGCCATAGCCATCTCGCCAAGCCCTTCCGGCGTACCCTGTCCCGTCTCCTCGCAGTAGGCCACAATCTCTTTCATCATATTTAAAGGAGCCGTGAACCGAGGGTCTTTCGGATCGATTGTGAAATCCTGCCTTTTTGCGGCCCGGGCTTCACGGATAATATCCGGGAAGGATACCTCGCTTTCAAACTCACACCAATTCCGGCGGAGATTCTGCATGATCCACAGACCGTTGATATTCTTCAGAAACTGAATCTTTCCATCAATGCTTCCTTCGTTGGTATAGTTATATTTATAGGAAGTCTCATTCAGAATCGGTTCATCCAGAACCATTCCAAGAAGCGACCAGGTGCCGCAGCTTAAAAAGGCCGCGTCATCCGATTCCAGAGGAGCCCCTGCCACTGCAGACGCCGTATCATGGCTGCCTACCGCAATCACTTTGACATCATGGAGTCCTGTCTCTTCCTCCACTTCAGGCAGAAGACCGCCGATCACGGTGCCCGGCATTATGATATCGCCGAACATTTCCTTATTCAGTCCCAGCTTTTCAATCAAATCATAATCCCACTGCCGCTTTCCCGCGTCCAGAAGCTGAGACGTGCTGGCAAAGGTATATTCCGTATACATGATGCCGGTCAGGAAATAGCCGAACAGCTCCGGCATAAACAGAAGCCGTTTCGCGTTGTCCAGAATCACCGGGCGCATCTTCTTATCCGCCCAGAGCTGGAAAATGGTATTGAAATACATGAACTCAATGCCGGTCCGGTCATAAAGTTCCTCAAGAGGTATCACCTCCGCGATCTCATCGATGACACCGTCCGTTCTGGAATCCCGGTAATTCACCGGATTGCCGATGAGATTTCCATCTTTGTCAAAAAGACCATAGTCCACGCCCCAGGTATCGATTGCCAGACTTTGAATCGGCACCTTTTTCGCCGCGGCTTTCTTCAGGCCCTGCTTCAGTTCATGATACAGCCCGAAGAGATCCCAGTAAATATGTCCCCCAATCCGCACCTCATGATTTGGAAAACGATGCAGCTCCTCCAGTTCCAGCTTTCCATCCTCCAGTTTGCAGAGCACCATCCGTCCGCTGGACGCTCCGAAATCAAATGCCAGATTATAAACAGCCTCTCCCATAATTCTATCCTTCCCCTTTCTTATATTTACCGCCTTTTCTGTCAAAGCCGGTTCCTTCTCTTTCTGGTCAGCGCCAGATGTCTTTATCCCTGCTTCGGCGCCACCAGCCGCACTCCCTGCTCCTGCAGATAATTCTGCCAGTCCTCCGAGGGCATCCGGTCTGTCACCAGAATGTCGCCTCTCTTCAGCCGCATGGATTTTACAAAGGATACCTTGTCAAACTTGCTGCTGTCCACCGCCAGGATCGCCGTGTCCGCGCAGGCATACATGGCATTTTTAATATCGCTGTCCAGCTCGTTGGAATCCGTGATGCCGTCTTTGATATCGATCCCTTTGCAGGAAAACACAGCCTTATCCACATGATAACCGTTCAGAACCTTCTGTGCCGCGTTGCCCACCAGAGACAGGGAGGTCTCGTTCAGATTTCCTCCTGTGGAAATCACCTGAATTCCCTCATGGCCGGCCAGCTCAATCAGGACCTCCACAGAGTTGGTGATCACAGTCAGCTTATCCATATCCCTCAGCTCTTTGGAAATCATCAGCGACGTGGAGGAAGCGTCCAGCATGATGCGGTCCCCCTCTTCAATCAGATCCTTTACCAGCCCCGCGATAATCTGCTTCTCTCCCCGGTTCGTCTTTTCACGAATCCGAAGAGGCATATCCAGATCCTTTCTCCTGGTAAGAACCGCTCCTCCGTAGGTCCTTTTTACAAAGCCTTCCTTCTCCAGCTTCTCCAGGTCTCTGCGGATAGTCTCGTCCGTTACCTCATACCGCTTGCTCAGCTCAGAAACCAGAACCCGCTGCTCCTTCTGTAAAATCGCCAGAATCTCATTTTTCCGCTCAATCGCCAGCATCCTTTTCCCTCCTGTCCTGTGTTTCGCCCGCTCCGCTGCATATCTTCGGGCAGAAATCCATTTCCTGCCTGCTGATACTTTGATTATAGCATGAACCTGTTGGATTTTATAGTTATTTTTCTTGGATTTAAGGTCAAAATTTTATAAAATCAACATAAAAAAGACTGCCGCAGGACAGCCGGGCTCAAACGCCCCTGCTGTCTTACAGCAGTCTTTCCTATTTTACAGGTTTTCGATCCCTTCGGATGAAAACTCCGTCAGATTTACTCTTCAGTCTTTACCGGCATATACAGATCGCCAAGCTTCTTCAGGTACTCGTAACGTGCCTTTGCGGAAGCCTCGGACTGTGCGAACAGCTTCGCTGCTCTCTCCGGATTAGCACGCTTCAGAGAATTGTAACGTACCTCGCCGTCCAGGAACTCCTGATAATCTCCAGTGGGCTCCTTGCTGTCCAGCGTGAACGCGCTCTTGCCCTCTGCCGGTGCAGCCGGGTTGAAGCGGAAGCAGTGCCAGTATCCGGCCTTTACAGCCAGCTCTTCCTCGGTCTGAGCCTTGCTCATGCCCTTCTTGATGCCGTGGTTGATACACGGAGCGTAAGCAATGATCAGAGACGGTCCCGGATAAGCCTCAGCCTCTGCAATCGCCTTTACGCACTGATTGAAGTCAGCGCCCATAGCGATCTGAGCCACATATACATAACCATAGCTCATTGCGATGGAAGCCAGGTCTTTCTTCTTCACGTCCTTTCCGCCTGCAGCAAACTGTGCAACCGCGCCGGTCGGAGTAGCCTTGGAGGACTGTCCGCCTGTGTTGGAGTAAACCTCGGTATCGAATACCATTACGTTTACATCCTGTCCGCTTGCCAGAACATGGTCTACACCGCCGAATCCGATATCATATGCCCAGCCGTCGCCGCCGAAGATCCACTGAGACTTCTTAGCCAGGAAGTCCTTATCCTTCAGGATATCCTTTGCCTCGTCACAGCCGCATGCCTCAAGAGCAGCTACCAGCTTATCTGTAGCAGCGCCGTTGGTTGCTCCTACATTGTAGGTATCCAGCCATTCCTGAGCTGCTGCCTTTACATCATCATTTGCCTTCTCCATCAGAGCCTCAACCTTGGACTTCAGTCCGCCTCTTACAGCGCGCTGAGCCAGGCTCATGCCGTAACCGAACTCTGCGGCGTCCTCAAACAGGGAGTTGGACCATGCAGGACCATGTCCCTTCTGATTTACCGTGTACGGTGTGGACGGTGAAGAGTTACCCCAGATAGAGGAGCATCCTGTTGCGTTTGCAATATACATTCTGTCTCCGAAGAGCTGAGTGATCAGCTTCGCGTACGGAGTCTCGCCGCAGCCTGCGCATGCGCCGGAGAACTCAAGCAGCGGAGTCTTGAACTGGCTTCCCTTTACAGTAGCCTCTTTGAACTTCGCAATGACATCTGCCTTCTCCGGAAGTGTAACGGCATAGTCGAAGTACTTCTGCTCGCCCTGGTTTGCTTCCATGTTCTCCATAGCCAGAGCCTTTGCGCCCTTCTTGCCCGGGCAGACATTTGCACAGGAGCCGCATCCGGTACAGTCAAGAGCAGAGATAGCGATAGAGAACTTGTAATCTGCCATTCCGGTCATCGGAAGCATCTTCATTCCTTCGGGAGCCGCAGCAGCCTCAGCCTCTGTCAGAGCTACCGGACGGATAACAGCGTGCGGGCAGACATAGGAGCAGCGGTTACACTGGATACAGTTCTCCGGATTCCAGATCGGGATATCCACTGCGATGCCGCGCTTCTCGTAAGCGGAGGAACCGCTGGGAGTCGTGCCGTCCACATAATCCTTGAACGCAGATACCGGAAGAGTATTTCCTTCCTGAGCGTTTACCTTTGCCTGTACGTTGTTTACAAAATCTACAACGTCCTTGCGCGCGCCTTCTGCATGTGTGAAGTCAAGTCCCTCGTCAGCCGCATTCTTCCAGCTCTCCGGAACAGTAACCTCTACTACCTGCTTCGCGCCTGCGTCGATAGCGTCGTAGTTCATCTGAACGATGGCATCGCCCTTTCTTCCGTAGGTAGCCTTTGCGGCAGCCTTCATCAGCTCGATAGCCTGCTCCTCCGGAATGATGTTCGCCAGCTTGAAGAATGCAGACTGAAGAACCGTATTGATACGTCCGCCAAGTCCGATCTCCTTACCGATCTTGATACCGTCGATCACGTAGAATTTAATATTGTGGTTCGCGATGAAGCTCTTTACCTGGCCCGGCAGATGCTTCTCCAGTCCTTCCATATCCCAGGGGCAGTTCAGCAGGAAGGTTCCGCCGTCTACCAGCTCCTGTACCATGTTGTACTTGCGTACATAGGACGGATTGTGGCATGCTACGAAGTTTGCCTTGTGGATCAGGTATGTAGACTTAATCGGGCTCTTTCCGAAACGAAGGTGGGACATGGTCACACCGCCGGACTTCTTGGAGTCATAATCGAAGTAAGCCTGAGCATACATGTCAGTGTTGTCACCGATGATCTTGATGGAGTTCTTGTTCGCGCCTACCGTACCGTCTGCGCCAAGTCCCCAGAACTTGCAGTTGATGGTTCCTTCCGGAGTCGTAACGATGGGAGCGCCTACTTCCAGAGAAAGTCCGGTCACATCATCCACGATACCGATGGTGAACTTCTCCTTGCTGTCGTTGTGGTATACAGCAACGATCTGAGCAGGAGTGGTGTCCTTGGAACCAAGGCCGTAACGTCCGGTGTATACCGGTGTGTCATGGAACTTCGTTCCCTTCAGAGCTGCTACTACATCCAGGTACAGCGGCTCTCCGAGAGCTCCCGGCTCCTTGGTTCTGTCAAGAACTGTAATCTTCTTTACAGTCTCCGGAATCGCAGCTACCAGAGCCTCTGCGCTGAACGGACGGTACAGACGTACCTTTACAACGCCGACCTTCTCGCCTGCTGCCATCAGGTAGTCGATGGTCTCCTCGATGGTGTCGCAGACAGAACCCATAGCAACGATCACATGCTCTGCGTCCTCTGCTCCGTAATAGTTGAACAGCTTGTAGTTTGTACCGATCTTTGCGTTAACCTTGTCCATGTACTCCTGTACGATAGCGGGCATTGCATCGTAGTAGGGGTTGCATGCCTCTCTTGCCTGGAAGAAGATATCCGGGTTCTGAGCGGAACCTCTCTCGCAGGGATGCTCCGGATTCAGCGCGTTTCTGCGGAATGCGTCGATGGCATCCATGTCTACCAGGTCCTTCAGATCTTCATAATCCCAGGTCTCGATCTTCTGAATCTCATGGGAGGTACGGAATCCGTCGAAGAAGTTGATAAACGGAATCTTTCCCTTGATTGCTGCGCAGTGAGCAACCGGAGTCAGGTCCATAACCTCCTGTACGCTGGACTCGCAGAGCATAGCAGCTCCAGTCTGGCGACATGCGTACACGTCGGAGTGATCTCCGAAAATAGAAAGTGCATGGCTTGCAAGAGCACGGGCAGATACATTGAATACACCCGGAAGCTGCTCGCCGGCAACCTTATACAGGTTCGGAATCATCAGCAGCAGACCCTGGGATGCAGTAAATGTAGTCGTCAGAGCACCTGCTGCCAGCGCGCCGTGTACGGCACCTGCTGCACCAGCCTCAGACTGCATCTCGGTTACCTGTACGGTCTGTCCGAAGATGTTCTTTCTTCCCTGTGTGGCCCACTCATCTGTGGCTTCCGCCATTACGGATGAAGGGGTAATCGGATAGATAGCTGCAACGTCGGAGTACGCATAGGATACATGCGCCGCTGCATGGTTTCCATCCATGGTCTTCATTTTTCTAGCCATTTGTTTTTTCCTCCTTATTTTTACCTTCAGTTTACAAGAGCATACACACTTCCGGCCTCCGGAAAGCCCGTTCCGAAAACGTGTGTGGCCTTGTAAACTGAAGGCAGCCCTGGCAAGGCGTTTATGATATCTTCATACATAGTTGATTGTAACATAATGACTGATGATTGTCCATTTTATTGTTGTATTTTTTGGGGAACATGCATATACCAGGTTACAGATTTTCACCCGAAGAAAGGCAGAAAGGC
>ERZ1643249.1274-NODE-1274-length-25581-cov-20.004779_pt1 | contig 25581 bp, 17 predicted proteins | sample MGYA00579263_ERZ1643249 | MGnify/ENA primary metagenome ERZ1643249 (study PRJEB29033, sample SAMEA4952264) | chicken gut metagenome | biome: Broiler Chicken; feature: Gastrointestinal Tract; material: Caecum | place: Ireland | collected 2018 | study: Broiler...
CGCGGCGGCTACATCACCGCGCGCCGCGCGAGAAGGCCCTTCAAATCACGGAAATTGTCGCGCACGGCCTGCGCGAGAATTTCGTGAACCTACTTGCGTTTTACAAGGTGCACAGCAAAGCCGCCGAACTGGTCCTTCAGATACGCCACATTCAGCTCGCCCGTGGCTTTATCGTACTTAAACGAGCTCTCGTCGGGCTCGAAGCCGCGCATCTTCAGCTGATATACGGCGCGCTTTACCGAATTCGTGGCGATGGCTATGTGGCCGTGCTCGCCCTTGAAGGGCGACTTCATCATCTCCATATAGGCGGAGGCGAATACCGAGCTGTTGCCCACCTTCTTCTTAAAGCCGAAGGCGGCCTCGAACTTGTCGGCAACGGCCTCTGCTTCTTCGGGGTTTGCGCAGTTGAGACCGACGTGCACCATCTCGAAGCCGAGCATTTTATCGATGGCCTCCTTGCAGAGGCGGGTTATCTCGTCCCAGTTCTCCTCGGCGAGCGCCTTTGAAGGCACTATCCAGCTGCCGCCGCAGCACACGATCTTGTTATATGCAAGGTAGTTGTTGAGGTTGTCGGCCGAAACTCCGCCCGTGGGCATGAAGCGCATGTTCTGATAGGGGCCGCACACCGATTTGATGTATGCCACGCCGCCCGCCTGCTCTGCGGGGAAGAACTTTACAAAGTCAAGCCCGAGCTCTAAAGCCTGCTCTATCTCGCTTGCGGAGGAGAGGCCGGGGGCGAACGGTATGCCCTTTTCAAGGCAGTGCGAAACTACTTTGGGATTGAGGCCGGGAGCCACGCAGAACTTCGCGCCGGCGGCGTATGCCGCGTCGGCCTGCTCGCACGTGAGCACGGTGCCGGCGCCCACCATCATGTCGGGGTAGGCCTTTACCATGCGCGCGATCACCTCGTCGGCGCCCTTCGCGCGGAAAGTTACTTCGGCGCAGTTGATGCCGCCGTCGCGCAGCGCCTTTGCAAGCTTTTCGGCATTTTCCACCTTGTCGAGCTTGATCACAGGCACTATGCCGATGTTTGAAAATTCTTCAACCACGGCGTCGATCTTTGCTTTAACGTTTTCTGTCATAATTTTCTCCGTTGTGCGCACGCATATTATATGCTGGCGCAATATTTTTACTCGTACACATCAATTATAATTTCACCCCGCCTTTAAGTAAATATATAAAACGGATATAAAGATACATTTTTAAGACATTTAGTGTAAATTTTTTGTAAATCGCGGGAAATCGCGCGCGTGCGCGCATTATGCGCGCACGCGCGCGAAGTTTTTTAAACTCACGGCACAGGTTTTTGCCAGAACCCCTCCGCCTCGTTTCACTCGCCGCCTCCCCTCAAACGGGAGGCTTTAGTGCGGACGAGATTTCTCCACTCCGCCTACGGCTTCGGTCGAAATGACATATTCAAAAATAAATAACGTCGCAAGGCGGCGCGCACAAAAAACATGCCGCAAAGTTTAGCACGACGGCTCGTGCGTTTAAAACTTCGCGGCATTTCAAATAAATTTTTACAGCAATTAAATTTCAAAATAACTAACGCCGAAACGGGACAAGGACGAGCAGGGCAATTCTATAAACAGTGGCTACCCACTGTTTATGTGCTGCGAGATGAGCGAGGGCATATGTCCCCGCCCGAGCGGTGACCGAATGCGGCGGCAATATACCAATCGCCGCATGAGAAGAATTTACTTCACCCGTTAAGTCCCGTTACGACTTACCGTAAAATCTCACGGCAAAGATTTTTGCTTTAGCAAAAAGATTTGCGTGAATATCTTTTATCTTCCCAGCCATCCCCCGTCTACCGCGAGCGTGAAGCCGTTGACGTAATCAGAGGCGGCGCTAGCAAGGAACACCGCCGCGCCCTCCAGATCGGCAGGCGTGCCCCACCGCCCCGCGGGGATGCGCGCGAGGATATCTGCCGAACGCTCCTCGTCCTGGCGAAGGGCCTGCGTGTTGTTCGTCGCCATATATCCGGGCGCTATGGCGTTCACGTTTATGCCGTACTTAGCCCACTCGTTTGAGAGCGTCATGGTGATTCCCCTTATAGCCGACTTTGAGGCTGTGTACGAGGGCACCCTTATGCCGCCCTGATAGGAGAGCATGGAGGCGATATTTATAATTTTGCCGCCGCTGCCCTGCTTTATAAACTGCTTTGCAACGGCCTGCGTTAAAAAGAACACCGTCTTCAAATTAACGGCGATGACCGAATCCCAGTTCTCTTCGGAGAACTCTATAGAGTCCTGCCGCTTGATAATGCCCGCATTATTTACGAGGATATCTATGCGGCCGAACCTTTCGAGCGTTCCATCCACCACCTGCGGGATAACGTCGCAAGCGGAAAGATCGGCGATTATGTTGTGGAAATTTTCGCCGAGCATCTCCTTGGTTTCAGTGCTGGGACGGCGGGATACTCCGACCACCTTTGCGCCCGCCTCTGCAAAGGCGCGGCTTATCCCCTGCCCGAGGCCGGTGTTGCTGCCCGTGACTATCGCCACCTTGCCGTCCAACTTAAACCGGTCTAAAATCATAACATTTTCCCCCTTGATTAAAAATATCAGTTTCCTTTATATGGTAACACCATTTTTTGCTTTTTTCAAGACCTTTTTGAAATTAGGCCAAAAAAGCCCTGCGGCGCAAAAATTTGCGCCGCAGGGCTTCATAAAAATTTATAAAAGTTCAATTTTCGGCACGTCAGTCCCTGTTAAAGAGCACGCACTCTCCGCTCTCTATCCCATAGACTTTGCCGCGTATCTCCAGCCATACCGTGCGGTGCGAGGGGTTGAACACGCGCTCGCCGTCCAGAGAATAAACAAGGCTTTGATAGCACTTCACATAGTCGCATATGTCGCCGTTTGTGGCCGCCCAAACGCCGCCCGCCTGCGATATGCGGCGGCAGACGTCCTCGATGACGTCCCAGTTATCGTTATCGTCGAACTCATAGGAGTGCCCCCAGATATAGAACAACCAAGGCTCGCGGTTTTTGAACTCGTCCGAGGGCTTGCCGGAGAGGAACTTATCGGTGAGCACCTTTAAACAGGGCTCGGTGTGGTGCACGGTGGGATTCAAATGCAGCCAGTCGGAAGGTATGGCGAAGGAGTGCGTGGACACGGTGGTGCGCGCATACTGCACGCCCAGCGCCTTTAAAGCCTGCACCGTCTCGTCGTCTACGCCGCTGTAGGCATACGCCATGCCGTTTACTATGCAGCCGAACTTCTCCTCTAAATAGGCGCGGTTGTCGGCCACCTCCTTTACGGCCAGCGGAAGGGGAACTTTGCCCAAAAATATGTGGCGCGCGCCGTGCAGGGCTACTTCGTGCCCGCTGTTTTTAAAGGTGTTTATCGTCTGCTCCTCGTCCATGCGGCCGTGCCACTCGGGCACGTTGAAGAGCTTGCTGTTCAAGTTGAACGTGCCCTTGAGGCCGTACTTGTCCAGAATGGCTATCAGCTTTTTATCGGCGACCACGCCGTCGTCGTAGCTGAAGGTTATCGCCTTCTCCATTCCGCCGGGGAAGCGCATATATCTTTCATAGTACATTTGAATAAACAATTATGGCCCTCCTGCAAAACATAATATTTATCGCACAATATTATAGCATTAAAGCGCGCCGCTTGTAAAGGGCGCGCTGTAAATTTAATTTTAAATAATTGAATTTAATTTTTGCGAAAATTAATTTAAAATTTAATTATTATTTATTTCGCGGCGAATTTTTTTGCGCGCCTGTTTATGTAGGGGAGATATACTATCTTTTTGCCGCGCTTTATGCGCTGTTTTTGCGCGGAGGCGCTCATCCTGTCGCCCGCGTCCTCGGCAATGAGTCCCGAAGCCTTCTTCCAGCGGCCCGTTAAAAGGCGCGACATAAACAGCACCGAGCGGCCCACCCAGTCGGCGCACATGGCTATCCAGAAACCGAAGGCGCCCAGCTCGAACTTGAAGCCGAACAGGTCCTCAAACAGCGGGGAGAGAGTGTCGTCGACGAGCACGAAGCACACGCCCACGCGCAACACTATCATGGAGATTATCGCCGACCACATGACGTACTTTACGTCGGACGTGGCCTTTAAAATGGCGGGCGTGGTGAAGGAGAGCGGGTAGGTGACGAACTGGAACGACAGGCACAGATACAGGCACCTGAGCGCCTCGCTATAGGCGGCCTCGGGATATTCGTAGATATACATCACCCACTGCGCGGTGCCCATGAACGCGCCGACGGCTATGGCGTTGGCGATAAAGGATATGGCGAACATCTTTTTTATGTAATATTTCACCTGGTCGATATCGCCCGCGCCCACGGCCTGGCCTATTACCGTCAGACTTGCCGTGCCTATGCCGCTGCCCACGACGGAGGCGTAGTTGTTTATACCGTTGGCTATCGAGTTGGCGTTGGCCTGGATATTTACGTTTTCGACCGTGCCGCCGATAGTCACCTGCTGCACGTAGCACCCCGCGTTCACGAAGCGGAAAGTGAGCAGCTTGCCAAGCTGAAAGAGGCAGCTCTCTATGCCGCTGGGAATGGCGATATAGAGTATCTTTTTGATCATCCTGCCGTCGAAGCGGAAGGTGACGAGGTGCAACAGAAGGTCGCCTATGCCTATGTGCACGAGATATTTTTTATTTGAGAGCAATATCAGCATATAGACAGCCGGTATCGCGCGGGCGATGAGCGTGGCAAGCGCGGCGCCCATTACCTCCATGTTGAAACCCCATATAAACAGCGCGTTCAGGCCGATATTTACAAAGCAGCTTATGGCGGCGCTGACCATGGTGAACATGCTCTTGCGCTGTGCGCGCAGAAGCGCGGCGCAGCCGTTAAACAGGCCTATGAAGGGGAACGAGGCCGCAGTTATGTAAAAGTAGTCGCGTTCGTATTGGTATGTGACGGGGCTTTCGGCCTTTACGTCGCTGAAAAAGAGGTCTAAAAGCGGAGCGTTTAAAACGAGGCAGACAGCCGCGATGAGCACGGAGAACAACAGCACGAGCATGACCATCTGGCGGGCGCTCTTGTTGGCGTTCTCGCTGTCGCGCGCGCCGAGGTACTGGCTGGTGATGATCGCGCCGCCCGTCGCGAACGCCGAGAACAGCTGAATTATCAGGTTGTTTATCTGGTCGACGTTGGATACGGCGTTGCCCGCGTTGCCCGCGGGGTCTATCCTCGACACCATCGCCGAATCGAAGAAGCCGAGCGAAGTCGTAAAAATCGATTCGATGACTATGGGCGCGATCAGCCACAGAAGCTGTTTGCCCGTAAACAGCGTATATTTCTTTTTTGCCTTTACAGTCTGCATAAAATCCCCGCGGAGGCCATTGCCGTCCGCTTTTTCTCTCATTTTTTATCGTGGAATATTTTACAACAGATTTTCTTGATTTTCTACCGATTTTTGCGCTATAATTATTGCATAATACAGATTTTTCAACAATAGCCGAGCTGTTAACACTCGGCTGACCGGAGGGCGATATGGCGGGCACGGGCGCGGTGAAGCTCTATAAAGAGATGATAAACAAAATTTACGCCTGGCGGGAGGTGCGCGAAAAGGGGTTCGTGATGAAGGAGCCGCACTTCCACCCCTATTTTGAGCTGTTCTATGTGGAGAGCGGCGCGTGCAGCTTTTTTATAGGCAACAACATGTATGACCTGCACGAGGGCGATTTTTTGCTGATACCGCCCGATGTGTTCCACTACACGCGCTACCCCTACGGCGACTGCAGGCGGTGCAACATATTCTTCCGCGAAAGCGACCTTAAGGAGGGCGTAGTACAGGCCATGCCGCGGCAGGCGGAGTTCTTCAAGGAGATACGCATATTTCAGCTGCCCGAGGCCTACCGCGAAAAGATGAGCGGACTGATAACCGACATGGTGAAGGAACAGAAGATAGACGACGGACGCTCGCAGCCCATGCTTGAGGCGCTGCTGCAGCTGCTGTTTCTGCTGTGCAGCCGCGAATGTACGTTTCTGGAGGACCTGCCGCAGAAAATACACACTACCGACAGAGAGATAGTGCGCGCGGCGCAGTTTATAGGCAGCCGCTACATGGACGACATAACCGCCGAAGATATCGCCGCGGCGGCGGGCTACAGCCCCAACTATCTGTGCCGGAAATTCCGCGAAGCGGCGGGCGTGAGCGTACACGAATATCTGGTGTTCATAAGGCTGCAGCGCGCGGCTTTAGAGCTTATGACCACAGACGATTCGGTGACGGATATAGCGCTGAGATGCGGCTTTTCGGGCAGCAACTACTTCAAGGACGCATTCAAAAAGAAGTACGGCGTGACGCCGTCGGAATACAGGAAGTGAGTTCACGCGAAATCTTTTGCCTGCGGCAAAATCTTTCGCCGTGAGGGTAAATATGTCGGAAAAAGAGATATCGCAGGGAAACCCTGCTGCTCTTTTTCTCGTCATAATTAATTTAAAACTTGCTGCGGCAAATATTTATTCCTTGTAAAGTTCTTAACGCTCGCGCCGGCTCGCTAAACTTTACTGCGGGAAACCCGCCTTGCGACATCATTTATTTTTAAATATTATTCCGCAATAAAGCCTCCTTTACTAAAGGGAGGTGACGCGGGCGGGTTTATGAGCCCGTGGCGTAGGGATATATATGACTAACTATACCTCAATGTTAAGCGCAACTGCCGCATTGAGACGGCCATTTAATATTATCACAAATCGGCTATTATTTGCGCAACTTCCGCGGGCGTGAGGCCGTCGGTCTCCACTTTAGCAGTGGACAACCCGGCATACAGCGGCAGGTAGTTTATGGCGCGCTCCTTTACGTCCTCTTTGCGCGCTCCGCGGCGGATATCGCGCGAAAGCCTCTTTAAAAGCGTACGTTTTTTGCATATCAGCGAAAGGCTTATAAGCCGCGCGCCGTTTAAATCAAGCTGAGAAACTATGCCGTCGATTATGCTCTGTTCATGCATTACCCAGCAGAAAATTATGTTTTTAAACTGCGGACAGGCCAGAAAATTATTCAGGCAGGCAATTATATTTGCGAGTACGCACGCTTTTGTATCTTCGTTGACTACAAACGGACGCATATCCCACAGGTTGTCGCCGTCTAAAAGCGCGCAGTCGGGCAAAATTCTCTGCAGCTCGCGCGAGACCGCCGATTTGCCCACTCCCATCGGGCCTCCGATAAAAAATAAATTCTTCATCTCCCCTTCCCTCGCTTCAGCATTTTATCAATTTCATTGAGCAATTATATTATAGCATCCTTTTTGCAAATTGCAACACCGGCAAAAATACGGCGAAAAAATACGTGGCGGCGGGCGCGCTTTCTGCACGCCCGCCGCCACGTTAATTTAAATTATTATATCTGATTAATTTAATTTGATTTTTTAATTTATTTCTTCTGCTGCCGCAGCCTTCTTCTCTTTGCGCAGCTTCTTTAAGCAGGGGATATTGAAGTAGAAGCCGAGCGCCACGAACGCGCCCAGAGTCCAGCCTATCGCCCACGCCCAGCCGACGCCGGCAAAGCCGAGAGGAACCGTTAAGATAAATACGAGCGCCACGCGCAGAATGAGGTCGGTAAAGGTGCTTATCGTAAAGCCGAGGTTGCCGCCCGCGCCGCGCACGGCGTCGTCTGCCACCACCTTTATGTTTACTATCAAAAAGAATGGCGCGACTATTGTGACGTACTGCGCGCCGCTCTCTACGGCGTGCGCGGTATCGCCCTCAGCAGACATGAACAACTCGACGAGCGGCCGCGCAAATATGAGGCCGACCGCCACAAACACCGCCGTCATCACCGTAGAAATGACGAGCGCCGCCTTAAAGCCCTGATTTATCCGCGCATACTTGCCCGCGCCGTAGCATTGCGACACAAAGTTTGTGAGGCCGCCGGCGCATGTGCAGAAACATGTGGTGCAGAACACTATAAGCTTTATCCCCGCAGTAAAGCCGTCGGTCAGAGCCGTACTGCCCTCCGCGTTGGCCAGCTCGTTTATGCGTATCTGAATGACGAGGTTTCCCACCGACACAAAGCTGTTTTGCAGTATTACGGGCAGGGCGAGAATGAAGAGCGTCTTTAATACTGCAGGCACGAACACGCGGGGTTTTTCATCGCACTGCATGCGGAAGATGCGGCGCAGCACGAACACGAGAGTGAGTATGCACGAAGCTCCCTGCGCTATGAAGGTTGCCCACGCCACGCCCGCAACGCCCCACGGACCTACCATTACGATATCGAGCACTATGTTGCTGGCTGAGGATATTACGAGAAAAATGAAGGGCGTGCGACTGTCGCCCAGCGCCGAAAATATACCTGTGCCGAGGTTATACAAAATCAAAAAGGGCAGGCCGAAATAGTATATGTTGAGGTATGTAACGCTCTCGTCCAATGCGGCGGCGGGCGTCTGGAGAGCGGCAAGCAGAGGCTCGCAGCTGACCACGCCGACGACGAGCAACACGACGGAGAGCACGGCGAAGGATATGAGCGCGGTGAACACGGCCGTCTTTACGCCCGCATTGTTCTTTGCGCCGAACAGGCGCGAAACGAGCACCGCGCAGCCGGCGTTCGCACCCAGAGCTATAGCCATGAGGATATTTACTATCGAATTGGATGCGCCTATCGCGGTGAGCGCCGTCTCTCCGGCGAATTTGCCCGCGATTATGGTATCGGCAAGGGTATACAGCTGCTGAAACACGGCGCTGCCGAACAGGGGCAGAATATATATAAGCAGTACTCTGAACGGCTTGCCGACCGTAAGGTCTGTATTCTTCATAAAATCTCCTCACAAAAATGTTCACGAATTTTTCGGGCGGGACGACGCAAAAAATAAAGCGGCAACAATGCCTGCCGCCTTTTTCGGTTACGAATTATATCACCGCCGAATGCATAAGTAAAGCGTATGCAATTAGTTTTTTTACAGATATTTTTTTACTTAATTTTATCAAATACTTACTGTAATGAGCGCCATAAAAGCCGCCGCGCGGGGAAAACCCCGCGCGGCGGCATATTTTTTAACGTATCGTAAATTTAATTAACTTCAGTTGCCGAAAGAATAAATTTCTGTCCGTTGAAGAATTCTATTTGCAGGCTCTCCCCGCAAGTATCCGTTTTGCCCACAAAGCAGTCGTCGATAAGAGGTTTTAGCTCCTCTATAAGTTCCGCCCCTGCAATTGTACCCTCGTGCAGGGCGGCATATGCCGCCTGTACGTTATCTTTTAAGTGTTTCATTTTGTTTTAACTCCTTTTAAATTTTTTCATAAGCGCGCTCTTTGAATGTACTTATATTTTAACACCATATTTAGGAGCACGCAAGCATTTGTTCCTTTTTATGCAGATAATAATTTGTAAAAAAAGGACTAATTTATGTTTATTTTGTCGAATTTCTCTGAAAGGCTTTCCGAGCTGATGCAGGATAAAGGAGTAAACGCGCCCAAACTTGCCGAAGAGGTCGGCTGCAAGAGAAATACCATAAACAGATATCTTGAGGGCGTTTTTGCGCCGTCGCTTAATGCGGCCGTTAAACTTGCCGATTATTTTGGCTGTACGCTCGACTTTCTGCTTGCCCTCGACGACGAAAACCGCGCTGAAAAATTTGCGCCCTGCCCGCCATTTGCAGAGCGGTTTGCTTTTATGTTTGAGCACTTCAAAAAGAAAAAATCTGAACTCCGCGACGAAAAGAAGATACCCGAATCGGCCATATACAACTGGCTGCGCGGCGAAACAACTCCCTCTGCCGACAATGTTGCGCTTATCGCCGAATTTTTCGGCTGCACGGTAGATTTCCTCGTCGGCAGGGAAATTTAAGTCGATTTTTATAGCGGCGCGCAAATTTTTGCGCGCCGCTTCTATTTACTTCCGGCTTTCGGCGGCAATATTCTGCCGCGCACGACCATTTTAAAATATTCCTCCCCCTTTGCTGTTTAAACTGCAGAAAGTTGAGTTATAAACTATATGTAAAAAGATTTTACGCATAGTTTGCGCCGCCGCGCCGCGGCCGGAAGCCGCCAAGGCGCGCGGCAGATTATGCGGCAACTTATACATATTCAATCATACACTAATACCCCATTAAGGAGGTGAATTATGAACAGCAACCGCTTTACGCAGAACAGTATTCAGGCGATAAACAACTGCGAGAAGATCGCAGGCGAATACGGCAACACCGAAATAATGCCCGTGCACATACTGTACGCCCTTTTGGATAAGGACGGGCTGATACCCCGCATACTCTCCCGCCGCGGCGCGGACGTGAACGGGCTGACTTCGGCCGCCAAGGACGAGATAGAAAAACTGCCGAGGAGCTCTTCACACGGCAACGTGTTCCTCTCCCCTTCGGCAAACAGAATTTTCAACAATTCGGAAAAGCTTGCCGAGCGCATGAAGGACGATTATATCTCAGTCGAACACCTGTTCCTCTCCCTTTTGGACGAGAACGACCAGGCGTGCGAAAGGCTCTTCAAGCGATTCGGCATAACAAAAGACAGTTTTCTGATAGGACTCAAAGAGGTGCGCGGCAACACCAATGTTACGACGGATAACCCCGAGGACACCTACGAGGCGCTTGAAAAGTACGGCACCGACCTGACCGCCGCCGCCAAAAAGCACAAGCTGGAGCCCGTTATAGGCCGTGACGAGGAGATACGAAACGTTATACGCATACTCTCGCGCAAGACCAAGAACAACCCCGTTTTAATAGGCGAACCGGGCGTAGGCAAGACGGCGATAGCCGAGGGGCTGGCACAGCGAATAGTAAAGGGCGACGTGCCCGAAGGGCTTAAAGACAAGACGCTGTTCTCGCTGGATATGGGCGCGCTGATCGCGGGCGCCAAGTACCGCGGCGAGTTCGAGGAGCGCTTAAAGGCCGTTTTGCAGGAAGTCACCAAGTCTGAGGGCAGAATACTTCTGTTTATCGACGAGCTGCACACCGTGGTTGGCGCGGGCAAGACCGAGGGCGCCATGGACGCCGGCAACCTGCTAAAGCCGCTTTTGGCGCGCGGCGAGCTGCACTGCATAGGCGCGACCACGCTCGACGAATACCGAAAATATATCGAAAAAGACGCCGCGCTCGCCCGCCGTTTCCAGCCCGTCATGGTGGACGAACCGACGGTCGAGGACACCATTTCCATACTGCGCGGGCTTAAAGAGCGCTTTGAAATATTCCACGGCGTGCGCATACACGACGACGCGCTCGTGGCGGCGGCCACCCTTTCGAACCGCTATATCACCGACCGATTTTTGCCCGACAAGGCCATAGACCTTGTGGACGAGGCGGCGGCCATGATACGAACGGAAATAGACTCCATGCCCTCCGACATGGACGATTTAAACCGCAAGATACTTCAGCTTGAAGTTGAGGAGAAGGCCCTTTCAAAAGAGAAGGACAACATCTCCGAGGCGCGGCTGGAGGCATTGAAGAAGGAGCTTGCCGAGTATAAAGACCGCTTTGCCGAGATGAAGGCCAAGTGGCAGGACGAAAAGCAGGCCATACAGAGCGAAAAGGAGCTCAAAGAGAAGGTCGATTCATTAAAGGCCGACATAGACCAGGCGACGGGCAGCGGCGACTTCGAGCGCGCGGCGAGATTAAGATACGGCGAGCTGCCCGCACTTGAAAAACAGCTTGAAAAGGCCAAGGCGCAGAACGCCGAGAGAAAGGGCGACCTACTTCAGGACGAAGTGACCGAAGAGCAGATAAACCAGATAATCTCGCGCTGGACGGGTATACCCGTGGCGAGACTTAAGGAGGGCGAACGCGAAAAGATACTGCACCTGCCCGAGGATCTGCACAGGCGAGTCGTAGGCCAGGACGAGGCCGTTGAAAAGGTCTCCGACGCAATACTGCGCTCGCGCGCGGGCATATCCGACCCGAACAGGCCGATAGGCTCCTTCCTGTTCCTCGGACCTACGGGCGTGGGCAAGACGGAGCTTGCCAAGGCGCTCGCCGAAAACCTGTTCGACGACGAAAAGAATATCGTGCGCATAGACATGAGCGAATATATGGAGAAATTCTCCGTGAGCCGCCTTGTGGGCGCGCCTCCGGGATATGTGGGCTATGAAGAGGGCGGCACTCTCACCGAAGCCGTGCGCAGAAAGCCCTACTCCATAGTGCTCTTCGACGAGATAGAAAAGGCGCACCCCGATGTGTTCAATATACTGTTGCAGATACTCGACGACGGCAGGATAACCGATTCGCAGGGGCGCACGGTGGACTTTAAAAACACCATAATTATTCTCACCTCCAACCTCGGCGCGGCCGACATTATCGAGGGCATAGAGGGCGGCGAGATATCAAAGGCGGCGCAAGATAAGGTCAACGCCATATTAAAGCAGTCGTTCCGCCCCGAATTTTTGAACAGGCTGGACGAGATAATCATGTTCAAGCCGCTCACGCGCGAAAATATCGGCGGCATTGTAGATATTCAGCTGAAGCGCCTTGCAAAGCGCTTGGAGAATGAGAACCTCACGCTGGAGATAACCGACGCCGCCAAGGCGTATATCGCCGAGAACGGTTACGACAACGTGTTTGGCGCGCGCCCGCTGAAGAGATTCATTCAGAAGAATGTCGAAACGCCCATTGCGCGCTACATTATAAAGAGCAACCCCGAATCGGGCGCAAAGATAACGGTAGACGCGGGCAGCGACGGAATTTATCTGAAGTGATAAAAAAAGTTTAAAAGGCAATTAAATGCCGCAAAAATAGCGGGGCGGCGCGAATTAAATTCGCGCCGCCCTCGCTCTTTATTTTTAATTTAATTATTTAATTATTTAATATTTAATTAATTTTAATTTTTAATTTATTATTTATTTTGTTACAGCACTATCGGCAGGACCACGGCGAAAGCGATGGCTATGCATACCGCCGCAAGCGCTATACCCAGCCCCTTTATGCCGAACTTGGCCTCGGCACGCTCGTCGGGAGAAAGCTCGTCGTCCTCGGGCGCCGTCTTGCCCTTGAGATGATCCACGCCGTATTTTTCTGCCGACTGCGCGCGCATATCCTCCACCGAAAGGCCGAAAACTTCGGAAATTTTATTGAGTATATCCCTGTTTTCCGGCACTACAGACTGTTCCCACCGCTGCACCGACGATTTTGAAACGTATATCTTTTCAGCCAGCTCGCGAATGGAGAGCCCGCGCCCTTCGCGCAGTTCCTTTAAATATTTGCCGTCGATCCTGTTCATAAGTTTATTATATCACCCGCCGCATAAATTGAAAATAAATTACGCGCACTTTTTTGCATTTTTTATATATTTTTGCGCAGCCCGGCGGGACACATTCGGGACAGAATTTGCCGTGTAGCGCCAAAGTAGAATTGCCGCAAACGCAAATCGGGACAAAAGCGGGACGCAATTTGCGCCCTTTGCCATTGACAAACCGCCCCTTTGGTGCTACATTGTTATCGTAGGTTGCAACCCAAAATAAAATGATAACGGAGGAAAATTATGAGCATCAATAAAAGACCCCGGAATCGCCGCATCAATCGGCGTAACAGGTTCGGGACTATGGCAAATTGAATTGGAGATACCAGATATATTATATTAATAATCGAGGAGCTGTTTTTAATGGAAAAAAATCAGAATAATCATTATGTTCCTGGCAAAAAGATATTTTTATATGTTGTGAATATAGTTATATTTGCACTACTGATTTTATTGTTTATATCTTTTTGGGCATCGGGAGAAATCCTTACCGGCTTTATAGCCTGCGCAGCACTTGAATTTTTGTTTTTGTTCGGAAGTATAATAGTTTACCACCTTTCGATTATCTCCGACGTTATGACAAGGCAGAACGAGCGCGCCGAAAAGGAAAGGCAGCAGCGCGAAAATGAAAGGAAGAATTAAGTTTATACGCATACCTCAGAAAAAAGTCACGGCGGTGCGGGGCAAGTTGTCCCGCACCGCCGTGATGTTTTATAATTTATTTTAAGCCGCATTTCAAATTATGATATAAGCCGCGGAGCTGAAAAGCTCCGCGGCTTATATTTTTGCATTTTAGTGCAATATTTTTATGCATTTTTCAACGCAACTTTTATGCACGAAAAAGTTTTAGTTCCGCAATCCTGCTTCCCCGTTTTAAGGGGAAAAAGAAACAAGGAATGCACGATTTATTCTTCGGCTTCGGCAAGTTCTTTGTTGAGCACTTCGATGTCGGCAATGATCTCTTCACGCGTTCTTTTGAGCTTTTTGGCGTTGATGAACTCCACAGCGCCGGAAACTGCAAGCACTATTATCGTGAAGGCATAGCACGCGGCCGAGGCAACTCCGTAGTTGAGTGCGTTAACCGAATTTGCGTTGCCGCTTTCAAGGTCGGAGAACCATACATAGCCCATGAGCGTTGCGCGCTCGTCAAGCACGATGAACAGGCAAACGCACAGAAGAGCTACCGCCGCAAGGCGCAATACGTCGAACACTATCATGGCGATGTTGCCGCGTGCAAAGAAACTTAACGCATAAATTATTATCAGCACGGCGACGGCAACTTCCGTCATGATCATCACGTCGTACAGAGCGGTTATGGCGTAGGTGCTGTTTGCGCGCGAGCTTAAAAGCGCCAGAAATTCTGCGGCTATACCCGCCACTATGGCAAGAAGTATAACCAACGTTGCCAAATTATTCCTTTTTATAGCATACCTGGCTTTCATCACTCTTCACTCCTTTCCGCTTCAGCTTCAGCGGTCTGCTTTTTACCCTTGTTTGAGAAAACATAGGATACTACATACATCGCGACGCCGCCGGCGACCGCAATGCCGCCCACAATCTCGCAGCCGAGATAGAGCGCACGCCACCAGTTGAGTACCCACACGGTACGGGTGGTATCGGTCATCCAGTTTGCAAGATTGCTCTGAGAGAACGCCCAGAGGGAATAATGCAGGTTTTCTTTTATTGCGGTGAGCACCTCCGCATCGTTCTGTATCTCGGAGATGAGCGTTGCCACCGGCATAGACACATAGCTGCCCGAGCCGTTATCCATGCCCCATACGGTGTTGCCGTTGTTTATGGCCGTATCGAAGTTTGTCGTGCCTGCAAGCATGCTCTCTATATAGGGCATGTAAGTGCTTCGCGACTGCGCGAGGTCGGACGTGGCGTAGCCGTTGAAATCCCACTCGTCACGGAGTATTCCCTGCATGAGGCCTTCGTGCGCGCCGACATATACACTGCCTGCGCGGTTGTATGCCGTCATTATGCCGAGCACTGAGGTGCGGGTGCCGTCTTCGTTATAATAGCCCTCCAAGGCTATCTGGAAGCCGCGGAGCTCGCCTTCGCGCGCGGACTGCTCGTTCATGAACGTGGATATGCCGTTGCGCGCCGTCTCCTGCTGGTTGAAGGCAAAGTGCTTTATAGATGTGATGAGGCCCTTGGAGATGGCGCCCTTGCCCACGGAAAGCGCCGTGTAGCCGCTTAAGACGCCGTCTTCGGAGTAATATTCGCCGTTGCGCCCGTTATAGGGGGTGCGGTGGGTGTTTATGCTGGGAGCCCATACCATGGGTATGTTTATGAACAGCGCGTCATTGCCCCAGAGCACGCCCATCTCTTCCATCAGATCTTTGTTCCAGGTAGACGCCATGAGCGTCGCGCCGCCGAAGGAGTTGGTGTAATAGCTCGAATTGCTGTCGCCCGAGGACACATACCAGGGGGCGTTTGCATCCGACTGCTGCGAAAGCGTCTTCTGAATGCCGACTGAACCGTTTTCAACGAACGAGAAACCCGCAATGAACGATATCTCGTCCATGGTCTGGAAAGTTCTGTTGCCGCTCGCAGTGAAATATACGGCATTTTCAAGCGTTATCTGATCGATGACCTCCGCCCAGCGCTCGTCATCGAAATCGGAGCCGAACATATCGGGGAAGCTCGTCTCATACTCCTCCGAGCCGAATACGATATCGCTCACGTCGGTATCGGTAGTCTCATGGAAGGAGTTCTGAAGATATGACAACATATCCTGCGTTATGGAGAGGCCCGTGTATTCGCTGGGCCATGTTCCCGACCAGTTGCTGCGCGAAAGGTATGTCACTGTACCGTCCTGGAAATGGTTATAATCCATATCCTCGAGCTGGTTGGTGACCTCCGTGCCCGACTTGGAAGTGGAGAACAGGCCGGAATTTGCCTCGCTCCACGAAAATTCGTAAACTGCGTCTTCGTTGCCGCTCTCATCCATGCCGTCTGCCGTGGTATATCCCTTGGCGGCAAGTATGTTGTTTACGGCCGCGTGCGCGCCCTCGGAACTTGAGTTGCAGCCAAGCGCAAAGTAGTAACCGTCGCCCGCATCCATAATATAGGTGCCCTCGCCGCCGTTTGCGGTGCTGTCGTAAGAGGCGAGATACTGCATATCCACCTCCACCGTTACGGTGACGGTTTCGCCTGCGGCCACATCGGCCTTTTCATATGCAAGGAGCACGACGGATGCCTTCTCTACGCCGCCCTCGGTGTAGGGAGCCTGGCCGTATACCTGAACTACGCTCTTGCCGTCGACGTCGCCCTCGTTGGTAACGGATACTGTGACTGCCGCCGTTCTGTAGTCGCTTGAAAACTCTACGTTCGTTATCTCCTGCGAGAAGGTGGTATATGAGAGTCCGTAACCGAACGAATATGTCACTTCTTCGCCGTAATTCCATGCGCCCGTATCGTTGTAGTAGCCGACGCCCGTAGAAGAGGACGCGTTGCCCTGGTTCATTACAGTGTCTTCATAGCGCGTTTCGTAGTACTTGTAGCCGGTGTATATGCCCTCCGCCTGGACTATATAGGCGCCGCCGTAATAATCGTTGGAGTTAAGGCCGTACTGCGACTGGTTGGAGTAGAGATAGAGTCCGTAGTTTACCATCGCGGGCGAGGAGGCCGAGTCGCTTGCATAGGTGTCGGCGAGTCTGCCCGAAGGATTTGCCTTGCCTGCGAGTATGTTGGCAACGCCGTAGAAACCGTAGTTGCCGGGATAACCCGCCCAAAGTATGGCGTCCACTCCCTCGTCGGCCTCGAGCTCTTCAAGCTCCATGGCGTTTGCCGTGGTTATGACTACCACCACTTTATCGAAATTCTCTTTGGCGAAGTTTATAAGATCCCACTCGCCGTTTGAAAGGCTCAGAGAATTGCCCGAACCGGACGTTGAGTGATTGCTCGCGTCGGCGCCCGTGGAGCCCGCGTAATAGTCGCCCTGCTCGGACGAAGGTCTGCCGAGCACGATTATGGCGGCGTCGCTGTACTCCTCGATACTGCTGTCGAAAGCCGACTCCCCGGCCTGGGTGCGGATCTCGTCTATCGAAGGTTCGGCCACGTTGTAGCGGTTGGCCTCGGTTATCTCTTCAACATAGTAGCCTGTGCCGCCCAGCCTGTTAACGCCGCTGGCGGTATAGGTTGTCGTCGCCGAAACTGTGGCATAGGCGTCGCACACCGTCTCGTTCACGTCGAAACCGGCGGCCTCGAGCGCGTCGTGGAAGCTTACGTTCTGGCTGGCCTCTTCGGGGGAACCTATGTCCATGCCGTATATGGCGTTATTGGGCGTACTGCGGTAACCCATGAGGGTGACCTTTTCGGTGCCTGCAAGGGGAAGCGCGCTGCTGCTGTTTTTGAGGAGCACGCTGCCCTCTTCGGCAAGGCGGGTGCCCATATCGATGTGCGCCTGAACGAGCGCGTCGGTATTGGCAGAGCCGTTGCTGTTAAGATATTCTTCGTCGGGAGTGAAGCTGTCGTAATCGCCGCCGCCCGTCGTTGTGGTGGTCTGGGTGTGCAAAAAGTTATTTACCTGGTCGGCATTGGCCTCGAGCATGCTGCCCGCGGCACAGCCCGCCGCTATAACAAGCGCAAACGCGACGGATACTATCCTGCCCGCCTTGCGCATCGTGTCTAAAGTTTTCTGGGTAAGTTTCATGCTGCCGCACCTCCTTCAGTCTGGGTTTCGCCGGCTATTGCGGCCGTGAGGGCTTCAACGCTGCCTTCAAACGTCTGGTTGAGGCCGCTGCCGTGGTCGTAATACAGACTTATCTCGTCGCCCGTTATAGTCGCAGTGAACACAGTGCCGTCGGCCTTGGTGACGCTGAGCGCGCCGTCGGAATACTCCCATGTGCCGTAAGCGGTGAGGCCGTATGTTGCAAACGCAAACTCGTAAGCGCCGTTATCGTAGAATTTGAGCGATATTGCCGTATTGCCCGAACCGGGAGTGAAGGAATATATCTCCTCAGTCACGCCGTGCTCTATCATGGCGCCCAGAAGAGCGGATAAGCTTCCCGTAAAGGTCTGGTCGAGCCCGCCGCCGTAGTTATAATAGAGGCTTATCTCGTCGCCCGTTATCGTGGCGGTGAACTGCTCGCCGCTCGCCCTCGTAACTACGAGCGTTCCGCCTTCATAAGACCATGTGCCGTAATCGGTGAGGCTGTATGTCGCAAAACCGAACTCGTAGCTGCCGTTATCGTAGAACTTGAGAGATATGGCCGTATTGCCCGAACCGGGGGTGAAGGAATATACCTCCTCGGTCATTCCGCTCTCGAGCATGGCGTTTAAAAGCCCGGAGACGCTTCCCGTAAAGGTCTGGTCGAGCCCGCCGCCGTAGTTATAATAGAGGCTTATCTCGTCGCCCGTTATCGTGGCGGTGAACTGCTCGCCGCTCGCCCTCGTAACTACGAGCGTTCCGCCTTCATAAGACCATGTGCCGTAATCGGTGAGGCTGTATGTCGCAAAACCGAACTCGTAGCTGCCGTTATCGTAGAACTTGAGCGATATGGCCGTATTGCCCGAGCCGGGGGTGAAGGAATATATCTCCTCGGTCACGCCCGCTTCGATCATTGCCTGAGCAAGAGCCGCGGCGCTGCCCGTATAGCTCTGGTTCAGAAGTTCGCTCGCCGCCGACACGTAAGTGAATGATATTGCGTCGCCGTCAAGTTCGGAAACGGTGACTTTGCCGTTTGCGTCGGTTATTGTAAGCACGCCGCTTTCAAAAGTCCAGGTGCCGAATTCTTCGGTATTATACGTCGTGAAGGCAAACCTGTACGCGCCGTCGCTGTAAAGTTCGAATATTATCGCGGGGTTGGACGCGGGAGTGAACGAATAAATCACCTCCGCACTCTCCATCGCCGCATTCATGGCGGCATATGAGCCTATGAACGTTTCAGAGGAGGAGCCAGACGAATATGCCAGCGTCACAAGATTGCCGCTGAGCTCAGACGTCAGCTCCGTGCCGTCGGGCTTTGTGACCGTGAGAACGCCGTCGTTGTCCCATTTATATGCGCCCGTTTCGCGCACGCTGTTTGCGGGATCGGCATAGGTATATGTGCCGTCGGAGTACAGATCGAGAGAGATGTCGCCGTCGGCGGAAGGTATCATGGAATAGGCCACTTCGCAGACGGCCGCCTCCAGCTCTTCAACGCTGCCCGTGTAATCCTGCGTGAGCTGGTCGCTCACGGAATATACATAGGTGAAGGCAAGTTCGCCGTTTTCAGCGACCACCTCCTGCTCATTGCCGGCAGGATCGGTTATGGTGAGCGTCTGGCTGATTCGGTCCCAGGTAAAGGCGCCGCTCTCCGTCACGCTGTTGGCATCCCATGCAAAGGTATATGTGCCGTCGGCATATACGGTGAACGTTATTTCGGAATTGGTGCCCGAAGTGAATGTGTATGAAGGACGGGTATCCACTTCGCCGCCGGGTTCGTCGGGGTCTTCGCCGGGATCCTCACCGGGATCTTCCTCCTCGACAAAGGTGAACGTGCCGTAGTCATATGTGCCGAGCTTCACCGTCTGCGAGCAGTTGCCGCGGCCGCTGTCGGCGATGTAGGGGCCGTACATGAGGTCTACGACAGTCTCATCGCCGCATGTGCCCGCGCCGAAGGTGAGGTCGTCCGTTTCGGTATACTCTATTACATAGTTGCCGAGGTCGTAGCCCAAAGACATCTCGAATACGTCCACTTCGGCGGCAATGCTTGTACACTCGGAGAGAGTCACCGTCACGCCGTCGGAGGCGATCTCATATGTGCCGTAGTAGGTATAGCGGCAGAAGTTGTTGTCTTCAACGCCGCCGTCGGAGCTCCAGCGGTCGATCGCCGCGGGGCCCGCGCCCATATCCTTGGTCAGCTCATAAGTGCCGTCTTCATTCAGAACGAGCGTATCTATGGCATATGCGTCGATATTTGCCGTCGTCCTCCACAGCGAGCTGTCCACAACGTTGTCGCTCCAGGCAGGATCCATAGCAGCGACGTCGAGCGTGTAAGTGCCGGAACCGCCGGGATCGGTGCCGGGATCGTCGCCGCCGCCACCGCCGCCCGACGTATTTCCGTCGAGAATGTAAGTCATCAGACTGCACGCGGAAAGACCGGCCACCGAAACTGCTACAGCCATGCATGAAGCAAGCATAAGTATAGTTTTAGTAGTTCGTTTCACCTTATCTCCTTCTCCTCAATGCGAGGAATTATTATATTTCAGTCGGCTGAAAGTACTCGCCTGTGCTGCCCGAAGTTACCATCGCCGTTTCTGACTCATAAAGAAATGTTTATCCGTGTGCGATATCGCGCACACGCAGAGCGCCCGCGGGCGCTCTTAAACATAAACACGCCTGACCGCCGGCAATAATGCCGCCGATCAAGCAGACGAAATATAAAAAAGATTATGTGACAAAATAACTATTTTTGATTTATATCACCATTATATATTATCATGTGTGAAAAACCAATTTCCGATTTGCCTGCAAGATATTGTAAATTTTACCACGTTTTTGCCCAGGACGACAAAATTTGTGTAACCCGCCGAAAATTTTGCCCCGATCACAGCACAAATGCCGCACGGCGCCCCGTGCGGCATTTGTATGAACTGTTTTAAAATAATACTCTGCGCAAGCAGGGTTTCCCTGCGCCAGCGCGACACAATTTGTCGCGAAGCGAGCTCACCAAAGGGGGAATTGCCCTGACTATATAATATGAGAGCATTTTAAGGTCAGGGCAAGGAGGAGCCGGCTCCCCAAAACTCACGGAATTTGTCTGCCGTTTCCCTTCGGGAGCCTCGGCAGAGTGTCGTTAAGCTCGCGCGTGCGTCACCAGCGCGAGAAATTCGTGAACCCTTTCCTAAATAACTTACGCCGAAAAAACACAAGCCCGAATTTAGTTCGGGCGTTAAGTGTTTTTACGACTTACCGTAAAACCTCACGGCAAAGATTTTTGCTTCAGCAAAAAGATTTGCGTTAACCATTTACTGCGGCTGTTTACCTATATACGCGAGTATACCGCCGTCGACATAGAGTATATGCCCGTTAACGGCGTTGGAGGCGTCGGAGGCGAGGAACACGGCGGGACCCGCGAGCTCGTCCGCTTCGAGCCAGCGGCCTGCGGGCGTCTTGGCGCAGATGAACGAATCAAACGGGTGACGGGAACCGTCGGGCTGACGCTCGCGCAGAGGCGCCGTCTGGGGAGTTGCTATATAGCCGGGGCCTATGGCGTTGCACTGGATGTTATAGCCGCCGTACTCCGAGCAGATGTTGCGGGTGAGCATCTTGAGGCCGCCCTTCGCCGCCGCATATGCCGACACAGTTTCACGGCCGAGTTCGCTCATCATGGAGCAGATGTTGATTATCTTGCCGTGACCTTTTTTGATCATAGAGGGGAGCACGGCCTTTGCAACGATGAACGGCGCGTTGAGATCGACGTCGATGACCTGTCTGAAATCGGCGGCGCTCATCTCAAGCATGGGGATACGCTTGATTATGCCCGCATTGTTCACGAGAATATCGATCACGCCCACCTCTTCCTCTATCTTCTTTACCATCTCCTGAACGGCCGGCTCGTCGCATACGTTGCACACATAGCCGTAGGCTTTTATGCCGTCGGCCTCATACGCCGCAAGCCCCTTATCAACAAGCTCCTGTTTCAGATCGCAGAAAGTGATGACCGCGCCGGCTGCCGCAAGCCCCTTGGCAATTGCGTAGCCTATGCCGTAAGTGCCGCCCGTGACAAGCGCCACCTTGCCGTCGAGCCTGAAATCTTCCATCTTCATAAAATCATTACTCCTTTTAGCGCCTTGCGGCGCATTTTTTCATACACAATTATACCACACCGGCGCAATATTTACAACATCTGCGACAAAAAATGTGTTTAATTATAATAATAAGAAAACTGCGGCGCGCAGAAACTTTCTGCGCGCCGCAATCCGGATAATATTAATACAATCAGAATCTGCCCGTTATACCGAACTTATGAGGAAAGTTGCAAGGAAGATTATGCCGATGACCCAAGTGGCAACAGATATCTCCTTCACTTTGCCCGTGCACAATCTTACGATTATAAATGTGATTATGCCCATGCCTATGCCCTTGGATATCGAATAGCCAAGGAGCATTACCATGAACGTCATGAACGCGACGATAGAATCGGCGGCGTCGTTCCAGTCGATCCTGGTCACCGAGCTCATCATCAGAACGCCCACCCAGATGAGAGCCGTTGCCGTTGCGCAGCGGGGAATGAGCTGGGCGATGGGAGAGAGGAACATTGCCACGATAAAGCAGAGGCCGGTTATGAGCGAGGTGAAGCCCGTCCTGCCGCCCGCCACAACGCCGGAAGAGGATTCTACGAACGTGGTGACGGTGGAGGTGCCGGCAATAGCGCCCGTGCAGGTTGCGATCGCGTCGGCAAGCATCATCTTTTCCATGCGTACGGGCGTGCCGTTTTCATCGAGCAGGTTGCCCTTGGAGCAGGCGCCGTACAGCGTGCCTATGGTATCGAACATATCTATCATGCACAGCGAGATGGCCGAAGTTATGAGCACGACCACGAGCGAGCCGACTGAGTTGCCATCGGTTCCGAGATAGTGCGAGAAATCGAAGCCCTCATAGAATACCGCGCCCACGGAGTTGTTGCCCCAGGAAACGAAAGCGTCGAAGGGGTCGGCGATATCTATATCGATAAACATTGCCTCTGCCGCCGCGACATTTGCCGCGTAAGCTATGCCGGCGAGCACATAATAGAGCACCGCAGAGCCGAGAAGACCCCACAATACCGCGCCCTTTACGTTCTTTTTGGAGAGCACGGCAATGGCTATCACGCCTGCAATCGCGACTATAGCGGGCATCATGCCGCCGACGGTGCCGGCTTCATAAGTCATGAACGCGCCCGAACCGAGCACGTTGAAGGATATGAAGCCCGTAAGCGTGCTGCTGTTATCAACTATTATTCCCGCCTGCTGCATGCCGATGAAGGCGATGAACAGGCCTATGCCGACGGGAATGGCGTGGCGAACTCCCGCGGGGATGGCTTCAAAAATCTTTTTGCGCAGACCCGTGACGGTGAGAAGCAGGAATATCACGCCGTCAAGAAGAACGAATACCATCGTATTGGCGTAGGTGAGGCCGGTGGATACATCCAGAAGGGTGAACGCTATAAACGCGTTTATGCCCATACCCGAAGCCTGCGCGAGCGGCATCTTTGCCATAAACGCCATGAGCATGGTGCCCACTATTGCGCCCATTGCCGTGGCTATGTAGGCCGCACCGTAACCTTCGTCGCCGCCGCTGCCTATGACGCCCTGGAAAAATCCGGCGTTTACCATGAGGATGTAAACCATGGCCATGAATGTGGTGAGGCCGGCTACGATCTCCGTGCGGTAATTTGAACCGCTCTTCGTGATGCCGAACCACCTGTCCACCTTGTCCCAGAAGCCGTTCTTCTGCGGCTGCACGGGCGCGGAAGACTGCTCCGCCGCCGCGGACTGTTCGCTTGACACAGGCTGTTCGACCTCGGTCTGCTGTGTCTGATCAGACATAAAAACCTCCGTATATATTTGATTTGTAAGCGCAACAAGAGGTTTTCACCCGACTTTCACACATTACACAAATATTTTAGCACAGTAAAGTGAAAAATGCAATAGCAATTTGGTTATATTAGACTTTTTATGGCGGCAATCGCACCGTCTGCTCACGTTTCCTCTTTGGCTTTAACTTAAAAAACTGCGGCGCCGACATACATCGGCGCCGCAGAAGAACTGCGCTGAAAGCGCAGCTTTTTAATTTTTACCGTTCTGATGCACATAAATTTTTGTGCATCCGCTATATCGTTTTACAACGGGTCCTGCAAGCGGCTTTCTTGCATGCAGACAAATCACGCCTTTGCGGGGTCTGCCTCGGGAACGCCCTCTGCCTGCGCTTCGGCAGCACCGGGCGCATTATCTCCGTCCTGCGCGGCTGCGGCCTCTCCCGCCGCCTTTTCGGCGGCCTCCTTTTCGGCCTTTTCGCGCGCGGCCCGCTCGGCCGCCTCCGCCCTGTGCATGGCTATGCGCTCGCGTATGGCAGTCGCAACGTCGACCTTTTCAGCCTCGCCGGCGCCGCCCTTAACGCCCACGCTTATCATCTTTATCTGCTTTTCCTGAATGAGCTGCTCGCGCGGCACAAATTCAAATTCGCACTGCGTGGGTTCCGCCGGCTGCTTGCCGAGGGGAACGCCCGCCCTCTCCATCAGGAGGGTGAACAGATATTCGGCATAGCGCGCTCTGCGCTCGGAAGTGAGCTTGAGCATCATCGGCGTGCGGCTGTACTTTTTAACCCTCGACATATCCGTGCCGCGGTACTTTGTTCCCGCGAACTCTTCGGGGTCGAGCGCGAAACTTACGCACAGCTTTTTGCCGCGGAAAGTGAACAACGCATACAATGTTCTGCCCGAATATACGCGCACCTGCTTCCAGCTTTCGGCCGCCTTGACCTTTTTGTATGAGCGCATGAAGTCGACGAGCGCTCCGTAGCGCCTCTGCACCTCGGGCGCAGACTGGATGAGCTTGGCCTTGAAACTGTAGTTGTAGCGGGTGATTACCATGCCGCTCTCGTCGGCAAGAGACATCACCTCTTCCGCCGTTTCGCGCATGGCCTGCATCTCCCTCAGGAAGGTGTCGCGGTCGATACGCTCCTTCTCGCCCTGTCCTGAGCCGGGCGCAACCATTTTTACGAGGCCGCGGCGTATAAGCTGCTCGCGCGTTTCGTAGGGAAGATATATCTGCGTGTGATTTACTTCGCCGTGTTCGAATCCTTCGCGGTCCAGAAGGAGCGAAAGAAGATATTCGGAGTATTTGCCGCGCCTGTCGGACGTGAGTTTGAGCATCATGGGCGTCTTTGCATAGCGCTTTACGCCGGACACGTCTATGCCGCGGTACTTTGTATCGGCAAATTCGGCGGGATCGAGGGCGAAAGTTATGCACAGCTTTTTGCCCTTGAACACCATGTATGACAGTATCTTCCTGCCGCTGTATATACGCACGTGCTTCCAGCTCATTACAGCCTTCACGCCTTCGTAAGAATCTACAAGGTCGATTATATTGCAGTAGCGCTGCTGAACTTCGGGCGAGGACTGTATGAGCTTAGCCAGGAAGCTGTACAGATAGCGCACCGTGTACATTCCGTCGGAATCGGGAAGTATGACGGGAAGCACCTCGGGCGCAGCCTTTGCCTCGGGCTCGGGTTCGGGCTCCTTTACGGGCACAAACACGGGCGCGGGCGCAACCACAAAGTCGGGCTTGGTTTCGTATAGAACCTTTGTAGCGTATTCGCGGTCATCCTCGGGCTCGGGCTGAGGCTCGGGCTGCCTTACGGCGTCGGAGTCGTACACAAGCTCGGGGTCGGGGCCGCGGTCGTATGCAGGTTCAGCGCTTTGGGATTCCGTGCCGGAATCATACACAAGTTCGGGCTCCGG
>ERZ1643249.1281-NODE-1281-length-25483-cov-10.292512_pt1 | contig 25483 bp, 20 predicted proteins | sample MGYA00579263_ERZ1643249 | MGnify/ENA primary metagenome ERZ1643249 (study PRJEB29033, sample SAMEA4952264) | chicken gut metagenome | biome: Broiler Chicken; feature: Gastrointestinal Tract; material: Caecum | place: Ireland | collected 2018 | study: Broiler...
CTCTTTGCCCGCCACCTTCAAGGTACCGGTCTGGGCCTTGTCCGCGCCGTAGATCACACGGGCCAGCTCGGAACGGCCGGAACCCAGCAGGCCGGTCAGGCCAATAACCTCTCCCTTGCGCAGGTTCAAATCGAAGGGCTTGATGGTACCCTTGTGACTCAGCCCCTGTGCCTCAATCTGCATGGGAGCGTCCTTGAGGGTATCAAATCCTTCCGGCTTAATGCTGGCCAAATCATCGAAATCTTTACCCATCATGGCAGCCACCAGCTTGACCCGGGGCAGCTCGTCCACAGGGTACTCACCCACAAAGGTACCGTTGCGCAGCACGGTAATCCGGTCACACACGGCGTATACCTGCTCCAGGAAGTGAGTGACGAAGACGATGCTCACGCCATTTTGCTTGAGCTGGTTCATCATAACAAAGAGCTTGTCCACTTCCACGTCGTCCAGAGAGGAGGTGGGCTCGTCCAAAATCAAAACCTTACAATCCATATCCACCGCACGGGCGATGGCGATCATCTGCTGGATGGCCAGGGAGTAGTTCTCCAGGTTCTGGTACACATCCACGTCAATTTCCAGACGCTTGACCAGTTCCTCGGCCTTCCGGTACATCTTCTTGCGGTCAATGGTACCGATGAAAGTCTTGGGCTCACGGCCAATGTACAGGTTCTCGGCCACGCTGAGGTTGGGGCACAGGTTGACCTCCTGATACACGGTGGAGATGCCCACCTTCTGGGCATCCAAAGTAGAGTGGTTCTTCACCGGCCCGTCAATGCCGTCAATGCGGATCTCTCCGGCCTCAAAATCGTTGATGCCGGTCAGGCACTTGATGAGGGTGGATTTTCCTGCACCGTTTTCTCCCATCAGGGCGTGGATCTCACCCTTACGCAGGGTCAAGTCCACCCCGTCCAGCGCCTTAACGCCGGGAAAGGTCATGGTGATGCCTCGGGCAGTGAGTACGATATTACCTTCCAAAGTGGTTCACCTCACAGAGTTTTGGGTTGAAAAGAGGACCCCGGGAAGTGCCGGGGTCCCCCTGGATGTTTATTTTCTATGGAGTTTTTCCGGAAAATCCTTAGTAGGGACGAGCGTCCAAGACTTCCTGGGTCACGTGGACCATCTCCTGCTCCTCACCGTTGACGGTGATGGTCTTGATGTTGTCCTCAGCGGCGAACCAAGACTCGGTGACGTACACTTCCTTCTCAGGAGTCTCGTCGTTCTCCAGCTGCTTGATGATCTCATCCACCATGGGTGCGGCCATGGGGTTGCACTCGAAGTTGGCGTTGATCTTGCCGTCCATAACCAGCTGGACATAGGGCTTGTTGGCATCGAAGGAAACCAGAATCACATCGCCGTCCACGCCGTAGCTGACGCCAGCGGCATCCATGGCGGTCATGGCACCGGCAGCCTCGTTATCGTTCTGGCAGATAACCACGTTGAACTGGCCCTTGTAGCTCTGGCAGTAGGACTCCATGACCTCCTGGCCGCCAGCCTCGGTGAAGTCACCGCTCTGAGAATCCAGAATGGTCCAGCCCTCACGGTCGGCGATCTCCTTGAAGCCATCGGTACGGCCGATGGTGGCGGAAGCACCGGTGGAGCCCTCGATCACCAGGGCATTGATCTCCTCAATCCCCTTATCGGCAGCGAATGCCTTCAGCCACTCGCCGCAGGCCAGGCCCTCAACCTTGAAGTCAGAGCCAACCCAGGCGGTGTACTTGTCGGAGTCGGTGATGGTACGGTCGATGATGATGACGGGAATGCCAGCGTCCTCACACTCGGTGAGCACTGCGTCCCAGCCGGTATCCACGATGGGGTCAATGATGATGTAGTCCATGCCCTGCTGGATAAAGTTACGCACAGCATCCAGCTGAACAGCGGAGTCGTTGTCGCAGTCCACAAAGGACAGCTCGTAGCCGTTCTCCTCGGAGAACACGTCCTGAGCGGACTTGGTGGAAGCGGTGCGCCAGTCGGACTCGTGTCCCACCTGAGCGAAGCCCACCTGAATCGGCCCATCGTCAGAGCCGTCGCCAGCGGGAGTATTGGAGTTTGCGGTGCCTCCGTTGCCGCCGCAAGCTGCCAGGGAGAACGCCATGGCCAGGGACAAGGACAGTGCAAGTAATTTCTTCTTCATTGTAGTGACCTCCGTTCAAATATTTCGCTTGTTCCACCGGGGCAGATGTTTTGTTCCGCTGCCGTTCGGTGCTTTGTGATTTCAGTATACCAACAAAATCTCAAATGTCAAGTAAATGTACGAACAACTATTCATTTCTAGGTTTACAACAATACAAATTTGTGAAAACATTCTGAGAAATTGGTGATAACCACGAGAAAGACTCCCAATCGGTTCCAGTTTTTCCGAAACGCCTGGAATATTTAATCAATATACGCAAAAAGCGCTCTTCCAGAAAACGGGCATTGTGCACAAATCCCACCAAAACACCCCGGTGGATTTTTTCAAAATCCATCGAGCCGCGAATTCTTTTGCCGGATTCTGGGCTTTTATTTTCTGAATTTGACTGGTGGTATTGGAATATTGCCGAGACTTGTTTTGAAAAGGTACATACCATTTCGCAAAATTTAAAACAAATATCCCGAACATGTGTTGCACCGTACGTACAAATATGGTATACTTTCGATAACAAATCCAACGGACCAATCCCAGGGAACTACGAGAGAGGGGGGGGACATTGTGCGCCCCAAATATCAAACGGTCGCAGACACCCTGCGCCGGGAAATCCAGTCTGGACAATACGATGAAACCATGCTTCTGCCCACCGAGCAGGCTCTGTGCGGCCAGTTCCAGGTCAGCCGCCAGACCGTGCGGCAGGCGCTGAGCCTGCTGGCCTCCGAGGGACTCATTGAGCGCCGTCAGGGCAGCGGCTCCCATCTGGCCAAGCGGGACAAGGGTGGCCGCCGCACCGTGGCCGTTATCACCACTTACATTAGTAATTATATCTTCCCCAGCATTCTGCGGGAGATTGAGACGGTGCTGGCCGCCAACAACTGCGCCCTCACCCTGTACGCCACCCAGAACCTGGTGGCCAACGAGCGGAAGATCCTCACCTCCCTGCTGGACGAGCACGTGCCCGACGGCATTCTGGTGGAGGGCATCAAGACGGGTCTGCCCAACCCCAACCTGGATTTGTATCAGGAGATTACGGCCCGGGGCATTCCCATGGTGTTCCTCCACGGCTACTACCGGGAGATGCCCGACTGCCTGTCGGTGCTGGACGACAACTACCGGGGCGGGCGGATGCTGGTGGAGTACCTCTATAATAAGGGACACCGGGCCATTATGGGCCTGTTCAAAAACGACGACATCCAGGGCTTGCAGCGGTATTCCGGCTACCTGGAAGGGCTGCGGGACCTGGGGCTGCCCCTGGACCAGCAGCACGTGTTCTGGTACAACACCGAGACCAAGACCGACCTGCTGCAAGAGGACGAGCCCTGGGAGCAGGTGCTCAAGACCCTGGAGGGGTGCACGGCGGCGGTGTGCTACAACGACGAGGTGGCCTCCCGCCTGGTGAGCATCCTGGTCCAGCGGGGCAAACGGGTGCCCCAGGACGTGGCGGTGGTGAGCTTCGACAACAGCGCCTACAGCCAGCTGGCCCCTGTGCCCATCACCTCCCTGTCCCACGGCTCCTACAACGTGGGCCAGATGGCCGCCCAGCTGCTGGTGGATTTGTTCCACGGCAAGAAGGGGGAGTCCATGGTGGCGCCCTGGGAACTGGTGGAGCGGCAGAGCAGCTAAACGGCTGCCAAAAAGCAGCCGTTTAGCTGCTAGTGAATAAGTAATAGTGAATAGTGAAGAAGTATGGTGTGCTGCTTTGAGCAGCACCGATTTCAAAGCAAAAAACCGGCGCAGATGCGCCGGTTTTTCTTTTGAGTCGTGCCGCCCAAGCGGCACTCCTTCATTCTTCATTTTTCACTATTCATTCTTCATTGCCCTTACCGGTGCTTGCCCATGAAGAACAGGGCCACGCAGCCGGGGCCGGTGTGGGCGCCGATGACGGGCCCGATATCGTTGAGGATGATCTCCTTTGTGCCATACTTCTGCTTGATCTGGTCGGCCACAAACTGGGCGTCCGCCTCACAGTCGCTGTGGCTGATGAACATGGTCTGATTGGCCACATCCTCCCCCAGCTGGCCCACCTTGTCCACCAGGGCCTGCAAGGACGCCTTGCGCCCCCGGGCCTTGGCCACGCTGATGAGGTGGCCCTCGTTGTCCACGTGGAGCACCGGCTTGATTTGCAGCATGGTGCCCACCACGGCGGTGGCGGCAGATACCCGCCCGCCCCGCTTGAGGAAGAACAGGTCGTCCACGGTAAACCAGTGGCACTGGCGCAGCTTGTTGTCCTCCACCCACTGGGCCACCTCGTCCAGGCTCTTCCCTGCCTGGCGCAGCTGGGCGGCCTGGTACACCAGCATACCCTGGCCCAGAGAGGCACACAGGGTGTCGATGACCCGGATGGTGCGGTCCGGGTACTGCTCGGCCAGGTCCTGGGCGGAGATGGAATAGGAATTAAAGGAGGTAGACAGGCCGGAGGAGAAGCTCAAAATCAGGATGTCCTTGCCCTCCTCCAGGAAGGGGGTGAGGAAATCCGTCACCTGTCCCACGTTGATGGCGTTGGTGGTGGCCATCTCCCCCGCACGCAGGCGGTCATAGAAGGCCTTGGGGCTCATCTCCCGGTTGTCGGGGTAGTTGTAGTAGGTCTTCTCCCCAAAGAGGAAGGCCAAGGGCACGGTATGTAATTCCAGCTCCTCCACCAGGTGGGCGGGCAGGTCGCAGGACGAATCGGTGACAATGACGTAGTTTGACATGGGATCATTCCTCCTTCATGTGTGCGTGTCGAACCTGTTCGACACGCTTCTCAAAAATGCCAGCATTTTTTCGAGGAGTTGCAGCCCGCTGCATGCAGCCTTGGGCCAAAGGGCGACCCAAGGCCACACTGGCGGACTGAGAAGTGTTTTTTTCGATGCGCATGTCCCCGAAAAAAACGTTATTTCCATTTATTTTCCCATCTGCGGATGGGAAAACTCTGCCGAGGGCTTTTTGACGATGCAAGATAGTCTGTCCCTCTTACATTGACATGAGGTTTTCTTGACCGTCTGGTGTGTTACTTCTTTTTCCCGCCCTTCAACAGGTCGGAACACCCCGACTTCTGGGCCATGATCTCCAGCAATCGCCGACACACCAGCCCGTGGGCGTAACTCTGCAAGGCGTAGGTGAGCACCATACCGGGCAGCTTCTCCTCCTCCGCCTCTTCGTTGAGCTGTCCGGCGGCCTGGTCCAGAGCCTGGTCCAGCACCCGGCAAAAATAGTCGTACTGCTCCTGGCTGGTGCCCACATTTTTACCAATGGCCACCAGGGTGCGCATCTCCCGCACGCTGAGCACCTGCTTGAGGTCGCTGATGGCGGTGAGATAGGCCAAGTGCTCCTTGCCGTACTTCTTGCCGTTGGCCCGGGCCAGCAGACCGTCCTTGATGTAGTTGTTAATCATGGCGGAGGTCAGACCGTCCCCCTCCTCAAAACACACCATCTGACGGGTGAGGTAGGACACCACCTGGTCCATATAGAGGGGAATGTCCGGCAGGCGGTCCCAGCTGTCCGGCCGTTGGGATGTGATATTTTCTTTTAATTCTACCAGTTCTTCCATGGCAGTATCAGCTCCAATCTTATGCCGAAAATTATATCATATGATTTTGGAGACGTAAAGCCCGGAAGAAAAAATGCTCCCCCCTCTCAGGGCAGCAGACCCAGCAGCAGCGCCGTCCCCACCTGGGCCAAAAAAGGCAGCGGGGCGGGGCCGGGATAGGGGAGCACCAGCTCCTGACGTTCCACAATGCCGCCCCCCAGGTGTGGAAATTCCCGCTGCACCGCCACGGCGGCGGAGTGGGCGGTGAGGCTGGACAGGGTGAGGGTGTTGCGGCTGGCACAGCCGTAGCTGACCCAGATGGGAGGCGGGGCGGAGCACTGGGGCGGGGCCACGTCTCCGGGCACCAGGGCGGCCCGGCATCGGGGCAGACACACCGCCCGGGGCCCGTGGGGGGCCACCACCAGCAGGTCCAAGGGGGTATTCCAGGTGGGATGGGGGGCGCAGCAGGCCCGAATGAGGCAGCCCGCTCCCTCTGCCAGCTCCACCAGCAGGGGGCTCACCGGCTCCTCCGGCTCCCACACGCCCACTTGCCACATGTCCGCCACCTCCCGGATGATCTGCCCTTAGAATGGCTGTTTGGGGGAAAATTATACCCTTATCTGTGTTTTCTCTGGTGAATGACGTAGTTGATGAGGCTGCCCACAATGAGGATGTTGCCGCACAGGTACAGCCACACCAACAGGATGATCACCGAGGTCAACGACCCGTACACCAGGGAGTACCGGGTGGAGTGTTCCATAAAAGCGGAGAAAATCATGGAGGCCACGGTCAGCGCCACCGCCGCCACCAACGCACCGGGAATCACCGGGGGCCGGGGGTGGCCCAATGGGGCAGAAAACCGGTACAGCAGCAGGATAAACAAAAACACCAGTGCAATGAGCATTAGATACTTGGACCACTGCCAGGTGTCCACCTTGGCCACCAGGTCCTCCAGTTTCAGCAGCTGCCCCACCATGCGGAAAAACCAGTTTCCGGTGACCACCACGGTGATGGACAGGTAGATGGTAATGAGCAGCAGCACGGAAAAGATGAGACTGGCAATGAGCTGGAAAACACCCTGGAAGGTGGCTCTGCCGTAAATTTCGTGCATGATGTTCATCAGGCCCCGCACGGCAGCGGAGGCAAACAGGGCGGACATAAACACGCCCGCCACCAGCATGGCGTCGGACTGGTGGGTGTCCAGATAGTGCAAATAGTCCTGGAAAATGGCCAAAACCTCCTGGGGCAGCACGTAGCTGGCCTCCTCCAGCAGCGCGGACATCTCCAGGTTGAGCTTGGAGACGAAGGCGGAGACGCAGATGAGAATGGGGAAAAAGGTCAGAAGCAGAAAATAGGCCAGCTCAGCGGCGGAGCGGCTGACCCGGTGGACAAAATACAGCTCCACCACGTCTGCTACAAATCCCACGGGCGGAACCTGCCGAGCATTCTCCCACAGGCGTTTCACGGCAAGTCACCTCCTTTTGTACCGAAAAAACTACTTCTCAGTATAACACAAGATGAAAAGGCAGGACAACGGGAATTTTGTCCCAGAGGCTGTCTTGCTCTGGGGAAGGCGGCCGCTCGTCCGGGCTAGAGAGGAGCGGGCTTGCTCTTCTCCGATTTCTCAGGCGGAAACCAGCGCCCCCACCGGGGACGCTCCGCTGGGCCCAATTTCTCCCCGATGAGAAATTGGGGAAAGAATCGCTTAGGGCGTTCCCCCCTAAGGACCTCCCTGGGGTACGAGGCTGTCCCTGCGTCAAGTCTAGGTTCGGCCCGTCACCCTTGTTGTGGCCCCTGTTTGTGCCACCACACCAGGCTACCCTGGGCAGCTGGCCCTATGGCTGGGTGGTTTCCACCTCCGGGCCTACCCTGCCCCAGCGGCGTTCCCGCCGCCGGTCATCACCACCGCACCATAGGTCCTGCATTTTTCATTATTCATTCTTCATTTTTCATTATTCGACGAGCATGGTCAGCTCCTCCACGCTCAGGGAGGGGTTCAGCGCCCGGCTCACTCCGTACCCCAGCACCCGGGACAAATCCGCCACCCGGCTGTCCGCCTCTCGCGGGGTGACAAACAGCTCCCGCCCCGGCGCCTCCACTGGGGCACGCTCTCCCAGCAGGTCCTGGATGAGGGTGGCCCCGTCCACCACCGTGGGCACCCCCAGACTCAGCACCGGCACCCCCAAGGTGTCCCGGCTGAGGGCGTAGCGGTGATTTCCCACCCCGGAGCCGGGGACGATGCCCACATCGGACAGCTGCACCGTGCGGCACAGCCGCTCCACCGACCGGGAGGCCAGGGCGTCCACGGCGATGACACAGCTGGGGTGGAGCTTGTCCACCACCGCCTGGACCAGCACGCCGCTCTCCACTCCCGTGGTGCCCAGCACCCCGGCGGCCAGGGCCGCCACCGCTCGCAGGTGGGAAAACTGGGGTAGCGCCTCCACCAGGTGCCGGGTCACCAGGGTGAAATCCACCGCCCTTGGCCCCACCAGGTCCGGGGTCATGGCCCGATTGCCCAGCCCTACCACCAGGGCCAGCCCCTTCGTTGGGAGCATGGGGGCCAACAGCCCGGCGATGGCCTCCACCGCCCGGGAAAACCCCGCCTCTTCCCTTCTCAGCAGCCCGTCCAGCTCCACCGTCACATAGGTGCCTATCGGCTTGCCCAGCACCTGGGCGGCCTCATGGGTGCGCACCTGCACCACGTGGGCCTCGTACCCATGGCAGGTCTCGTCCCGGCACTCCACCCCCTCCACATCCTGGTGGAGCTGGTGGGCCTCCTGGGCCAAATCCGTGCGAATGCCTGTCATACCCTCTCTCCTTCCACTACATGTTGTGCAAAATGGGAAAATGTCTCCCTATTTTTTGCCCCGGAAAAAAATTTTATACAAATAGTAAATTAAGTGTTGCTTTTTTCGGAGTTTCATGCTAGAATACATATCTGCGACGGGAAACTGCGCAAAAACATAAAATCACATCGGAGGAGGTGTTTGGTTTGCCCAATATCAAGTCTGCCAAAAAGCGTGTTCTGGTGAATGCTACCAAGGCGGCTCAGAACAAGGCTCAGAAGTCCGCGCTGAAGACCGACCTGAAGAAGTTTGAGGCCGCGGTGGCCGAAGGCAACCGCAGCGAGGCCGATGCCGCTTATAAGGTGGCCGTTAAGGCCGTGGATCAGGCTGCTGCCAAGGGTCTGCTGCACAAGAACAATGCCGCTCACAAGAAGAGCGCCATGACTGTGAAGCTCAACAAGCTGGCCTGAGCAAGTGGCGTCTGATCGCTGAAACCAAAGCACAAAAAGCCGTCTGGGAAACCAGGCGGCTTTTCTTTTTTCACGCCCATGTAAAACATCTCGTTCAATACAGATAGGGAGGGAAGTCAAGTGGAATGTGTGCACTCACTGGATGAAATTAGAGAAAATATGGCGGTACTCGATCACTACTTAGAGAAAAAATGTGAAAGTGAATATTCATTTGCCCTAGAGCGAATGAAACGAGGAACCTGTTTTATTGCAGTCAAAAGCCCCACGGGATATAAATTTTACCCAAGTAGATTTGTGGGCTACGCACACAACAGCATGGATGGTCATTCTAGAAACACAACAAAAGATGGACGGCTGACTAATTCAGCAATCTCCAAAGTACTAAATCAAAAGGTTGCATATTATGCGGAACTAGATAGGGAATATCAGCTGTACTGTGAACGTTTGGGTTTCATCCCTAATGATACCGGCACCTACGGTGTTGCAAGAAAATATTGGGTATTAGAGAAGTAACACGCCCTGGTGTTTCGGGCTAGGCAAGCCCCTCTCCTGCGCCAAGTATCTCAAAATCCATGCCGCCCCCGGCGGCACACCTTACCGATTCACTATTACCTATTCACTCACCCAGATACAAAAAATCCCCCTGGTGCGTGCACCAAGGGGATTTTTATGTATCTGGATTAGGCCAGAGCGGCGGTGATGATGGCCATGGAATAGACCTCCATGGCGTTGCAGCCACGGGACAGGTCGTTGATGGGGGCGTTCAGGCCCAGCAGGATGGGGCCGTAGGCGTCGAAATTCCCAAGGCGCTGCACCATCTTGTAGCCGATGTTGCCGGCGGAGATGTTGGGGAAGATGAAGGTGTTGGCGTAGCCAGCCACGGGGGAGTCGGGGCACTTCAGGCCGCCCACGGCGGGGGACACGGCGGCGTCAAACTGCAGCTCGCCGTCCACGGCGAAGTCGGGGTTGGTGGCCAGCAGCTTCTCGGTGGCGTTGCGCATCTTGTCCACGTCGGGACCCTTGCCGGAGCCCTTGGTGGAGTAGCTCAGCAGAGCCACCTTGGGGTCGATGCCAAACACCCGGGCGCAGTGGGCGCACTCCCGGGCAATCTCCACCAGATCGTCCTCGCTGGGGTCGATGTTGATGGCGCAGTCGCCCATGGCCAGCACCTCGTTGGAGCCGGTGGCGGCAGCCCGCACCATGATAAAGCAGGAGGACACGATCTTGTTGCCGGGCTTGGTCTTAATCAGCTGAAGGGCGGGGCGCACGGTGTCGGCGGTGGAGTAGGTGGCGCCGCCCAGCAGGCAGTCGGCCACGCCCATCTTCACCAGCATGGTGCCGAAGTAGTTGCCCTGGAGCAGCAGCTCCCGGCACTGCTCGGGGGTCATCTTACCCTTGCGCAGCTCCACCATGGCAGCCACCATTTCCTCCATCTTGTCGTACTTGGTGGGGTCCATGATGATAGCGCCGTTGATGTTGAAGCCGGTCTTCTCCGCGGCAGCCTGCACCTCCTGCTCGTTGCCAATCAGAATGGGCTTGAGGAAGGTGGAGGACAGCAGACGGGCAGAGGCCTCCAGAATACGGGCGTCGGTGCCCTCGGTGAAGACGATGGTCTTGGGGCTGGCTTTCAGTTTTTCAATCAATTGACCAAACATGAGTTGGGTTCCCTCCATACAATACAAATTGTGTTCCGAGTCATATCGCCTATTAATGTAGCACCATCCCAGCCAGATTGCAAGGGTCTGGAAAGAGAAATGTAAAGTATTTGCAGGGTTTTGCCCGGATATTCTGACAATCTTTGTTAAAAAAATCTCAAACAATGAAATTTGTCGTCCCACCATCCATATGGTGGAAAAGTACAAAAATACTCTGTGCAATTTTCCTCCTTCCGTGGGAACACATTATTTACATCTTGTAATCACTTGGGTATACTATAAATAATGCGATTGGAGAACGAAAAGAGAGGGTATAACATGATCCATGCTGATTTTGCACGTTCTTTGTCCCTGTTACGGCAGGAAAAGGGAATCTCCCAGCGGCAGGCCGCCGGAGCGCTGGGCATCTCCCAGGCCCTGCTGTCCCACTACGAAAACGGGGTACGGGAGCCGGGACTGGCCTTTGTGGTGCGGGCCTGCGATTTTTACAATGTGTCCGCCGACTTTTTACTGGGCCGTACCTTGAGCCGGGACGGCACCACCATTCTGGACGTGGATACCCTCTTTGACGCCTCCGCCCAACCCGACAACCTGCTCAAGGGCTCGGTGATGGCCACCCTGTCCAAAAAGCTGGTGGTAAACTCGGTGGGGGTGCTCTTTGACCTGCTGGGCAAGCTGGACAACAAGAAGGCCATTCGGGCGGCCACCAACTTTTTGTCCACCTCGGTGTATATCCTCTTCCGCCACCTGCGCCGCACCGGCTCGGACAGCGGAGACAGCCTGTTCTCGGTGCCCAAGGAGCAGTTCATGGCCGGTCTGCCCCGGGTGGACCTGATTCTCAACGAGGCAGATTACCTGGAGGCCCTGACCCAGAGCAAGGGCAAGCACAAATTCCCCGACATGTCCCACGACCAGATGATGGACAACTATCCGGGCACCTATCAGTCCCTGCTGCAAATCATCCACGCCTGTGGCGAACGGCTCAACGGCGACATGAAGAGCCACCGAGATCGGGTAAAATAATTCGTTTTGTCAGCACCGCCCACGGGGGCGGCCTGTCATCCCAGGGAGGAGCGATACCAATATGACCAAACAAGATCACATTCGCAATTTTTCCATCATCGCCCACATTGACCACGGCAAATCCACCCTGTCGGACCGCATGATTGAGATCTGCGGCGCGGTGGAGCAGCGGCAGATGGAGTCCCAGCTGCTGGACAACATGGACCTGGAGCGGGAGCGCGGCATCACCATCAAGGCCCGTGCCGTGCGCATGGACTACACCGCCGACAACGGAGAGACCTACTGCCTCAACCTCATTGACACCCCGGGCCACGTGGACTTCAACTACGAGGTCTCCCGCTCTCTGGCCGCCTGTGAGGGAGCGGTGCTGGTGGTGGACGCCGCCCAGGGTGTGGAGGCCCAGACCCTGGCCAACACCTATCTGGCCCTGGACCACGACCTGGAGATTCGCCCGGTGCTCAACAAAATCGACCTGCCCGCCGCCGACCCCCACCGGGTCAAGCAGGAGATTGAGGACATCATCGGCCTGCCCGCCATGGACGCCCCCGAAATCTCCGCCAAGATGGGCCTGAACATCCGCTCCGTGCTGGAGGACATTGTCCACAACGTCCCCGCCCCCACCGGCGACCCCAAGGCCCCGCTGAAGGCCCTCATTTTCGACAGCCAGTATGACCCCTATCTGGGCGTCATCGTGTACTTCCGTGTCATGGAGGGCACCATCCGCCCGGGGATGAAGGTGCGGCTGATGGCCTCCGGAGTGGAGCACACCGTGCTGGAGTGCGGCTACCTGCGCCCCCTGGGGATGGAGGCCGCCCGTGAGCTGTCCGCCGGAGAGGTCGGCTACTTCACCGCCTCCATCAAGAACGTGAAGGACACCCGGGTGGGCGACACCATCACCGAGGCCACCAACCCCACCGCCGAGGCTCTGCCCGGCTACCGCCCGGTGCAGCCCATGGTGTACTGCGGTGTGTACACCGAGGACGGCTCCAAGTACCCCGACCTCCGGGACGCCCTGGACAAGCTGCAGCTCAACGACGCCTCCCTGTCCTTTGAGCCGGAGTCCTCCATCGCCCTGGGCTTTGGCTTCCGCTGCGGCTTTTTGGGCATGCTCCACATGGAGATCATCCAGGAGCGTTTGGAGCGGGAGTTTGATTTGGACCTCATCACCACCCTGCCCTCCGTCATCTACGAGGTCACCAAGACCGACGGCACCGTGGTGCGGGTGGACAACCCCCACAACTACCCCAACCCCGGCACCATCGCCGAGGCCCGGGAGCCCTACGTCAACGTGTCCATCATTGCGCCCCCCGACTATGTGGGCAACATCATGCCCCTGTGCCAGGATCGCCGGGGCGAGTACAAGGACATGCAGTATCTGGACACCAACCTGGTGGAAATCCACTACCTGATGCCCCTCAACGAGATCATCTACGACTTCTTCGACACCCTGAAGGCCCGCACCAAGGGCTACGCCTCCCTGGACTACGAGCTGGCCGACTACCGGCCCTCCGACCTGGTGAAGGTGGACCTGCTCCTCAACGGCGACCAGGTGGACGCCCTGTCCTTCATTGCCCACCGGGACAAGGCCTATAAGCGGGCCCGTCGGATCTGCGAGAAGCTCAAGGAGAACATCCCCCGCCAGATGTTCGAGATTCCCATCCAGGCCGCCATCGGCGGCAAGGTCATCGCCCGTGAGACCATCAAGGCCCTGCGCAAGGACGTGCTGGCCAAGTGCTACGGCGGCGACATCACCCGAAAGAAGAAGCTGCTGGAGAAGCAGAAGGAAGGCAAAAAGAAAATGCGGAGCCTGGGTACAGTCCAGATGCCCTCCGAAGCTTTCATGGCGGTCCTCAAATTGGACGAAGAATAACGACATTTTCTTTTTGCCTTCCGGGGCCCCACACCGTGGGGCGGCGCTGTGCGCCGTACAAGCGTTTTGCCAAGAGCAAAACCTTGGGGCAGGGGCAATTCACTTGCCCCTGCCGGAGTGAAATCCGGGGTCCCCATGAAACCGTGGTTTCATGGGGCTGGAAAGAAGAAAATGCGGAGTTTGGGTACGGTGCAGATGCCCTCCGAGGCGTTTATGGCGGTGCTGAAACTGGACGAAGAATAAAAACTGCGCACATTACGCAAATGAAAAATGAATAGTGAATAATTATGGTGTGCCGCATAGCGGCACAGATTATCATTCGAAGCAGAAGCTTGAGGGCCTGCATTCTTCATTATTCATTTATCATTATTCATTGTCCCTTTGTCTCTCTGCGGGAGACAAAGGGGCAGAATTCCTCTTGACAGATTGCACAGTTCCATTTACAATAACAGGAGATAATTTTGGAAAACCGGGCGAGTCATCGCCTGTTTGAGGAATTGCTGCACCCTGTTGGATTCGGGTGCTTTCATATATGTACGTTGGCAAGCTATATGACACTCAAATACTGCGCCCAAATTGGGTGGGCGGTTTTTCGATTATCGCGGTGTGCCCTGCGGGTGCATCGCGTCTTATTTTGGCTTTTTGTTGTAAAAAATCTAAAAACAAGGAGGTGTGGGAACATTCATGAACGTAAACATTGTTGTTGTGATTGCGGTGCTGGTGGCTCTGGTCATTGGCGGAGGCGTTGGCATCGCTGTGGGCTATAACCGGCGCAAGGCCGTGGCCGAGCGTGAGATCGGCTCTGCGGAGGAGGAGGCCCGTCGTGTCATCAACGAGGCCATCAAGAGCGCAGAGAGCAAGAAGCGTGAGGCCACCTTGGAGGCCAAAGAGGAAATCCTCAAGGCCCGCAACGAGTTTGAGAAAGAAGTCAAGGACCGCCGCAACGAACTCCAGCGCCAGGAGAACCGGGTCAACCAGAAAGAGGAAAATCTGGACCGCAAGATGGAGAACCTGGAGCGCAAGGAGGACGTGCTGGCCGCTCGCAGCGCCGAGCTGGACCAGGACCGTGCGGAACTGGACACCATCAAGGAGCGTCAGACCCAGCTGCTGGAGCAGATCTCCGGCCTGACGTGCGAGGAGGCCAAGCGCTACCTCATGGAACAGCTGGAGGAGGAGGTCACCCACGAGGAGGCCCTGAAGATCAAGGAGATTCAGGCCCGCTTCAAGGAGGAGGCCGACACCTACGCCCGGGAGCAGATCGCCCTGGCCATCCAGCGCTGTGCCGCCGACCACGTGGCCGAGGCCACCGTGTCCGTGGTGCCCCTGCCCAACGACGAGATGAAGGGCCGCATCATTGGCCGCGAGGGCCGCAACATCCGTACCCTGGAGACCATGACCGGGGTGGATCTCATCATCGACGACACCCCCGAGGCCATCACCGTGTCCTGCTTCGACCCGGTGCGCCGGGAGATTGCCCGGCTGGCCCTGGAGAAGCTGATTCTGGACGGCCGCATCCACCCCACTCGCATCGAGGAGATGGTGGAGAAGGCCAAGCGCGAGGTGGACGCCACCATCAAGGCCGAGGGCGAGCGCGCCGTGTTCGAGACCAACGTCCACGGTCTGTCCCCCGAGCTGGTGAAGCTGCTGGGCCGCCAGCGCTACCGCACCAGCTACGGCCAGAACGTGCTCAACCACTCCATCGAGGTGGCTCTGCTGGCTGGTCTGCTGGCCGCCGAGATCGGCGCCGACGTCAACCAGGCCAAGCGGGCCGGACTGCTCCACGACCTGGGCAAGTCCATTGACCACGAGGTGGAGGGCTCCCACGTGCAGATTGGCGTGGAGCTGGCCCGGAAGTACCGGGAGAGCGAGGCTGTCATCCACGCCATCGAGGCTCACCACGGCGATGTGGAGGCCAAGACCATCGTGGCCTGCCTGGTGCAGGCGGCCGACGCCATTTCCGCCGCCCGTCCCGGCGCCCGGAAAGAGAATGTGGAGTACTACATCAAGCGTCTGGAGAAGCTGGAAGAGCTGTCCTCCTCCTTCCCCGGAGTGGACAAGGCTTACGCCATCCAGGCCGGACGCGAGGTGCGGGTGATGATCAAGCCCGAGGAAGTCTCCGAGGACCGCATGGTCATTCTCGCCCGGGAGATCGCCAAGAAGATCGAGGACGAGCTGGAGTACCCCGGCCAGATCAAGGTCAACCTGATTCGGGAGACCAAGGCCATCGAGTACGCCAAATAATAGAGACCCATTTGCCGCCGCAGCGTATCGCTGCGGCGGCTTTTTTGTGTCCTATTATGATAGATCGCCCTTCCACCATTTCTATGGTAGAAACCAGCGCCCCCACCGGGGACGCTCCGCTGGGCCCGATTTCTCCACGATGAGAAATCGGGGAAAGAATCGCCAAAGGCGGGGCCTTCCCCCGCCTTGTGGAATCCACCCCGCGGTACTGGGAGCCCCTGCGTCCTCCTTGTTTCGGCCCTTGGCATGATAGTGTCACATAGATGGCGTGGAAATTCTATGGAAAGCACCTACTTCTCTGACAAATACTACTTCTACTGCCAGGGCCTCACCCTGGTGCACCGCTGTTCCCAGCTATCGGTGGCCTGGCTCCCGGCGGCGGGAACGCCGCTTGGCCAGGGTAGGCCCGGAGGTGGAAACCACCTGGCTGTAGGGCCAGCTGCCCAGAGAGGCCTGGTGTGGTGGCAGAACTAGGCGCCACAGCAAGGGTGACGGGCCGAATTTAGACTTGACGCAGGTCCAGCCTCGTACCCCAGGGAGGTCCTTAGGGGGGAACGCCCTAAGTGGCTTTTCGTCCATTTTGGCCACTCAAAATGGACCCCAGCGGAGCGCGTCTCCCCTCGCCAGGGGAGCAAGGCTGCGCCGCACATACGGGAGAAGTTGGGGGCTGTTGCCCCCACCATATGAAAATTTTACATTCCCTTGATGGGACTTTGATGGAAAGGTATCCTCACGTGTCGTTATACTGTGGAAGCGTCTGAAGAAATCTGAGAGATGGGGCTTGCATCGCCCCGCATAACAAAGAGGGAGGAAACCAAATGACGTTCCACAAACCCAAGGCCCTGGCTCGCCGCTGGGGCGCTGCGGCGCTGGCCGGGACCATGATGCTGGGCCTGATGCCCACCGTCCACGCCCAGACTTCCACCCAGTCCGACATCCCCGTGGTGGCCGACTGGAAATTCGAGCAGCAGTACACCCAGGGGTCCATCGCCGCAGGCAACCTGGTCATTGAGGACCAGAGCGGCAACGGCAACAACCTGGTGATGGAGACCTACGGGCAGGGCAATTGGGAGGACTACCTGTCCTTCTCCGCCGACTCCATGACCGGAGCCGGGGGCAGCCTGGTCTTTGACGGCGACAGCACCGGCAAAACCGGCGCCGACTTCATCACCCAGACCGGGGCCGCCATCAACAGCGAGGAGTTCCAGGACGGCTATACCTTGGAATTTATCTATCAGTTCCCCGAGGACTGGACCGCCGCAGACAGCTGGATGAGCCTCATCGGCCGCCAGGGCTCCGGCGGCGGCAACCCCGAGGGGGAGCAGGGCACCATGTACGCCTCGGTGTCCAATTGTAAGGAGATTCAGTTCGTCACCGGCAACGCCGACGGCGACCACTCCATGTCCTCGGCGGCCTGGTCCGTGTCCATGGACCAGGGCGGCGTGTGGTACCACATCGCCATCGTCTCCGACGGCCACGAGATTGCCACCTATGTCAACGGCTGTGAGGCCTTCCGGGACTACGTGTCCGACGACATGGTGGGCATGTACGCCGACCCCGCCGACGGCCGCTTCCGCATCGGCTCCAGCTGGTGGAACGGCCTGGACAAGTTCCTCCAGGGCAACCTCCAGCAGGTGCGCATCACTGGGGACGCTCTGGACAAGAGCCAGTGGCTGGTCCCCAACCCCGAGGAGTACGTGGGCGAGTTCGGCAGCAACGAGACCTATGCGCTGCGGGACGAGGACAACTACAACTTCGTGCTCATCCCCGACACCCAGAACACCGTGGAGTACCGCCCCGACGTGATGGACACCGCCGTGGACGAGCTCATTAACAGTGTAGATGAGCTGAACATCAAGGGCGTCATCCACCTGGGCGACGTGGTGGACGACTCCGGCGACGCCACCCAGTACAACAACGCCAAGGACATCTTCTACCAGCTGCCCGAGGCCGGAGTGAAGTTCCTGGTCCAGCCCGGCAACCACGACAACTGGGCGGGCAACGGCTCCAGCTACTGGCACTACTTCGGCGCCGACAGCAAGGAGTACATGTCCCTCACCAGCTCCTACCTCACCCCCAAAGCCTGGAGCGGCGCCATGTTCGTGGAGGCGGGCAGCTACACCTACATGATCATCTCCCTGGCCTGTGAGGGCGGCAAGACCAGCTGGAACCCCACCACCGGGGAGGTGGAATGGCTGGAGGAGATGCTCCAGAAGTACCCCAACTGCCCCACCATCGTCACCCGCCACGACATTCAGAACTGCTCGGACACCCAGCCCAGCTCCATCAAGCTCAGTAGCGAGGGCACCAAGCTGTGGAACATCGTCAAGAAGTATCCCCAGGTGTTCATGATGGTGGGCGGCCACAGCCACGGCTCCGGCGTGGAGGTGCTCCAGAATGACGCTGGCCAGGACGTGATCTCCATCCTCACCGACCTGCAGTTCTCCTACAACGGCGGCAACGGCTGGTTCCGCTATCTGGAGTTTGACGAGAGCGCCGACAAGATCTACTACTCCGTCTACTCCCCCTACGCCGCCTCTCTGCCTGAGAGTGAGAAGACCTTCTTCGATGTGAACTTCCTCACCGGCCCCGGCCACGAGGGAGAGCTGGACATCGACTTTGACACCCGCTTTGCCGGTATGGCCAACGAGCCCGCTGAAGTCCAGACCGAGGGCCAGTGGATGACCGGCGAGTACCACACCCACACCAACCAGTCCAACGACGCCTCTGAGAGCTACATGACCGTGGAGAACACCCTCAACGTGCCCTTCCGTGAAGACATGGACCAGCTGGAGGACGTGTCCGGCGCTCGGGTGGAGAACATCACCTACGGCCAGGCCTTTGACTACATCATGCTGGCCGACCACCTGCGCAACTCCCCCCGCAACCCCGACGGCACCAGCAACGACACCGCCCGGTGGAGCGCCATTGCCGCCCAGCAGCGGGAGATTGAGAAGCTGCAAATCCAGGGCAAGTACGACGGCAAAATCATCTACTCCGGCTTTGAGTGGGACATGATGGCCCTGGACCACGCCACCGTGGCCCTCATTGACTCCGGCTCCAACCTGGTGCCTGTGGAGGGCATCCACGAATTTGAGTGGCTGTTCAGCTACGACACCTCCACCGACCGCTTCTACGGCGACGAGGAGGAGACCTACGGCCCCCGTCAGAACGACAAAAACGATGTCAACGACACCTACGCTGCCGTGGAATGGGTGGAAGAGAACTACCCCGACAGCTTCATCCTGCCCAATCACCCCTCCCGCCACAACGATGGGGACGACCAGGTGGACCAGGGCGAGGTGACCCTTGAGCACCTGCGCATCATGAACGACCTGGCCCCCAACGTGGTCTTTGGCTTCGAGGGCATGCCCGGCAACCAGATGGACCCCTCCTGCGAGCTGCCCATGGACGACATCCGGTCCGGCGCCGACGAGATGATCTCGGTCACCGGCGGCGTGTGGGACGCCATGCTCTCGGAGGGCCGCCGCTTCTACACCTTCGCCAACTCCGACTTCCACTTCAAAATCAGCTCCAACGGCAACTACTCCAGCGGCTACTGGGCCGGAGAGTTCTCCCGCAACTGGACCTATGTGGAGCCCGGCGAGGACGGCCTGTTCGACTTTGCCGACGTGGTGGAGGGCATGCGCTCGGGCAACAGCTACTCCGTCAACGGCGAGCTGATTTCTGACCTGACCTTTACCGTCTCCGACGACGCCAACACTGCTGGCATGGGCCAGGACCTCACCGTGGCCCCCGACGAGACCGTCACCGTCACCATCCGCTTCCAGGTGCCCGAGCACAACAACTACGCCACTCTCTACGGCACCGACACCGGCATTGACGTGGACAACACCCCCGATCTGGACCACGTGGACCTGATTATGGGCCACGTCACCGGCAAGGTGGACGAGGCCGACTACAACAGCACCGCCAACACCGACGCCTCCATCGTCAAGACCTTCTCCCGGGAGGAGCTCCAGGCCGCTCTGGGTGAGGATGGCACCTACACCCTCACCTTCACCACCCAGGCCGACGACGATCTGTACTTCCGTGTCCGTGGTCTGTCCAGCTCTGAGGTGGACGAAAACGGCGACCCCGTCACCCATGAGCGGGACGTGACCAACGACCGCCCTGCCCGCTTTGACTACATCAACGACTACAACTACTCCCACCTGTCCTTCTACGCCAACCCCGTGTGGGTCAACGTGGACGAGAACCAGACCACCGACGTGGACACCACCCTGCTGGAGAAGACGGTGGCCTACGCCCTGACCCTGTCCACCGAGGGCGTCACCGACTCCGCCGTGGCCGCCTTTGAGACCGCTCTGGAGAGCGCCCAGGCCGTGCTGGCCAAGGAGAACCCCACCCAGGCTGAGGTGAACGCCGCTTGGGACGCCCTGCTGGAGGGCATCTGGGGTCTGGGCCTGGTGCAGGGCGACAAGGCTGAGCTGAACCTGCTCATTGCCAAAGCCGAGGCCATGGATGAGACCAAGTATGTGGCCGACCACTGGCAGGAGCTGGTGGACGCTCTGGCCAACGCCAAGGACGTGGCCGCGGACGGTGACGCCATGGAAGAGGACATCCAGCCTGTGGCCCAGGCCCTGCTGGACGCCATCCTGGCCCAGCGCTTCAAGGCGGACAAGTCCATCCTGGAAGACCTGATCGGCAAGGCCCAGGGCATGGACCTCAGCGGCTACACCGCCCAGTCCGTGGCCGCCTTCCAGAAGGCCCTCAGCGAGGCCCAGGCTGTGCTGGCAGATGAGAGCCTGTCGGAGGACGACCAGCAGGTGGTGAACGACGCCGTGGCCGCGCTCCAGAGCGCCATGGACGGCCTCACCGCCGGTGGCGCTCCTGAGACCACCGACAAGCCCCAGGCCACCCAGAAGCCGGAGGGCGTGCCCCAGACCGGGGACCACGCCCAGCTGGGCCTGGTGTTCAGCGTCCTGGTGCTGTCCGCCGCCGGACTGGCTGCTGTGGTGACGATGCGCCGCCGTCGCAGCTAATTGCAAAACCGATAAAAAGTACGGTCAGATTCGTCTGGCCGTACTTTTTTATGGAAATGAATAATTGTGGTGTGCCGCTGGGGCGGCATGGATTCATCAAAGGGCGCAGTTCCGGTAGACCGTGGTAGGGGCCGGGCTTGCCCGGCCCGCCGGTTCCCTGGCATTGCCCTGGGGAATTCGGGAGGGGCAAGCCCCTCCCCTACGACAAGCAACCCAAGAACTGCCCTGCCAGGGGCGCAGGTCTACACCTGAGAGGTTGGCGGAGTACAATCCCTCCGGGTGGGGTTGCGTTTTTCCTAGAAGTATGCTATGATATTGAAAATGGAAAAATCTCCGCTGAACGCGGACAAACGAGGTAATTTTTGTATGAGTTGCGAGTGTAAATTTGTGGCACCGAAATTGGAGGACCGCCAGTGGGCGGCCCCCCTGTTCCAGAAAACCGGCAGCATGGGCTGTCAGTACAACTTCAACAGCATGTATCTGTGGAGTGGCGCCTATCCCCAGCAGTATTGCCGGGTGGGTGACCGGGTGGTGGTGCGCCTGCTGGGCGGCCTGGGGGAGAGCTTCCTCTTCCCCCCTGGGACAGGCCCTCTGGCCCCTGCCCTGGAGGTGATGGAGGACAACGCCAAATCCTTGGGTGTACCCCTGGTGATGGTGTGCGTCACCCCCGACCAGAAAGAGCAGCTGGAGGCGGAGTTCCCCGGCCGCTTCACCTTTGAGGAGGACCGGGACAGCTTCGACTACCTGTATGACGTGAACAAGATGGCGGACCTGCCTGGCAAGAAGCTGCACCAGAAGCGCAACCACATCCGCCGCTTTGACGACAACAACCCGGACTGGATGTTCCACCCCATTACCAAGGAGAACATGCACCTGTGTCTGGAGATGGAAAAGGAGTGGGCCAACCTCAAGGACGCCAATGAGGACAAGAGCCTCAGCGCCGAGACGGTGGCTATCATCGAGGCCCTGTACCAGATGGACGCCCTGGAGATGGAGGGCGGTGTCATCACCGCCGGAGGCCGTCCCGTGGCCTTCTCCCTGGGCAGCCTCACCACCCCTGAGTGCTTCAACGTCCACTTTGAAAAGGCCTTTGCCGACATCCAGGGCTCCTACCCCACCATCGCCCGGGAGATGGCCCGGATGGTACGGGAGCGCCACCCGGAGGTGAAGTGGCTCAACCGGGAGGACGACATGGGCCTGGAGGGGCTGCGGAAGGCCAAGCTGTCCTATTACCCCGAGATTCTCCTGGAGAAGTACACCGTGCGGGAGCAGAGTCATGGCTGAGTGCAGACACGCCCGGCCCCAGGAGCGGGAACAGACCCACCAGCTGTGGCGCAAGGTGTTCGGGGACGAGCCCCAGGCCCAAGAGGCCTTCTATGACCTGTGCGCCCCCCAGGGGCCCCTGGTGCTGGTGGAGGAGGGACAGGTGGAGAGCATGCTGGTGCTCACCCCCGTGTCCCTGGCCTGCCCTGCAGCCGCCCCCTGCCAAGGGACCTATCTGTACGCCCTGGCCACCAACCCCCAGAGCCGGGGCAAGGGGTACGCCGCCCAACTCATGGACGCCGCCGCCCAGTGGACCGCCGACCAGGGGATGGACTTTGTGTGCACCGTCCCCGCCGCCCCCTCTCTTTTTCAGTTTTTCGGCAAAAACAGCTTTGAGCCCGCCTTTTACCACCTGCGCACTCCCCTCCCCGCCCCCCAGGAGGGGCCGTGGCAGGAGCTGACTCCTCAGGAGTATGTGGCCCTGCGGGAGGAGCTGCTGGGAGGCATCCCCCACATCGTCCACACCCCCGGCCAGGCCGCCTTTGAAGGCCAGCTCCACGGCGCCCTCTACCGCCTGGACCTGACCCACGGCCCGGGCTGCGCCGTGGTGGAGGACTGGGGGAAGTTCCATATTGTCAAGGAGCTGCTCTGCCTGCCCGGAGACGAGGAGGAGGGGGGCCGCCGAGTCGCCCACCTGTGCCACGGCCCGGGCGAGCTGCGCACCCCCGCCGGCCGGGCGGAAGGGGCCCCCTTCGGGGCCATCCGGTGGCTCACCGAGCCCCCCGCCCTCTGGCAGCAGACCCGCCGGGGCTACCTGGGACTGGCCCTGGACTGAGGGTTATGCAGGAAACTTGCATAAAAATGAATATACATTCATATCTATCCGGTCATTTTGGATAAAATACAGGAATATTCCGGTTTCCTCTTGCATTATATTCATTTCGGCGATATAATCATGGCAATCACTTCCCCCGGATGGGGCAGCTAAGACATGAAATGGATTTGAGGAGACGGATGAATATGAAAGTTTGGAAAAAGATTGCAGCCATGGCCATGGCCATTGGCATGGTGGCCTCTCTGGCCGCCTGCGGCAACACCAGCAGCAAGCAGGAGGGCGACGACAACGGTCTGAAGACCGCGGAGAGCGGCAAGCTGCACATGTCCACCAACGCCCAGTTTCCCCCCTATGAGATGACCACCGACGACGGCGGCTTCGAGGGCATTGACGTGGAGGTGGCCCAGGCCATCGCCGAGAAGCTGGGCCTGGAGCTGGTGGTGGATGACATGGGCTTTGATGCCGCCCTCACCGCCGTCCAGACCGGTCAGAGCGACATGGCCATGGCAGGTATCACCGTCAACGACGACCGTCTGAAGGTCATGGACTTCTCTGACAGCTATGCCACCGGCGTGCAGGTGGTCATCGTCAAGGAGGGCTCCTCCATTCAGACCGTGGACGACCTGGCTAACGCCAAGATGATCGGCACCCAGAAGGGTACCACCGGATACATTTTCTGCTCTGCTCCTGTGGAAGAGGACGGCTACGGTGAGGACCATGTCACCGGCTATGACAGCGGCGCTCTGGCTGTCATGGCTCTGATGAACGACCAGGTGGACGCCGTGGTCATCGACAACGAGCCCGCCAAGGCCTTTGTGGAGGCCAATGAGGGTCTGAAGATTCTGGACACCGAGTTCGCCGTGGAGGACTACGCCATCGGCGTGGACAAGGGCAACACCCAGCTGCTGGATGCCATCAACGGCGCGCTGAAGGAGCTCATTGCCGACGGCACCGTTCAGTCCATCGTGGACAAGTACATCACCGCAGAGTAAGAACGAGAGAAATTGAAGAAGGGCGGCCCCCTGTGCCGCCCTTCTTTCCTTCTTGAGGAAAGGAGCAGGTTTTATGTTATATAGGCTGATTGACTGGCTCAATGAGCTGGGACCACGTTTTTACACAGCCTTTCTCGAAGCAGACCGCTGGAAGCTTTATTTGCAGGGCCTGGGCCGCACCCTGGAGATGACCTTGGTGGCCCTGGTCATGGGCGTCATCCTGGGCGTAGTGGTGGCCGTCATACGAGCTGCCCACGACCAACAGCGGGCCGGACGGCGGAAAAATCCCCTGCTGGCCATTTTAAACTTCATTTGTAAGATCTACACCACCGTCATCCGGGGCACCCCCATGATGGTGCAGCTGCTCATCTGGACCTTTGTCATCTTCCCCAGCATCCGGGACAAGATTCTGGTGGGTATCATCGGCCTGGGCATCAACTCCGGCGCCTATGTGGCGGAGATCGTCCGGGGCGGCCTGATGAGCGTGGACGGAGGCCAGATGGAGGCCGGCCGCTCTCTGGGCCTGGGCTATCTGGATACCATGCGTTTTATCGTGGTTCCCCAGGCATTTAAGAACATTCTGCCCTCTCTGGGCAACGAGCTGATTACCTTGTTCAAGGACACCTCCCTGGTCCAGGCCATCGGAGGCATGGAGCTGGTGTACTATGCCAGCACCATCGGAGGCCGTACCTTCGACTACATGCCCCCCTACATCGGCATTGCCGTGATGTATCTGTGTATTGTGGTGGTGCTCACCTGGCTCCAGGGCAAATTGGAAAGGAGGCTGCGTCAAAGTGATCGACGTTAAAAACTTATCCAAGTCCTTTGGCAACCACCTGGTGCTGGACAATTTGAACCAGCATATCTATCCCGGTGAAAAAGTGGTGGTGCTGGGCCCCTCCGGCTCGGGCAAGTCCACCTTCCTGCGCTGCCTGAACCTGTTGGAGACCCCTTCCGCTGGCACCATCACCTTTGACGGCACCGACATCACCGACCCCAAGTGCGACATCGACCAGGTGCGGCAGCACATGGGCATGGTGTTCCAGCACTTCAACCTGTTCCCCAACATGACCATCCGCAAGAACATCACCCTGGCTCCGGTGCGCACCCGTCGCATGAGCCAGCAGGAGGCGGACGACACCGCCACCCAGCTGCTGCGCCGAGTGGGTCTGGAGGAGAAGGCGGACGCCTACCCCAACCAGCTCTCTGGCGGCCAGAAGCAGCGGATTGCCATCGTGCGGGCCCTGGCCATGCGGCCCAAGGTGATGCTCTTTGACGAGCCCACCTCCGCTTTGGACCCTGAGATGGTGGGCGAGGTGCTGGACGTGATGAAGCAGCTGGCCGACGACGGCATGACCATGGTGGTGGTCACCCACGAGATGGGCTTTGCCCGGGAGGTGGGCAGCCGGGTGCTGTTCATGGACGGCGGACACATCCTGGAGGAGAACAAGCCCCAGGAGTTCTTTGCCAACCCCAAGCATCCCCGGACCATCGAGTTTTTGTCCAAAGTTCTGTAAAAGATGCCCCTTCTCTCTGCCCCAGGGTGGAGAGAAGGGGCTTTATTTGTATTAGAATTGTCCTCCTATCGTTTTATATACAGGCTTGCCAGCCTGGTGGGGACGCTTCCCGCTGGGGGTTCCTTTTGCCCGGTCAAAAGGAACCAAAACCCGCTTAGGGCGTTCCCCCCTAAGTACCCCCCTGGGGTA
>ERZ1643249.1282-NODE-1282-length-25479-cov-11.786186_pt1 | contig 25479 bp, 30 predicted proteins | sample MGYA00579263_ERZ1643249 | MGnify/ENA primary metagenome ERZ1643249 (study PRJEB29033, sample SAMEA4952264) | chicken gut metagenome | biome: Broiler Chicken; feature: Gastrointestinal Tract; material: Caecum | place: Ireland | collected 2018 | study: Broiler...
AATTATAAGTTTTTAACTTTGACATTTTTTCAAGTTTTGATGTTGACATTTACAGCAAATGCTATTCTTGATAGATTATTACATCATTCACATATTATTAATATTAATGGAAATTCATATCGTCTAAAAGACAAATTAAAATTAGATTCAGATATGTCTGAATCTATGCATATAAGTGAGTAAATTTTTTGTACATTTTTATTTTCAACTTTTTGTACATTTTTATATTGACTTTAACAATAAAAGCAAAAAACAATTCTAATTAAGAAGGATAAACACACGAGTATTTAAGAATTGCATGTTTAATACATTGAAATATAAATTTAAAAATGTTATAATACCAATATCAAATTTTCTTATAAATATTAAATAAATTTACTATAATTATAGAATTAAACTGGTAATTAACCAATTAAAAAACTTAAAGATCTAAAAAATAGCACGAATTAAAGTACAAATATAGTTTCTTAAGGATTAAAATTTAGGAGGTGATTAAATGTCATATCTATCAATCAAAGCAAAGGTATATGGTTTAAACAAGTATAGTTTATGCAAGCAAACTGGTCATAAATGTAAGAATATACGTGAAAATTATACCAATTTTGCAGGGACAACTGTTCCACCTCTTACAAAACAACAATATGAAAAAGCTATGAAAAAATATAGAAAAATGAAATAATGGTTTTAATTATTGATAATCTTTTACACCATTTAATTCATATTTTTCTTATAATAATCTTAGTAATTCTTTTCAATTGCTGTTTTTCTTTACTCATTATAAAATCTCTCCATTCCTTTATTATATTTTATCATGGAGAGATTCTATTTACGCAAAATTATTTACAGACTCATTAACAAAGATAATATTATTAAAAGAAAATAAAAATTATTTATATTTATAACTATTTGAGTCCCTTCGCGCAATCAAAAAAAGGTTAACCAAAATTAACCTTTCATATATAGAAGTCGATTAGCTCGACTATTTTCCCTATGGTGCACGTCAAGGGACTTGAACCCCCACGAAGTAAAACTTCTGCAGATTTTGAGTCTGCCGCGTCTACCATTCCGCCACACGTGCATGTATAAATTATAGCATATTTTTTTTATTTTTCCAATACAAATATTAAAAAAAATAGCATAGCTACGCTAAATTTTTTATTTTATTTTTTAAATCATTAATATTAATCTTTAATTGTTCAATTTCTTTTTTTATTTCTTCAATATTATTTTGTATATTTAAGTTTTCATTTTTTTGACTATTTAACTTTTGGTATAATAATTCGTAATCGTCTAATTTTTTAACTAAAGTGTCATAATCATTTAATAAACTAACTAATTTCTCATTTTCCATTTTTATATCATTTGTTTTAAAATTTAAGAAAATACTTGCTACTACAAAACTAATAATACAAAATATACTGCCTATTGTTAATACTTTTTTCATTTAACCACCTAAATAAATATTTTTTCGCCCATAATATTCATATCTATTATTAAAAACATCATAATTATAATAATTAATATTACCAGTATCAGGATCGGAAACAATTACACTAGAATCATTATATCCAATTAAAACTACTGCGTGTTCCCCACTCTTCCAGTAAATAGTTTCTCCGGTTGGTTCATATATCCAGCTAGTGCTTACATAAGGAACACGCATCTTAATACTAACCCATACTAAAGATGGAATCCCTTTATCTACTAAATCTAATAATTCTTTTAAACTCTTACCTGTCCCCGATACAAAATTACTATTGTATGTCTTAGCAACATCTAAAATTGGATTTTCATATACACCATAGCTTAATTTTTCATAAGGGTTTCCAATAAATTCTATTTCAGGATGTCCTCCATAATATATTCCATCTTTTTTATACGGATATAATCCTAATTTTAATTTACTAATTACATTATCTGGAGTAGTATTATACCCATAATAATTCAAAAGAATTGTAAGAGCAACTGATTCACATCCAGTCGGGTATTTGGGATACTGAAGTAGTGTAGGAACGCCATTAATAATTTTATCATCTACTTTATTATTATCATTTAAAGTACTGTTTAGTAAAGAATCGTATTGATTTTTTAATATCTCTTGTTCTTCAGTTAAATTTTTTTCTTCTTCTAATAATAAAGAATATTCATTATATAAATTTTCTTGATCAGTTGCAGTTAAACTGTCATCTTTGATTAAATTATCAATGTCTTCATCTAACTTTATATTAAATTCGTTTTCTAATTTTTCTTCTAAATTATCTTTGTTTTCTTCTAGGGACACTATCAATGAATCTGTAATACTATTTTCTGCTATCTTATCTTTGTAAGCAATATTTCTAATTATTTTATCGTTATAATCCCTATAAATACTAATAAATACTATATAACTACATAATGTTATAATTATCAAACATGCTATTTTAATTATTTTCATAATACTACCTCAATATTATATAAATACATATTATTACTACTGTCATATATAAAGATATAATTATACTCAACTTTATTTTCATATATCACATTTACTTTTATTTTATTATCATCTACTTGTATATAATTAATAGATATTATTTCTAGTTCAAATTCTGTAGATAACGATTTAATCTCAATAAAATCATCTATATAAAAATATTTAACATTAAAATAATTTTCTGTAATATCATAAATAACTTCTTTGGGAACATAAGGTATATAATCTTTATAAACTATATCCTTATTATACCTATTCTTATTTAAATATATATAATTACTAGCAAAATTTACAAGAGAGTCATAATTATTAATAAGAATATCAGAATATGTAAAAGTTGCATTAGGCACAAGTGAATTATCAATTTTATCAATGTAATCTTTTAATTCATTAGTTAAAATATCTCTATTATTACTATAAACTAATTTTTTATCTCCCTCATAAGCATAAGACACCCTAAAACTAGCCATACATATTAAATATATAATAACTCCCCATAATATAAAATATCGTTTTTTCACCATAACTATCACACTTAAATTATATCATACTAAAAATACACTTAGCAAGAAATAATATAATTATTTTAAAACATCTAAAAAAGTTTCTAACATATTAATATTATCTAACATTCGATTTAATTTATCAGTTGGATTTAATTTATATTTATTTTTCATATCTTTAACAAAATCATTAAAATATGCTGGATTTCTATTTAAGAATTTATACCAATATGAATATTCTCTTATAAATTTAATGTATAAGGGATTACTACTTAATCTATATTGTATATCTATAGTCATTAATCCTCAAAATGTTTATATAAAGGTCTAGGAGTATATTCACTCTTAGGCTTATTATCCTTTACAAATAGATCACTAACTAATCCAAGAGCTTTTTGAAGTGATAATATTCCTTCTTGTACTTTATTTACATCCATATTTTTAGCAATATTAACGATATCTGACCAAGCACTATTTTTAGTAGTAGATGTTTTACTACTATTAGTTGTATATCTTTCCCATACATTACTATCTTCCCCATACATATCATATAATTCATATAAACTTTGCCAAGATACATTATTCATATTAACTTGTTCAATAAATTCCGGATGTAATCTAACAAATTTTTTAAATTCATCAATTTTAGACATATACATCACCTAATAAATTATATGCAAAGTATAAGAAAAGTTTAAAAAAAGATGTTCTATATATCTAAATTATGATATACGTTTTGAACATCATCAATATCTTCTAATTGTTCAATTAAAGTAAGAGCTTTTTCTTTCATCTCTTCATCTAATTCAATGTAATTATCAGGAATAAAACTTACTTCAGATACCAATGTATCAGTATATCCTAAACTATCAAGTGCATCTTTTACACTAATAAAGTTTTCTGGAGCCGTATAAATTTCATAACCATCTTCTTCAACTAAGAAGTCATCAACATCAAGTCCTAATACATCTTCCATAAGTTTATCTTCATCATATTTCTTATCTAATATAATTAAGCCCTTTCTTTTAAACAAATAACTAACAGAGCCATCAGTTCCTAAATTTCCTCCCCTTTTAGTAAGAGTACTTCTAACAAAACTTGCTGTTCTATTTTTGTTATCAGTAAGGCAATCAATCATAATAGCAATACCACCAGGTCCATATCCTTCATAACGAATTGCTTCATAACTTTCATCGTTATTTTTACTATGTGCCTTATTGATTGCACTTTCAATATTAGCCTTAGGCATATTTTCACTTTTAGCTTTTTCTACGACCATTCTAAGTGCTGCATTATTAGCAGGATCAGCATCTCCACTTTTAGCAGCAACATATAACTCTTTTGCCAACTTTTGAAACACTTTACTTCTTTCAGCATCAATTGCCCCTTTTTTTCTTTTAATTGTAGACCATTTTGAATGTCCTGACATATTTTCACCTTTCCTAACCTATATAACTTAATATAACGGGAGATAATATTATAAGCAAGATTAATGGTACAAAAAATAATACCGATATAATACTTATTTTAATAGGAACTTTAGAAATTTCAGCTTTTATTTCTAATTTCTTTTTCTCCCTTAAATAATCAACTTGATTATACATCGTATCTGTTATACTACTTCCATACATATCTGCTTCTGTTAACGTTAATATTATATTATTAATTGTTTCTGAAGGAATATTTTTTTGCATATCTTTTAATGATTCTGTTAAACTTTTACCAAATTTAGTTTGTCTTAAAGCTTCATTAAATTCATCTGATAATTCTGAATCAATACTATTAACGGTTACTCTTAATGCTTCATCTAAATTTCTTCCTGTTTCAAGTGATAAAGTTAATACTTCAAAAAAATGCATTGCTTCAGCTTCTAGTTTACTTTCCCTAGCTCTTATTTTATTATCAACAAGAATTTTACCTACCATAATATAATACAATATAGTAATAATCGGTGCCATAATATAACCAAGATTTATTACATATAATACCACAAAAAAGACAATAAAGGAAGTAAACAAACGAAGATTTAAAAAAGTTATTGCGTCTACTTTATTATATATACCAAGTAAATTTATTTTTTTTTCCATTTTATCAATTGTTTTTTGATTATAAATTTTTCTAGCTAATTCCCTTTTTTCCATTTTATTACACCTTTACCTTTAATATTTTTTGTAATACCCAAATATAAATAGCAATCATTATAATAATAACTCCAATTACAAAGAATCCTAGAGCGCTAGAAAATAAAGGATCAAAATAATTTGGATTAAGTAAATAAATTATCGCTACAAAAACAAAAGGGATAAACATAAGTACTTTTACAACTAAATTTGAACTTACCGTTAAGTTTTTAAGTTCTTCTTTTAATTTTTTCTTATCAAATAAGGTTTTTTCTATTGAGTTAAATACTTTTACAATATTTCCACCCGTTTTATTTAAGATAACTAAGGAAGATGATATGTATCTAGATTCTTCAATATTAACTCTTTTAGCAAATCTTTCAAACACTACATCAACATTAAGTCCGTATTTTAAATCTTGATATATTTTTTTAAATTCTAAACTTATTGGTTCAGGTAATTCTTCACTAGCAATATATACTGCTTGCATTGTTGATTTTCCTGCTTTAAAAGCATTATTCATAATAATAATTGCTCTTAACATTTCATTTTCTATTTTTTTAATTCGTCTTTTTTTCATATAAAATAAATATATGTCTAAAAGATAATAACCAATTATTAAATTAATTAATAATTCAATCGGAGTTACTAATCTAGTTTGAAGAACTTGAGAAAATATAGTAAGAAGAACAAAAGATATACTTATAACTATTTTATGAATTATATAATCAATTGCTAAATTATCTTTATCTAATTCAACATATTTTTCATATTTTAACGATTTCTTTTTTAATAGTTTGTTCTTTAAAAACTTCTTACGCATTTTTTTTACAAAATCAAAGTACTTCATATATACAATATCTAATACCGATGATTCTTTACTTTTAACTGGTTCAATACTATATTTTCCAATTCTTTTCTCATGTCTTATTGATATATTTTGTTTAAGCATAAAAATAATAATTACAAATAATATAACAATTATTATTGATTGAATAATCATTAAGATTAATTCTTGTTCCATAATTATCACCCTTTCTACTTAAACATTTTTAAAAGTATATTCAATTCCTTTTCGTTTTAATTTATCACATATTTTTGGTTTTTTCTTTGAAACTGTAAAGTCTCCAATAACTGAGTTATCATCGGCAATTCCTTTTTGAGAAAAGCCAAATATTTCATTTAATTCTAATTTACCATCTTTTAAGCCTACTACTTCTGAAATACTTGTAATTTTTCTTCTACCATCAGTCATCCTGTCTATTTGAATAATAAGTTCAATGGCGTTTTCTATATATCCACGAACAGCACTTACTGGTATTTCCATTTCATTCATAAGTATCATTGTTTCTAATCTATTTAATGCATCAATTGGAGAATTTGCATGAAGTGTTGTAATAGAACCTTCATGTCCTGTATTCATTGCTTGCATCATATCAAATGCTTCTTTTCCTCTTACTTCTCCAACTATAATACGATCAGGTCGCATTCTAAGAGAGTTTCTAACTAAATCTCTTATTGTAACTTCTCCTGCTCCTTCATAGTTTACAAGTCTAGTTTCAAGGGAAATTACATGGCTTTGATTAAGTCTAAGTTCAGCAGCATCTTCAATAGTTATAATTCTCTCATCATTATGAATAAAGCCACTTAATATATTTAAAAGCGTTGTTTTCCCTGTACCTGTTCCTCCGGAAATAATAATATTTACTTTTCCTTGAACACATGCTTCTAAAAATTTTGCCATATCATTAGTTAAAGTTCCTTTTAATAAAAGTTGATCTATACTCTCTAGTTCTTTAGCAAACTTTCTAATTGTTAAAACAGGACCTTTTAAAGATAAAGGGGGAATAATAGCATTTAATCTAGATCCATCCCTAAGTCTAGCATCAACCATTGGATTTGCAGCATCAATAGTTCTTCCTAGAGGTTGAACGATTCTTTGTATCGTTCTTATTATATGATCGTCATTTATGAAAGATACAGAATCATCTTTTACTATTTTTCCATCAATTTCAACATATACTTCATTAATCCCATTAACCATTATTTCAGTAATAGAATCATCCTCCAACAAATCATTTATTGGTCCATATCCATTAACTTCATTTTGAATTAAATTAAATATATGGTTTCTTTCCAAATATCCAAGATCATATCCAACTAACATTTTATCGATTTCATCATTAATGTATTGCTCAAGCATCTTATCTTCAGGAATATTATTATCTATTAGATCTTGAATAATTTTACTTCTTAAACTATCTAACAGTTCTTTATCAGGGAAAATATCATAATCTTTAACCATTTTAGCATCTAACTTTCTTGGTTTTACATTAAATGCTTCAATTAAACTTTGTTTAGCCATTCTCTTTCACATCCTCTATATGTTCATCAGAAATTAAATCGACAGCCATTTTTTTCATATTATTAATATCGCTAGAATGAAATTTATTAATATTTTTATTTAATGTTAAAATTTCACCATTTAAAATATATTTATCTATATTTTTAATATAAAAATTTCTAGATATAGTGTAGTCAACATTATTTTTTATAATATTTCTAATATCAAATAACGACAAATAATCTTTTCCTGTGTCCCTTGAATTATTTAAACATACCAAATAATTTTTTTTATCAGCATCATTAAAAATACTAACAATACTTTTCATATTTTTTAAATCGACAATGTCATTAGTTATGATAAAAAGGCTCATAAAAGATGCATCCATTGTAATTAAATTTACTTCATCCAAAATATGGTTAGTATCAACAAGAATAATGTCATATTCTTTTTTAGCCATTTCAAATATAACATTTAAGTATTTTGAATCAACTTTTAATGCCTGTCTGGGATCTTTAGGTGCACATATAACATCAATATTTCTATTATAATTTTCAATATAATCATCTAACGAAGTAAAGCGATTATTACTTAAACTATCAATCATCATAAAAACATCTTTTTTGTTTTCCAAATTTAAGCATGCGGCTATTCCACCACTATATAAATCCAAATCAATAATTAAAATTTTCTTTTTCATAAGTGAATATATACCCGCTAAATTTATAGTCATAGTGGTTTTCCCTACGCCACCTTTAACTGAAGATATGCTAATTATTTTCCCACCTTTACTTGCCATAAGATCACTTTAACCTTTCTATTACTTTTTTATCATCAATAATACTGCCCTTATAACTAGAAATTATTTCAACTTCTTTAAGATTTAAAATATGCCCAAGCATACTACTTTCTTTTTTTCCTAAATTAATGGTAATATCATTATCAGTTTTGCTTACTTTTATCTTATCAATTTTTTCATCATTTAATTTTAAATAATTATATATGTATTCTTCTAAATCTTCTTTTGTTAAATTAGATAAACCATAATCTATCATTATATAATTTATATTGTTTAATTTTTGCTTTTCTACCATTAAATTACCCATATCAATTACAAGTATCATAACAAATAATAAAACAGGAAGCATTAAAACAAACAAAATTAATGACTGACCTTTATTATTTAAACTAAGCATCAGGAACAACTCTTTCTACTTTAATAACATAAGGATTATCTAATATAATATTCATACCTGGTGTAATTATATTAACTTCATCTTGAAAAGTAAGTTTTGTATAAGTATCTTCCTTGTATATTTCTATTTTAATATCCTTATATAAGGCTTGTACCTCAGAAATTGACTTATTTTCATTATATACTAAAATAGCATCATTGCTTATATGCTCTAATTCACTTTTTTTACTGAATATCATTCCAAAATCAATTATCATAAAGAGCACCATTAAAAAAACAGGGATTATTAAAACAAATTCAACTAACGCTTGACCTTTTCTATTCATATAATCACCGTCTATCCTATTATATTTAGATTATACCATTTATTTTAAAAAAAAGAAAGCACTTTGCTTTCTAATTAACTATTTTTTGTTAGGTTTATTTGGAGTTATAATTGTTTCTTCTTCGTCTGGTTTCATAATTAAATATATAAGTCCAATAACTACTAAAATTATTAATATAATTATAATTGTTTTTTCTAATTGACTACCTTCTGTTGTTTCTTCTGTATCTTCACCAACAGTTTCTTCTTTAGCTTCTTTATTAACTTTTATAGTATATGTTTTTTCACTGCCATCTTCTGCAGTAACCACTACTCTAACAATATTTTCCCCTTCTTTAAATGAGTTATTGCCATAAATATTTACACGTGATGTTCCTGCTTCTGCATTTGCAGTAATATCCAATGAATCAACATCTGATGATACATTTATTGAATATTCCAAAGTATCTTTATCAAAGTTAATTGAATGTCCTTCAATTTGTAAATTAGATAAATTATTATTTGTATTTTTTGGGTATACTTTAATTACATTAATCGTATAGACTTTAGTACTTCCATTTTCTGCTACTACACTAATAGATATAGGTGTATAATCTCCAGTTAAGCTATATTCTTTAAATCCATCAGTTTTTGCATAAATATCTGCTAATTTTCCACTTAATGTAATTTTGTTAACCGTATAATCAACATACAAATTATATGATAACTCGTCTTTATTAAACTTTTTATCAAAGTATCCAACATTAGAAGTAATTTCTGATATATCATTATTAGAACTTAAACTTCTATCAATATTAATATTTAATTTAGAATTATTGTTTATAGAAATTACGCTTCCATCAAAAGCAGCTTTATCGTCTACAACACTAATTGTAGTACTACCAGCTTCTTTAGCTTTAAATTCAAAAGTAAGAACTACTCCTTCTTTATTTAATATTTCTCTTCCTGCGAATATATACTTTGCAGATTCAAAATTATAACTATTAAATTCTGATAGAACGCTATCTGCAGAGATAGATACTAACTCTAATTTAGTATTATCATAATCAATAACTCCTTCTAAGGCATTAATCATAAGATTATTTCCTTTAAAGTTATTTAAAAGATAATTTACAGTAAATGTATCTCCCTGTCTTATAACTGCTTTATCATTTAGTTCAAGTGATGAAGAAACAGTTCCTTCCACACTACTATTTACCCACGAATTAAGAGCAATTGATCCTGCTGTTTTACTAACATCTAACAAATCAATAACTTTATCATTATTAACATCTAGAGCATATTGATTTAATGTAGTTAAAGGAGAGGTACCTAAAATATGATCTATCATCATATTTACTTCTTTTCCTTCTACATAACCATTATCAACATCTCCAGATACTACAAAATTATAATAAATAGTATTATCTCCATAAGTTATTTTTAACTTCATACCTGTCTTGATATAATCAGTCATATTTGCAAGTGTATCATCTTGGTTCAAGATTGAAATATCAAAACTATTTAAATAATTTTCTGCTTTTAATTCATTTAAAATATCTTCTACTAATGGTAATTTAATTTCGCCATTTTGAAACATACCATCATATTTATAAATTATATTAATTGGCTCATTATTATATTCATCAAAGAAATAATTACCTTTAACTGACTCATCTAAACTGCCTAACATTACAAGCATTTTCATTTTATCAAAATCAACTGTATCTATCATTTCTTGTTCATCTTTAGTAAGAAGTGATGAACTTACAACTTTATTAAACAAACTAATATCTTCATTAGTAAAATATTCATAATAACTTTCAAAAGTTGATAAATCATTTTGAATAATTACTGTATCTTTATATTCTACTTCATATTCTTCATTTATATAATATACAGATATTTCATATTTACCATTTGCTAATTCACTAAAATTAAGTTCATTATTAAAATTATATGGATATAAAACAACATCATTATTTATAACAAATTTATAATATCCACCTTTTATACTTTCATCTGATAAATTACCTTTATTTAATTTAACATCAAATGAAACAATTCCACCCTCAGTAGCTATATACTCTCCTTCTACTTCGGGATTTGGAATAATAGAACCATCTACTTCAAGTGTAATACCATATGGAATTTCATCTTCAACAACTTCTAATTGTTTAGAAGCAAGTGATTCTAAGTCATTTTTTATAACAACATTTTCTAAGTATTCTGATTCATTTGATTCAAGCATACTTCCACTAACATCATATACTTTAGTATCTACTAGATAAGTTCCATTATAACCATAACCGAAGTTAGTAAATTCAAAACTTACTTCATCATTGTTTAATTTCGCACCATCTACTAATTTATATTCATATATACTTTTTTCTTCACCAGTTACATATTTAAAAGTAAGTGAAGTATATATAATATAACTACTAGTGGTTAAGTCTTCAAATTCTTCAGTAAAATTACTAGCTGAAATATTAACAGTAATATTTTCTCTATCTTTATTTCCTAATACTTCTATTTCATCAATTTTAGAAGTATTTGCATCTATTTCATCAGCAATTACTTTAATTGGAGAAGATATTTGAGAAAATACTACACACACTAGTACTAAAAATTTTAGTATTTTTTTCATCATCCATTTCCTTTCTTTAAATTTTATTTTGTTTTTATATGCTCCCCTGAACAACACCTCTTTTCTACTAGACCATATTGTCTATGGTCTTCAATCATAATAAGTATATCATAAAAGGCTATTTGAGAATTATATTTGACATTTTTTTTACACCGAAATTTAAAAAATACTTATTAAATTAAAATCTTTGATTATTTTTATAACTATTTAAAGTCTTATTAAGCAAAAAATATTGACTATATAACCAAATTATTATAAAATATTAATGCATTTAGCAGCGTTATTCTAATATTTTGTAATGTGTTATGGACAAGTAATTATCTGCTGCATAACGAAAGGACAACAAAAACACCCTATGAAATAATTAGAATCCTCTAAAAGCAGAAGGAGGAAATAAAAATGGCAAGATATACAGGGCCAAACAACAAAAAAGCAAGAAGAGTTTCTTTCTCTATTTTAGAAAATGGTAAAGATATTGCTAAAAGACCTTATGGTCCAGGGCAACATGGTCAAGATAAGAAAAGAAAACCTTCAAACTATTCAGTACAATTAACAGAAAAACAAAAAGCTAGATTTATGTATGGAATTAGTGAAAAACAATTCAAAAAATTAGTTAATGAGTCTGGTAAGATGAAAGGTGTTCATGGTGAAAACTTATTAATTTTACTAGAAAGTAGACTTGATAACATCGTTTATAGAATTGGATTTGCTACTACTAGAAGAGGGGCAAGACAACTTGTTAACCATGGGCACATTTTAGTTAATGGTAAAAAAGTTGACATTCCATCATATAGAGTAAAAGTTGGAGATGTTATTACTTTAAAAGAAACATCTATGAATCATCCAGCAGTAGTTGCTTCACTAGAATCAATTAGTAAAAGAGTTGATTTTATATCTTATGACGCTAATAAGAAAGAAGCTGTTTATGTAAGATATCCTGAAAGAAGCGAATTAAATGCTGATATAAACGAAGCGTTAATTGTAGAATTCTATAGTAGAGTTTAATTTAAACTCTACTTTTTTTATGTGCTTATCAAAATATGCATTAAAAAAAACAGTCGTTTAAACTGTTAATTAAGGAAATGTCCATATTTAGCTTTATCATAATAACATATATTAAGTAATTCTAAATCTTTAATTATCTTCTTAGGAGTACATTCATCATATAAACTATCATCTACTAATAAACTGCCCTTATCACTTTCTATATATATTGCAAGGGGTCTACTTATTCCTATAGCATAACTAAGTTGAACAACACACCAACACAAATTATATTTTTTCAAATAATCTTTTGCTATTTTTCTTGCTTTATATGCAGCACTTCTATCTACTTTACTAGGATCTTTACCACTAAAAGCTCCTCCCCCAACTTTAGCAAAAGAGTGATAAGTATCTACAACAATTTTTCTTCCCGTAACTCCAGCATCACCTTCAAAACCTCCAATTAAAAATTTGCCTGTGGGATTAATTAAGAATTCTTCTATTTCTATATTATAATTATCACATATTTCTACGCATTTATCTTTAATTAATTTATCAGTTATTTCTCTATGTTGTTCATCATTTTGATATGAAATAGTAAATGTTTTTATCTTCTTTAGTTTCATATTGTCATCATAGTATCCGGTTATTTGAGCTTTTCCGTCTGGTAATAGATAATGACATTTCTTTCTTTCTTCATCATACCACATGCTAAGTTTTTGAAGGATTACCATAGCTGCTGGTAATAACTCGTAAGTGTCATTACAAGCATAACCAAACATCATACCTTGGTCTCCTGCTCCTCCTACTAAATCATTTGTTCCTAATGCAATATCTTTACTCTGTGTACCTAAATTATTAATAATTTCATATTGATTATTATATCCAACATCCCTAAGCACCATATTAGCAATTTCTTCTACATTTATACTAGCTTTTGATGATACTTCACCAGTTATAAATATCTTACCTTTTCCCCCCATAACTTCAATTCCACACCTAGAATTTTTATCTTCTTTTAAATATGCATCTAATAATGCGTCACTAATTTGATCGCAAACTTTATCAGGGTGTCCACGAAAAACAATTTCATTTGAATATAACTTCATTTTTTTCCTCCTTTGTTATGAAACAAATAAAGAAAAGATAGGCAAGAGGCCTATCTTTAGCCCCTTATCATTCGGCATTAGCACCTAACTAAATAGGTTGCTGTAGTATCTACGGGCCAGTCCCTCCACTACTCTTTATAAGGTTTCATATCTATAGTATATCACATTTTTTAATATATGTGATTAGCATTTTTAATTTATTTATTATGTCTAATATATAGTCATATACCTATACACTATTTAACTATAAACATAACCTATAATGGAGGGAAAAAGATGAGTGATTTTAATGATTACTATAATTATTTAGTTAACAGAAATAACTTATATGATGAAAATATGTACTTCGATAATATGACATATGCAAATACTTTTATGCATAATAATCTTGATTTATACGATCCATATGAAGGATTTATTAGAGGGAATATGTTTAAAAACTTATACAAAGGATATAAAAATTATAAACCTATGGAAGTAAAACCTACTAGTGAAAAAAATGCACTTATGTTAGAAATTCAAAAACATAAATTTGCCTTAAATGATTTAGCGCTATATTTAGATGTAAACCCTAATAATAAAGAAGCTATTACTTTATATAATGATTATGTTTCAGCTTTAAATAAATTAACTATTTACTATGAAAATTTATATGGTCCTATTACTTTAGATAATGATTTAATTAAAACAGCAAATTTTAACTGGATTAATTGTCCATGGCCATGGGAGGTAATGAAATAATGTGGAAATATGAAAAAATGCTTCAATACCCAATTAATATAAAAAAGAAAGATTTAAGAATGGCTAAATATCTTATAACGCAGTATGGAGGCGCCAACGGAGAACTTGGAGCCGCTTGGAGATATTTAAGTCAAAGATATACAATGCCTGATGAAAGAGGTAAAGCACTTCTTACTGATATTGGTACTGAAGAACTATCACATGTCGAAATGATTTCAGCAATGGTTTATCAACTAATGAAGGGAGCTAGTTTAAAAGAATTAAAGGAAGCAGGCCTTGATTCTATGTACGCTGAACACGGATATGGAATATACCCTACTGATTCAAATGGTATTCCATTTACAGCAGCATATTTTGCATCTACTGGAGATGTACTTGCTGATTTATCAGAGGATATGGCTGCTGAACAAAAAGCTAGAGCCACATATGAAAATTTAATTAATTTGACAGATGATGAAGATGTAATAGGTCCGCTACTTTACCTAAGGCAAAGAGAAATAGTTCACTTTGCAAGATTTAAAGAATTATATGATTATTATAATAAAAAGAAATTAAAATAAAAAAATTAACTTACCATGAGGTAAGTTTTTTCTATTTATCACAAATTTATATTCCTATATAAGATAATACTCTTATAATTGTAATCTAATTATAACATTTAAAAGGCTACATTTTTTTTGCCTTAAATACCCAATTTTTAAGTAAAACAAAGTTCACAAAGAATATAATCATATCAATAATTATTTTAACAATTACAATACTTATTTTAAATTTAAAAGCATTATCAACAATAAATACAAGTGTTGAGGTTATAAACATCTGAACTATAAACAATATTAAATATTTTATACTTTCACTAAACAATTTATTTGAATCTTTTTTTTCAAAAGCCCATACTTTATTTAAAGTAAAATTATAAATACCAGAAATAATTCTTGCACTTATTGATGAAGTAAAAGCATTAAAATTATTTACATTAAATATACTAAATAGAACAATATCTATTATGGAAGAAGTAATAGCTATTATTAAATTTTTAAAAAAACTTTTATATATAATAAATGAATCCTTTATAAATTTAAAATGTGTTTTTCTATCATCATCGTATACAGTATCGATACTGGTAGTAGTAAATAATATATTATTTTCCTTCATTCCTTCTAAAAAAGCCATCTCATATTCAAATCTCTCACCCTCGACATTAAGGGCATAATCAAAATATTTCTTAGGGATTCCTCTTAATCCAGTTTGAGTATCTTCTAAATATATTCCTGTCGTTATTTTTAAATAGAAGGTTGAAAAAGTATTTCCTATTTTACTAGGTATAGGAACGTGCTTAGCCCTTATATTCCTAGTTCCAATAATTACTTTATTTTCTTTTTTTAATAAACATAAAACATTGTAAATATCATGAGGTGTATGTTGCCCATCCGAATCAGCAGTAACAATTCCCGTCACTTTTGGATACTTTTTAATTATATTTTCAATTCCATTTTTAAGGGCTCTACCTTTTCCATAATTTTTATCTTGATTAAAAACAATGCACCCTAATTGTTCACACTTATTAAAATATTTATCATATTTTTGGGGCGAGCCATCATTTTCGATAAAAATATAATCAATTTTATATTTTTTTAATTCCATAACTAATTTTATTAATTTATCATCGGGATTTAAACTTGGTATTAATACTCCATACATAACTATACCTCTCTTATTAGTTTAATTATAGCATATTTTTTTATAATTTTAATATATTTTGATGAAAGGAAGATTGTATGAATATTGTTGATAAAAATTTTTATGAACTTATTAATTTATTAAAACAAATGAATACTGAAGAAATTTATGAAAATATTAAAACAAATTATATGAAAGTGCATCCAGATACAAGAAAATCTATTGAAAAATTTGTAAATGATTTTAAATATTGGGGAGAACTTGATAGTAATAATAATGTTTTTAATTTATTATATGAAAAAGCAATATCCTTGCACGACCATGTTAATGACTATGTATGGTTATACGAAAAATTAAATGATTATCGTTCTAAGAAATTATTATTTGGAATTTTAAATAACTGGTATAAGTACGATTTTATAACTTTAAAAGAATGCTATGATAACACGTTTAAGCATTACTTTAATTTAAACTTAATTCCCACCTGTAAAGATAGTATATTTGTAGATTTAGGGGCATATAATGGAGATACTATTTTAGATTATATAAACATATATGGTATAGAATCTTATAAAAAAATATATGCTTATGATATTACTAAAGATAGTATCGCTATCATGAAAAATAATTTAGCTAATTATCCAAATATAATATATAGGAATATAGCAATATCAGATAAAGACGAAATATTATCGTTTAAAGAAAATAATATTGATGCTTCTGCTAATGTAATAGCTAGTGATGGTAATATAAAAATTGATGCTACAACAATAGATAATGATATTAAAGAAAAAATAACCATCATAAAAATGGATATTGAGGGATATGAACAAAAAGCTATTACTGGTTCTTTTAAACATATTAAAGAAGATACTCCAATTTTATTAATATCTGTATATCATAATAATGAAGACTTATGGAAAATACCTAAAATGATATATGAAATTAATAATAATTATGATATGTATTTATCTACCCATGGAAACAATGTTTTTCCAACAGAAATAGTACTTACATGTATACCTAAAATTAAATAAGCTTACCATATAGTAAGTTTTTTTTATAATAAAAGACAAATATTATAAAATATCTGTCTACATCATATCTTCTAAATTATCTATTGCTTTTTTCTCAGCATTCATCATTTTTTTCATCATTTTAGAAACATTACCATTTTTTACTTGTTGATATAATAATGTTCCACCTACTCCTGCCATAATTAAAGCTATACTTGATTTCATTTTCATATTGTAGCCTCCTTTAGAATCTATGAAGTACTTACGTACCATTATTATTATAATATCTATTTCTAAAATTATACTTTATTCTAGACTACAATATCTATTAATAATCTTATCTTTAAGAGTAGTCTTTCTAATTTCTACGCGTTCATTATTTACACCATTTAAAAATGATTTTGGATCTCCTACTAAAATAAGTGCTTTTTTAGCTCTAGTAACCGCAGTATATATAAGCTTATTATAAAGCATTCTATTAAATGAATTTACAATTGGCATTATAACCATCGGAAACTCACTACCTTGGGCTTTATGAACACTAATTGCATAACCATGTCTTATGTTTATATACTTATCAGGTGTATAGGTAACAATATTACCATCAAAATCTACCCATATTTCATTTTTTTTACTAACACTTCTTTTAGAATTAATAATTGCACTGATATAACCAATATCACCATTATAAACATTATTATCTGGATCATTTACTAATTGCAATACTTTATCTCCTACTCTATATACTACATCACTAAATACTAATTCATTTTTACTAGGATCTTCTTTATTAAAAATTCGTTGTAATAATTTGTTTAAATTATCTATTCCATTTAACGATTTATACATAGGAGCAAGTATTTGGATATCTTTATCAGTATATCCTTTATTAATTGCTTTTAATACAATTTGTTCTATATATAGCATAACTTCATCATTACTACAATTTATAAAATTATAATCATCTTTTTTCATAAGAAAGCTATCACTTATATCTTTATCTTTAATTTCAGTAGCAAGTATAGGTATATAAGACTCTTCTTTTTGTCTATATAAAGATTTTAATTTAATTACGTCTATCATGTCACTATCTATTAAATCTTTTAAAACTTGACCTGGTGCAACACTTGGTAGTTGATAATAGTCTCCTACTAAAATTAATTTGACGTCTCTTCTTATCCCTTTCAATAAGGAAGACATAAGAATATTATCAATCATACTAACTTCGTCTATTATTATATATTTCTCTGGATTAGGACTATATTCATCAACCATAAAAGTATTTCTCTCTTTATCCCATCCTAAATACTTATGAATAGTAAAGGCTGGAATATTAGTAGTTTCCATTATTTTCTTAGCAGCTCTACCTGTCGGAGCAAGTAAAGCAATATCATCTATTTTGGCTTTTAATTCATATCTAAGTAAATGAACAATTGCTTTTATAATTGTAGTTTTTCCTGTTCCTGGTCCTCCAGTTATTATTGTTAAATTATTATTAAGTGCTTTCATAATAGCATCTTTTTGGACGTTATCATAAGTTATATTATTAGTCTTTTCCAACTTATTAATAACATTTTCTAAATCTTTTATTTTATTTTTTTTCATGTCATTTAAATAACATAATCTATATGTAATATATTCTTCAGCATCATAATAACTTTTTAAATAATATTTATCATTATCTATTACTATTTTTCCCTTTTTATTTAGTAATATAAGTAATTCTTCTAATTTTTCTATGTCAATATCACTAACATAACTAATTATTTTATTATAAATATCTTCTTTAAACAAATATGTATCACCATTTTCAAAGCATAATTCCTTCATCAAATAGATAATTAAAGCTTCTATTCTTCGATCATCAGTTTTTATAATTCCCATATTAGAAGCAATATCATCTATTATATTAAAATTAAATTCCATATCATCAATTAAATTATAAATATTATCTTTAATTTTATCTAAAGAATTACTTCCATACTTTTTAAGTATATTCATAGCTTCTTTATTATTAAAACCCAAGCTAGTCATTTCTATAACCATTTTGCTAGATCCTTGATAAGTTTCTAATATATTATGAATTTTATTAATTTTTTCTTCTGAGAGTCTAGGAATTCCTTTTAATTTTTCTTTATCATTAAGAATTACATCTAGTGTTTTATCTTTAAATTTATCAACTATTTTTTTAGCTGTAGTCTCTCCAATTGGAAACATATCACTAGATAAGAATCCTACTAATTCTTCTTCTTTGGTAGGAATTTCTATTTCATAAGTACTTACTTCCAATTGATCACCATATTTATTATGTTTAGTATACTCACCATTAAATTTATAAGTCGTACGATAATTAAGTTCTGGCAGTGTACCCACAATATGAACATGTTGCTTATCAACTAACTCCGGTATATCAGTTTGTTTTATTTTTACAACTGCGACTGTATAATTATTTATTTCATTAAAATATATTACTTTTTTTAAATTGCATTTAATATATGACATAAGTAATCACCACAATATATATTGTACCACAAAAAAAAATATCTAAAAAGATATTTATTCATGAGTTTGTTCGGCTGATGCATGTATATAACCGGAATATGTTTTACCCGCATACGTATTATCAATAATACTACCATCAACCCATATATATATTGTATAAGAGGTTAATGTTTTAGTTAAATCTACAGTTGCTAAATCAATAGTATTTGCAGAAACATTACCACTAGCTACTTCACTAGTACCTTTATATACTGCATACTTAACAGCACCATCAGTTAATTTAATTGCATTTGTAGAACTACTATCTGTAGTTAATTTAATCGTAGCTGACCCTCCAATATTGCAACTAGCATCAATTCCAATTTGAACAGTAGTACTCTTACCACCAGTATAAGTTGCTGATGGAATAATCTCACCATTTATATTTTGACCATTAACATAATTTATTGTAAAGCATTCAGTTGACCCTCCAATTATGGTATTACCGCTAGTCCATGTGAACCATGCATAAGTAATGCCTACAATTAAAGCAATAAATGCAATTACTCCAAATAAGGTCCCAAAAAGTTTATAATTCTTCATGAGTTTCACCTCTACATTAATAAGAATAGCATAAATAAAATTAAATTACAACGATAGTTTATAACTTTTTTTATTATGTTTAATTTTGCAATTGAAGATAATAAAATTTTTTTTATTTTTTTTAAAATACATATTGACAAAATTAGCATATTACATTATTATATAAATCACCAATTCAAATTTTAAGCGAATTGGTGCTAGTATCACACTAGCCAACCCCTTTTTATTCTTTTTGGAAGAGACTCTATGAGTCTCTTTTGGTTTATTTTTATAATTTAAATTAATAAATATAAGAAAAGAACACTAATTAATTAATGTTCTTGAATAACTATTTAGATTGATAATTAGATCCACTTAATTGATTTTGAGCTAATTTAACTAATCTCTTAGTGATTTCTCCACCAACTGATCCATTAGCTCTAGCAGTAGCGTCTGGTCCTAAGTTAACACCAAACTCATTAGCTATTTCATATTTCATTCTTTCGATAGCTTGTTTTGCTCCTGGAACTGACATTTTGTTATTAGAGTTTGTCATTCTTTCACCTCCTACACTTATAAGATGTGAAAGTTTTTTTATTTCATACTCTTTTTTTTATGGTAATTTTTGTTAAATATCAAATTTATTTATATCATTATTTATGGTTATTACTTCTCTATTATTTACGCATCTTTTTATCATATCATCATAATCAAAACTATTTTCATATATAATTGCTTTCCCTAATACGGGATTAATAACTGGATGCTTTGGTAAAAAGATTGTACAACAGTCTTCATAAGGTAATATCGATGTTTCATAAGTGCCTATTTTTTTACTTATATCAATTATTTCTAATTTATCAAGGCAACATACAGGCCTTAATATTGGATAATTAGATACATTATTAATTACATTCATACTATTTAGAGTTTGACTAGCTACTTGTCCTACACTCTCTCCATTTATAATAACTAAACTATTAATATCTCTTGCTATTAATTCACTTATACGATACATCATTCTACGCATTATGGTTATCATATAAGAAGAAGGACAATTTTGATATATAGCTTCTTGAATTTCTGTAAAATTTATTACATGTAGTACAATATTAGTATTATACTTACATAATTTTTCAACCAATTTTTTTACTTTATTTTTAGCTGCTAAACTAGTGTGGGGTGGAGATTCAAAATATATACATTCTATTTTAATTCCTCTTTTCATAGCTAAGTATCCTGCAACAGGAGAATCAATTCCTCCAGATAACATTAAAAGTCCCCTACCTGCTACACCAACGGGATATCCTCCTATTCCATTTACCTCTTTAGAATATATATAAGCATAATCTTCTCTTATTTCAATTTTTAATTCATATTCAGGATTATGAACATCAACGCTTATACCTTCTTTATTTTTTAAAACTAAACTACCAATAATGTTATTAAATTCCATACTTGGAATTGGAAATCTTTTATCGCTTCTTTTTGTTTCCACTTTAAATGTTTTAAAATTAATATCTTTAATTATTTCTAACACACTAGTTTTAATAACATCAATATTAGTATCTACTTTGTATGCTACTACTATACCATGAATACCAAATACATTTTTTAATATTTCTACTATCTCATCAATATTATCATCAGTTTCAATAAACATTCTTACTCTATTTTTAATGATTTTAATATTGTAATTTTTTAATTGTTTCTTTATATTTTCACATAGAGTATTTATAAAAATATTGCGATTATTTTTTTTTGTAGTAAGTTCCCCGTATTTAATTAAGATTATTTTTTCCATAAGACACCTCTTTTTTCTTTATTAATTATAATTTAACAGATAAATATAGTCAAGAAAAAAAGTATATTAAAAAATATACTTATGAGCAAAGACTTGTTCCAGAAGGAACAGTATCACTATGTTTAAATTCATTAGCATCTGTATCATAATAAACATATACAATTATTTCATTTTCATCATTATCTTCAGCCATTGATTCAGTAATCCAGCCTAAATCTAATAATTTATCTATATTTAAATAGCAACTTCCTTCCTTTAAAGACTTATAAAAACCATCTTTTTTACTTAATCTAATTTCCACTTCGGATACTATTAAATCTTTTTTAGCATTAATTTGTTTTTCCTCATTTCTAGATAATGCTGACGTAATTGATGGAATAGCTATTCCCATTATAATTAATAAAATAACTATGACTGCTAATAACTCTACTAAAGTAAATCCATTATTATTTAATTTTTTCATTATTATCTTACTATTCCAGCTTGAGGTGGCAACAGCTGTTGCTCTTTTTCTTCTAATAATGGGATACTTTTTTGCAAATGACTTACTAATATATCCAATCTTTCTCTAGGATACATATTACCAAAAATTTTATCATAATCAATTTTTACTTTTCCAGAAAAACTATTATTAGGAATATTATAACATTTCATATCAACGTTTTCCTTTGTAATTCTAAGCTGACAATTATGTACAGACGTATCAGTCTTTGGACGCGGTTTTGCAATATCCAAAGTCATAACTCCATGATGATAATCTAGCATCATTCCTTGTCCCATTGACCTTCCTTTAATACTAATTATTTTGTCTACAAAAGGTTTTAAATTATAAAATTTATTAGTTTTACCTGACAAAAAATTGTCTATAGCAAAACATACTGAAGTATCAATTCCATTTTCCATATTAAATTCCTTCTTTCTTATTTAATTCATTACTTCTATCAATATAGGTAGTGTGTAAATATTTATAAGCAACATCACTTAGTGGTTCATTTAAGAAATTATTATATATATTTATAATCTCCGTATTTTCATAGCAGACTCTACTTTTGTTATTTTTGTCTATTTCATATAAACTACTTGATCTTTTATTTTTAATGTCTGGTGTAATTGGCATATTTACTTTAGGTTGTCCACCACCAGAAATACATCCACCTTCACAAGCCATTACTTCAATAAAATCATAATGTACTTCTTTATTTTTTATTTTTTCTAAAATTTTTCTAGCATCTCCAGTACCATTTATAACAGCTAATTTTAATTTAATATCATTAACAATTAATTCTGCTTCTTTAACATTAGATAATCCTCTTACATCATTAAATTCTAATAAATTATCCGAAGGATCTTTACCTGTTAATATTTTATAAGCATACCTACATGCTGATTCCATTACTCCTCCTGATGTTCCAAATATAGTACCTCCACCTGATCCTTCTTGCATTAAATTATCAAAAGAAGAATCATCTAAATCTTTAAAATTAATATTTTCTTCCTTTATATATCTAGCAAATTCTCTTGTAGTTATAACATAATCAATATCTCCCTTTAACTCTTCTCTATTTATTTCATATTTTTTAGCAGTACACGGAGTTAAAGCAACACTTATAATATCATCTCGGTCTATATTTTTTAATTTAGCAAAATAATTTTTAATCATAGATCCTTCCATTAGAATAGGACTTTTACAAGTAGATAAATTTTCTAAAAATTCTGGATAAAATATTTCAACAAATTTAACCCAAGCAGGACAACAACTTGTAAACATTGGCAATGTATCTTTATCATTTATACGTTTTATTAGCTCTGATGATTCCTCCATTATGGTCAAGTCTGCTCCAAAAGTAGTATCAAAAACATATTTAACTCCCAACTTTTTCAAAGCTGATACTATTTTACCAATAGTAATACTCCCTGGTTCCATACCAAATTCTTCTCCAATGGATACCCTAACGGCAGGCGCTACCTGAAATATAACTATTTTTCCTTTTTTAATTTCCTCTTTTACTTTTAAATAATCATATTGTTCTACTATAGCATTAGTAGGGCAAGAGATAGAACATTGACCACATCCAATACAAATTGCTCTATTGCCTGTATTTTCTAAATTATAATATCCATATACACTGAGACTGCCTTTACAAATTCCCTTACATATACCACATTTTATACATTTTTCTTCTATTCGTTTAATTGACGGATTATCTTCATCAATTGGCACTCTTATATCAGAAAACATATGTTTACTCATTTATTATATACCACCTACCTTGTATATATTATATCAATTAAATTTTGTAAAGTAAATATTTCATGTTATAATTTAGTTGGTGATTATTATATGAAAAAATTTAATATGATAGATGAAGAATTTACATGTGAAAACTGCAATAAAAAAGTAAAAAAATTAAATTATACGGCAAGAGATCATTGCCCTTATTGTTTATATTCTAAACATGTTGATATAAATCCTGGTGATAGAGCAAATTCATGTATGGGATTAATGAAGCCAATTGGAATTGAAAAATTTAAAAACACTTATAAAATTATTTATAAGTGTTCTAAATGTAATAGTATTCATAAAAACATAATTGCTATTGATGACGACTTTGATGAAATTATAAGGATTTCCAATATTAACCCATTTTAATTTCTCTTATTAAGTCATAAATACTTGGAATTACAAGTATAAATATGAACAAGATAAATACCAGTATTAATAACGTCTTAATATCAGACGTTATTTTTATTGTATTTTTTTTACCTTGTGTACTTTTATAAGTAGGAACATATGTATAATTAACATTAGAATTATAATTAGAACCCGAATTAGGATTAACATTATTGTCATTATTGTAATAAGTTCTATTGTCTTTTTCTAATAAAGAATTTACTGACATTTGTGGATGATTATCACTAGTTGGTTGCGATGTATTTATGTTATTGTTGTTATTATTTTCAGACGCTTTATAAGGAGCTACGTCTCCAAATTCTTTTTCAACCGAAGTTGAAGTAGGATTATCATCAGAAAATTTTTCATTAAACTTCTTCATTATTTCTTCATCATTCATTATGCATTCCCTCCTACTTTAATATTATTATTGTTGATTTTCACCAGTTACAAACATACTTGCTATATCAGAGTTATCAGTACTATTTGGTATAGTTGGCATCTCAACTGCTGGAGCAACACTAGGTTGTACTGGCGGTATTGGTGGTTCCATTACTGGTCCCATACTTGGAACTACCGGTGGAACTGGGGATTCCATTGCTGGTCCCATACTTGGAGCTACCGGTTGAACTGGAGTTTCCATTGTTGGTCCCATACTTGGTGCTACCGGTGGAACTGGGGGTTCATTTGCTGGTCCCATACTTGGTGGTACCGGTGGAACTGGAGTTTCCATTGCTGGTCCCATACTTGGAGCTACCGGTGGAACTGGAGTTTCCATTGTTGGTCCCATACTTGGAGCTACCGGTGGAACTGGAGTTTCCATTG
>ERZ1643249.1283-NODE-1283-length-25456-cov-19.899610_pt1 | contig 25456 bp, 29 predicted proteins | sample MGYA00579263_ERZ1643249 | MGnify/ENA primary metagenome ERZ1643249 (study PRJEB29033, sample SAMEA4952264) | chicken gut metagenome | biome: Broiler Chicken; feature: Gastrointestinal Tract; material: Caecum | place: Ireland | collected 2018 | study: Broiler...
TGTCCCTAGTACGAGAGGACCGGGATGGACATACCAATGGTGCACCAGTTGTCACTCCAGTGGCATAGCTGGGTAGCGATGTAGGGAAGGGATAAATGCTGAAAGCATCTAAGCGTGAAGCCCACCTCAAGATTAGATATCCCATAACATAAGTTAGTAAGTGCCGTTGTAGACTACAACGTTGATAGGTCGGAGGTGTAAGTACAGCAATGTATTCAGCTGACCGATACTAATAGCACGAGGGCTTAATCACGGAAAACTTAGCAAAAATAGTTTTCATTCTGTTCTATTATGTAGTTGTCAGGGTTTTATAAACAACCTTGAATCACACTTCTAAAATTTGTTTGCAAATTGATTGACAAATTTAAGAGATTGTGATAAAATAATTTAAGATAATATCAAGAGAAATCTTGTTATTATACAATTAACCAGTGGCGATAGAGAAAAGGATCCACCTGTACACATCCCGAACACAGAAGTTAAGCTTTTCATCGTCGAAGATACTTGGCTGGCGACGGCCTGGGAAAATAGAACACTGCTGGTTTATCATTAAAGTAGGTGCAAGAGCCTACTTTTTTGTTGCAAATAATTTATAATTTTGTTTTTAAAAAAACTTTTTACAGGTCATTTTATTTATGATATAATCTCCAAAAGGAGAAAAATATGAGTAAACATGATGGGAAATTATACTATATACAGGAAGAAGATTTGAAATTATTTAAAAGCCATCCAAAAGAATTTTTGGATGGTGTAACTGTAATATATGATAAGACTTTTACGGGAATGTGCATAAGATAAAGGCTAGTATGCTTGCTTATAGGTTTTTAGATAAATTTTTTAAACATTTTGTACTTGGCAGTGTCATTCCAAGATTGAGTATTGCAAATCGCGGGAGTATTAATAAGGACTTTTTGATATTTATTAATAAAAATGCGGATAAAATTTTAAAAGTTGCGGAGACTGAAAAAGAAATTCTTTCTGGCATAGAAGAAATGTTCGCGGTAGATGTAAAAGAGGATACAAGCGACATGGTTTTAGATTGTGAAAATAACTACAGTCAGGAAGAAAGTGATAATGTTGAACACGAATAAATTAAAGCAGGCTTGAGCCTGTTTTTTTTATAAAGTCTTATGATTAAGTGGGTATGCTATCACGTGTTTGCTAAAATACCAATTGTATGCCGATAAAGTTGCAAAACAGCAGTGTTATACTTGACAGGATATTATATTTTTGTTATTAATAATAAAAAGGAGTATTTTATGAAATGTAGTCAGTGTGGTTGTACAGATTTAGCGAAAGTTAAATTCCCTCAAGAAACAAATTTAATTTTAACAGAAATTGGCTTGGCAGGAGAGTCAAATTCCTACGAAATTAACAATCAAGTTAATTGCAAATCTTACATTTGTCTAAATTGTGGTCACTATGAATTTTTTAATTTAGAACTGGCGAAACAAATCAAATCGGACAAAAAGAAAGATAATTAAAGGCTTAAATTTAAAGAAAAACTATTTGTATTTTGTAGTAAATATTCCCAGAAAATGTGGTGAAATTAGGGAATTAAAACTTATATAATTTTGAATAGTTATCTTGAATTGATATTGTTGTAAAAAAAACGAGCCTAATTGCTCGTTTTTTTGTATATATCCTTAACTTATAGTATGTAATTTCTATGAAGTAAGATGATATTTGTACTTATTTCAAATGTCTATTCCCTCACTATATCTAGGCTCAATAACTGTGATTTCAGGATGCTTGTCTTTCATTAGTTTTATGAATTTGCTTGTGTCTATATGTTTTGTGATTGGTGGGTAAGCATCGTCAAAGTGGTCTAAAATGATGGTCTTAGGTTTTATTTTTTCTATGATAGACAGAGAGTATCTAGCCATATTGCTACGACCTTGAAATGGCAAAACAAGAATATCAATATCGGTAGGATATTTGTAATTTTTTATCTTTCCAGCAGAGCCCATCAAAAATATTTTCTTGTTGTCGGCAAGAATTTCATAGGCATAAATTTGGTTTTTCATTTTGAATTTTCTATTCAATTTGAGTAACTTTATGGCATCTTTGAATTGAAATGTGAAAATCACTCGAAAAACTGTCTTTAAAATCAGCCAAAAGTCAAATTTAACGTGCTTGCTTTCATGAATTTTGATAAGTGTATTAGGTGTTTTTATTTGTTCACTTGGATGGATAACCATCATCTTTTCCTCATCAACCCCATATTTTTTCATGCATTCTATTGTTTGAGGAGGCGCAAATAGAACTGCATCAGTGCTAGCAAGTATTTTTGGTAGGTCGCAGGAGTGGTCCAAATGAGGATGGGTGTTAAGCATCATATCTACATTGCAAAATTCTTCTAATGATGGTTTTTCGAGTTTTTTATTCCAACGAAAAAATGGGTCAAACAATAATTTTTCACCATCAATATCAATCATTATAGAAGCAGTTCCGTACCATTTAATTTTTATCATACAAGATATTATACATTTTTGTAATAATAAATTCAAGATAATAAGATTAATTTTTGTAACAAGACTTATTTTTCATTATTAAGCATTGCCTTTAATAATGATTTAATAATTCTTTTATCTCTTTGAGATAGTTTGTTGTAAGCATTGATTATCATAGCATCTTCTAGATTGCTTGAATTGTCCTCAGCAAAGAATTCGGAAAGTGATATTCCAAGTGCAGAACATAGTGCCTCCAATGTTTTTATACTTGGAAGTGTGTCTCTTGCAAACATATTAGCAACTGTAGATTGAGTCAAACCTGCCTCTTCAGCAAGTTTGTATATTGACCAATTTCTTTCGGTTCTCAATCTGTCAATTTTGTTCAAAATATAATTCATATAAAGATATTATCATACATTTGTAATAAAATTATAACCCAAAAGTGTTGACTTTTAATATACATATGTATATAATATTAGTGTACAGATGTAAAAGAGGTGTAAAAATGGCAAAAATAATAAAGATAGAAGATAATACTGTTTATATTGGGACAAATGACAATAAAATTGTCAAGGTACGTAAGGACTCAATAAACTGGGATATTAAGGTTGGTGAAAATGTTGATATTTACGAGTCTGACGATGAAATGATTATATCACGAAGGGTGGATAGAATGTCATCCAGCATTGATCCCTATGCTCCCGAGAGACATAAGGTAAACAAAGTTGCATATGCCGTATGTGCATTTTTGCTTGGCTCATTTGGGGTGCAAAAATTTTTAGCGGGCAAAGTAGGAACAGGTCTTTTATGTTTATTATTTTGCTGGACAATAATACCTGGGATAATTGGTATTGTTGACGGAATAATTGCTTGCACTATGAAAGCAGATTCAAACGGGGATATTTTAGTTTAATTTTTTTATAATTATAAAAGCAAAAATATGTATCTTATGTTGCCTATTTTTCTAATCCCAATATATAGTCGCTCGTAACCCCAAATATCTGCGTCATTCTAATTATTGCCATTATATCAGGCAAACTTATGCCACATTCCCACAATGAAACAGGATATTGTAGATATGAAAGCAAAAATAAAATTTAGTGTTTTAACGATATCATATATTATCTTATTTTGTGGCATTATAACCCCGATATTGGCAAGCAAAACGATAAATCTTCAAATTGGTGGTGATGTTTCATATGTTGCTACTGCCAAATATGACGTCACAATATCAAATGAACTTAGTTATACACTTTATATAAAGAATGGGAATGAAATTACAAGTATCCCTAGTGGCGGACAGAAATCATTGACGGGAGAAGTTATAGCAATCTCGCGAAATCCCGATGGCAGTGTAGATAATGAAGAAATTTTTGACCTTGCAGGGGAGTCTGAAATCGTCGGGTTTATTCCAGGAGGAACTATTATTATCGATGTTGATGGTAAAAGAATGTGTGCATTTCATGGCGATGGTTCAAATGGCTATGGAAGAATTATCAAGTTAGTAAAAGATTGTTATATTCGTATTTATATGTTTTGAGTTTAACTCATTTGGAAGTAGTCTAAAATGCCGACAAGCAGACTATAGCAAAATTTTTCACAGTATTCTTTAGATATAAGATTATTCTCTTCTTCTGGGTTAGACAAAAAGCCACATTCAACAAGCACAGATGGCATAGTGGAATAATTTAGCACAAAATAGTCGCCAACAGATACATATTGCCGTGCATTATCAAATGATTGGCAAAGAGACGTTTGCACTGATTTTGCAAGTGTGTAGCCCTCATCACTGCCTTTTGCATAAAAGACGTAGGCACCATTGCTTGAAGACAACGGAAAACTATTCATATGGATACTTATCATGATATCTGCTCCACTTGAATTGATAATGTTTTTTCGCCGTTCCATCTCGCTCTTTTTCTTATTGGAAGCACTTTCGTCATAAAGCCCATTCATATCACTACGCGTCATAGTAACACCAATGCCGAAATCGTCACAGAGAGAAGCAAGTTGTTTTGCATATATAAGATTAAGCTCACTTTCAGTAACACCACTACTCCCAACAGCACCTCCATCTCGTCCGCCATGCCCAGCATCAATCACAATGGAGTATTCTGGCTTTGGCGAAGAGGTGGTTTGTACGGCATAACAAATACCCAAAATGGAGCAAATCAAAAATATACTTATTAAGATAATGCACAACGTCCGTTTTTTTATTGTTAAAAATTTCATATTGTATTTTATTTTAGAGTGCTTATGAATATAACTTGTTTGGTCAATGTTTTGCATGGAGGTGATTTAGAGAGAAAATTTGTTTTAGATAATTAAAATAATATGTTATAATATAAATTATGGGAAAAACTATTGAAAATTTAAATAATTTATATTCATCTGCATTTGAAAACACGAGGAGTATGTCAAATTTTTTGGGAAGCCGTTGTATTGACTATGCATTAGATTTTCATTATGGGCATAGAATAAAAATAGATGGGCAATTTACAAATGAATTATATCCAATTCCTCTTATTAGTTTTAAACTAAAAGGGATAAAGGCGGAAAGTTTTTTTGATGTCTATACAAACAAAGATTATATAGGTTATTTCAAACTATATCCAAATAAAGATGAAATTTTATCGCTTGATTTGGAAGTTTTTGCAAAATTTAAATACCTTATATATGGATACAATTATCAAAACGAGTTGTATAATTCCGAAGACTTAACACAAACGAAAATCAATGTTAAAAATTCAAAGGACACGAAATTTATTATCTACGTTGACTTTAAAAATCTTGAACAAATTTTTAGTGTAATAGAAAGTCTTACAGAAAAACCAACTCAAAGATTTTCAATGGCAAATTACAAATGCGAGTGCGGACATTATGTAACAATTGAATCATACAATGGCAAATGCCCTGTTTGTGGAAAGGACGTCCCATTTAAAAGAAAATATAAGGCAAAATGTCCTGTGTGTAAGGCAAAATGTTTAAAAGACCAATATGGAAATGGAGAATGCCAAATCTGTGGTTGGAAATTTGATAAACTTGGGAATCAAATGAAAAATAGGGTAATCTATCCAAACTTAATTTCACTAAACAAAGCAAAAAAACTTTATAGCGAAGGCAAGCCATTTGAACCTAATTTAGATGAATTTATGGAAGCACTGCTTTGCTATGGCGAAACAGGATTTGAATATAAAAACTTAATGTTCTGTCTATATAGATATGACGAGGATGGAATAGAAATGGGCTGGGGACCAAAAGAAGATGAAGTTGCATATTTCAAAGACAAGGAAGACTTTATTAAAAACGCAAAGATAGACAATGAATATGTCCGAGACATTTGGGACAAAGTTGAAAATCCTTGCTATCTATAAGATAAAAATTGACTAAAGCATATCTTGTGCCAATTTTTTATTGTTTCAAAAAAGTATTTTATGAAAAATGTCTTTCATTTATTTTTTTGACTTTTTAAATAATTTTGATTCAATTTTGTATATATTTAAGTATAGAAATAAAATCATTGACAAATGAGTTTTGGTGTTGTAAAATATAGTAGGAGAGAAATATGGATAGATTTGTAGAACTTATGGATAAACGTAAAGCCAAAATTTATGGTCATTTTGGCAATCAAATGAAAGATAAATTATTTATACCAAGTGAAAGAGCATGGTATGATAAACACATTTTCCCTATTGATAAGCAGATTATCAGAGAGGGTAATGAGGTGCTAAGGATACTGGGCTTGCATATAAGGTATAAAAGTTTAAGCGAAGTATATGCATCAGACATACTTAAAGACTATTATGATCAGCATAAAGACGATGAAGAAAAAGAATAGGGCGGTAAACTATACCGCCTTTTTTATAAATTAAATATTTAGTTATTTACTTTTACAACGAAGAGATAAAATATGGTAATAGATTCTCGCAAGTTCTGTTGGAGACTCTTTCATTCCGCTTCGCACCCAGCACATTTCAAGGTTGAAAAGTTCGCCGATAAACATTTCATTTGAGTATTTATGTATGGGACTTTCTTTCTCGCCTTGATAGAGAGTATAATAGGCTTTATGATAGCACCTATATAGCAGATTATCCAAGTTTTTGTCCAAAAAAAGTTTTATATAACACGAAAATTTTTGAAAATTCTCAAGAGTTGTAATCATGATATTTTTTATGTGAAAGTTTAATGCTCTGCGAGATTTTATTTCTTCAACAGTTTGGACAAATTTGTCAAAAATAAATTTTTCAACAACATTTTCTTTGCTTGTAAAGTTGCGATAAAAACCCATTCGACTCACACCTGCCTTGTTGATTATATCTGTGATAGTTATGTCTTCAAATTCTCTCTTTTTAAGAAGTTCAAATAAAGCCCCAGTTATGCAATCTTTTACAAAGGTCCTTGATTTATTCTCTTTTTGTGGCTGATACATTTTTTCTCCTTTTATCACAGCATAAAGTTTTTGTTGAATAATATTTGCAAATCAAAGATATATTTGATATTATTATGTTACAAGTGTATCATAAAACGAGAGGAATGTAAAGAGTTTTTTTATAGGAGAATTATGGATGAGATTTTAAAAGTTATAGAATTACAGAGAAAGTATTTTGCTTCGGGTAAAATGCGAGATTTTAAAGAGAGAAGAAAGACTTTAAAGAGATTACGTAAAAATATTTTAAGTATGCAAAATGAAATCTATGATGCTCTTTATAAGGACCTTGGCAAGAGCGAATGTGAAAGTTATATGACGGAAGTGGGGCTGTCACTTGCGGAGATAAGATACATGCTTCGTCATGGCAAAAGTTACAGCAAAAAACGTAGAGTTATGCTTTCACTTTCGCAGTTTCCATCCAAAGGCTACAAAATGCCTGTGCCATATGGATGCACACTTATTATAAGCCCATGGAATTATCCATTCATGCTATCTATAGAGCCAATAGTGGATGCCGTCACTGCTGGCAATAGTGTTATTTTGAAACCGAGTGAATATTCGCCAAATGTGAGCAAAGTGTTGACTAAATTGATTGGAATGACTTTTGAGCGAGGTCATGTTGACGTGATCAATGGGGGAGTCGAAGAATGTTCATATCTTCTTGACCAAGACTTTGACTATATCTTCTTTACAGGTAGTACACGAGTGGGTAAGATTGTAATGCAAAAGGCATCAGAGCATTTTACACCTGTCACACTGGAACTTGGCGGAAAATGTCCTTGTGTTGTAGATAAAACTGCGAACTTAAAGTTGACTGCAAGACGTATTGTGTTTGGAAAGTTTTTAAATAGTGGGCAAACTTGTGTGGCTCCAGATTATGTTTACTGCCAAGAAGGTATAAAAGATGAATTGATTAAACATATTACAGCCGAAATTGAAAATCAGTACAAGGATGCATTAAATAATGAAGATTATCCAAGAATTGTAAATCTCAAACAATTTAGTGTTATGAAGGGCTTTATTGATAACGGCGAAGTCATTTATGGAGGTAAATGCGACCAAGAAAAACTTAAAATCGAGCCGACACTTTTAGACTCCAACTTTGAAAGTGAAACAATGCAAGATGAGATTTTTGGACCAATTTTGCCTATAGTTACATTCAAAGAGGTTGACGAGGCGATTGGTAATATCAAATCATATCCAAAACCTTTGGCACTATACATTTTTTCGGCTGATAAGAAAATTCAAAAGCGATTTATTGAAGAGTGTGATTTTGGTGGCGGTTGTGTCAATGACACCATAATGCACATAACCGACCCGAAACTAGGCTTTGGGGGGATAAAACAAAGCGGTATGGGTGCATATCATGGGAAAGTAGGATTTGATACGTTTACTCATTATAAAAGTTTAACCAAAAAAGGAAAATTTGACTTGCCATTCAGATATCAACCTTTTAATAAATTAAAATATAAAATAATTAAATTATTTTTAAAATAATAAAAAATAATTAAAAATATTTATTAAAAATATGTTAAATAATAAAAAATATTAATAAAAATATAAAATTTATTTAAAAAATAATAAAAAATGTTGTAAAATAAAAAAATAAAAGGAAAATATTATGAAAATTATTGACAATACCTATAAAAAAGTTGTTTTAATATTAAACGTAATTCTTTTATGTGCACTAATTGCAATGGACGTGGTATATATTATTTATCATGGACTGACTCTAAAAAGTGTAACAAGTGCTTTGTTTATGCTTATTGGTCTTATCAATTTATCTCTTACAATCTTTGAAAAAACCGACATAAAATTTCCTATAATCATGGCTATAGGATTGTTATTTGCAATGCTTGGCGATATTTTGCTTGAAATTCAATTCATTGTAGGGGCAGGTTTGTTTGCTTTAGGACATATATTTTTCTTCGTTTCGTATATGTTCTTAGAAAGATTTTCTTGGAAAGATTTAATATACGGAGCAGTAATTTTTGTTCCATCAATGTTATTTATAGTGCTTGCACCTATTTTTAGTTTTGGTGGAGCCCTGATGGAGATTGTATGTGTGCTTTATGCCCTTATTATTTCACTTATGGTAGGCAAATCTATAGCCAACTTCGTTCGAAATCATAGCATTTTAAATCTCATTATTATGATAGGAAGCATTATGTTTTTCTTGTCTGATTTGATGTTACTTCTAGGGAATTTCGCCTCGCTTCCAGTAGTTGGCATAATATGTCTTGTACTATATTATCCAGCCGAGTTTTTGCTTGCATTTTCAATTTTTATCTATGCTTGTTTTAATAAAACAGTTAAAGAAAGTGAAAATATAGAAAAATAAGTCTGCCTTGAGCAGATTTTTTATTTTAATCATAATTTTTACAATAATATTTTGTATATTTTGTTTTTTTTGATATCATATATACAAGGAGCAATTATGTTTATAGCATTTTCAGGACTTTCAGGCAGTGGCAAAGATACTGTTATGAACAGCCTTATAAAAAATCGAAATGACCTTAAAATTTTGTATCAATCGACTGCAACCACAAGGCTACCACGCGAAGATGATAAAAAGACCAACACTTATGTTTATCTTTCCAAAGAGCAATTTGAGAGAGGAATAAAAGACGGGCTATTTATTGAGTATGAACTTGTGCATGACAACTACTATGGCACATTAAAGGAAGCATTTGAAATTGTCGCTCTCGATAAAACCACTCACTATATGCGAGATATAGAGGTTAAGGGGGTGCAGAACTTAAAGAAATTCTTTAAAGGTAAAGTCAAGATGATATCAATATTTTTAGACGTACCAGATGATGTCCTAGTTGATCGTTTGAGAAAGAGAGGCGAAAGCGAAGAACGTATTGTAAAAAGGCTTTCTAGAGGAAAGTTAGAACGAAGTTATAAAGACCTTTATGATTTGGTGGTAGAAAATTATGATCTTGATAAGACAGTGAAAACTATAAGCGACTTTATAGACAGTCAAATGGAGTAGTTATGAGGAATGTTACAGTAATAGAAAATCGAAAGAGGAAGAATTTTAGACAACTTTTTATAACATTGGCAGTAGCAAGTATAGGCTTTTTAGCAATATTTATCATGGTCAGTGTGATGTATACAGGATTTGATTATAACAACGTTACACAAATAGAAGGAATTGCAAGCGAGGTGACAAGCCAAGAAGAAAGTTATACATTTTTAATGGATGATGGCGAGAGTTATTCGTTAAACAGTATAGTCGCAGGCAAGGTGGATGCAGAGGAGATAAGCACCTTACAAGAGCAAAACATAACCCTTTATATAATGGACGATGAGGTTATAGGTTTTGAAAGTGATAGTTACACACTTGCTGGAGAAGAGGGCTTTAGGTTAATAAAGGATAATTACAAGGTTAGCATGATTATTATCGGTGTACTTGCAGGATTGCTTTTACTTGGCACTATTGCATCTTTGATTAAGTTCTTGACCGAGAAAAAGATGGTAAGAGGGGATGTGTTTAAACTTATAAATACTAGGCAACTTGCGATGTCACAAGTTAGGAAACAATATATTAAGTTTGCAATGATGCCTTTGATTTTAGCACTAATATTTTTAATACCAATGGTAATCTATAGTGAGCCAATCGGAACAATGTTTTATATCTTTTTAGGGATATTCCTTGCCTGTCTAGTCAGCGGAATTGTTGTCAGTGCCATTATTTTGCCGTTTATTAATAAAAGAGAAATTGAAGAGTTTGACAAGGCATTAAATTTTGATGATTTAGATGAAAGTAAAGAGCATAATCGTTTTATTATGGACGTAGGAAATTATCTGCCTTTTGAACTTAAAGAAGAGGGTATTTTATATCGCGAAGAATTTGAAGCAGATTTCTTGATTGAATCTTTAAAAAATGATAAAGCATTAGCCGGACAAGATTTGTTAAAGGTGAGAAGTGATTTGCTAAGGGAGATAAAATCTCACCCTAAAGATGAAAATGATTCAACACTTAAGGAAGATACATTTATAAAGTACAACGAACTTAACCTTATAACAAAAGTTGTATTTCGCTCATCAAACGAGCCAATAAAAATTTTTGTATGTTCGCAATTTGACGAAAGCCAGTATCCAACACTAAGAAATGATTTATTTTTTGAGTTTGATGAAGATTTATATTATTTTATTAAAAAATATAATATAAAAGTTGTAGGTCTTGAAAGATGCCTTCAAAAACGAAGGGAGTACATGGAAAAGTATTCGAAAGGGAAAGTTAAGTATTTTGATATAACTGATAATGGAGAAGTAGAACTTTTTACAAAGATAAAATAAAAAAACTGGAAATTGAAGTAATTTACACTTTAAATTTCCAGTTTTTATTATTCTTTTTCAGTTTCGTCTAGGTGACCTAAGTTTTCTAGTCTTAAATTGTTTTTATCTATTTCATCTTGTGTCAAAATAGAAAAATGTTCATTATTTTTAATTTTAAAACTATTTGCACCAGCACAACGGATAATGCCAATACAATTGTCACTTACAAGTTGAAAGTGAGCAAAGGAGGATTTCTCAAATTCGCTTACAGGGACAAACTTCCCTACATAATATTTTTCAATATTTGTCTTTTTGTTGTCAATTCTGTCAAACAGTTCAATGCCGATTGTCCCTTTTGGAATTCTAATTTTCTTAATATCTCGAATTGATATTTCAATGGGCGAAGTCTCTTCGGTTATATATGATCCTTGCAGAAAAAACTTTACATAATGTCTTAACATATTTTCTCCTTGATTAATTCTACCATGCTATATGACATTTGTCAAGGTTAAAATTTATAAAATAGATTAAATTGACATTTACTATTGACAATTCTGGAAAATGTTGTACAATATAACTAAGGAGTGATTATGGAATTTGAGCAAACACTTAAAAAGTTAAATGATAGAATAAATAAAGTAGGATTGATATCACGTGTGTGGTCGGATAGTGAGGTTGAGGGTATTTTGAAAGATATTTCTCAAGAACTTTCTCCGACTGATGATATTTTGCAGACGATAGAACAAAATTCTAAAATTGAAATGTTGAAGAGGGTACCAAGTATAAAATTTTATAATCTACATATCCCTCACAAGATTGTAGATAAAATTTATACACCGATGCAGTTAGTGGAATATGCAATAAAAAATCAAAACAATTTACAAACTAAAGAATTAAAATATATTGGTAAATTAATTATCAAATCTAAAGATGCTCTCGCACTTGGTCAATTTACGACAACTGTAAAAAAGATTGGGAAGTCAATGTATGTCGATGTAGTTATAAGCCAAAATGACCCAAACTTAATGTTAGAAGTAATAAATGGTGTCACAGGCGAGGATTTTAATCGTCTACAAACAGCGATTTTAGAAAGTGGCAATGTAAGTGCGATATATCGACTTGCCCAAGTAAAAGGAGCGAATTTACAAGCAATCAAAGAAAAAATAGTAGCCAGTGAAGACGTAGATTATATTTATAGATTGGCAGAATGTAGAAATAGATTTGGTATGTATGTTTTTTATAAGGAAACTCGCGAAGAACTTTTAGGCGAGGTTGTAAAAACAGTATTAAAAAAGGACTTAGATAAAATTATTAGGTGCACAAACAAGTTTAAAAGGGAGTATGCAGATGCAATAGCCAAAAATTTTATAAAAATATGCAAAGAACCTAGAGACACAATATTATTTTCTTTGACTACAGGTTATGGCAGAGAAGAAGCAACAGAAAATGTGGCAAAAAGTGGCGATGTAAAACTTATATACGAGGTAATGTCAACCATAGCATCAAAAGAAAAATCTAAGTCATTGTATACTCTTAATATAGATTTAGACAAACTTATTGAAGGGTTATTGTTATCGAAAGTGGAAGATTTACAAGTATATGCCTTCAAATTAGAGCAAAAACTTACAAAACTTCAATCAAAAATAAAAAATAAGGACAATTTAAATAAACTCCTTGGAATTTTAAAAACTAATGAATCTTCTAAAGAATTATAAAATAAAAAAGAACGAAGTAAAATCACTTTAATGCTTCGTTTTTTTAGTCCTCATCTCTCTTTTGTATATTTGTAATATTGACAAATGTTTTTTTAAGATATTCTAGATATTTATGTTCATCAATATTTCCGTAGTACATATATGTCATATGATTGCCAATCCAAAAAAGAGAATATTTGCCATGCTGAAATCCATTTTTTAAATAAAAATTTTTTCTTCGCCGTTTAGTTTCATTGTCAGTAGTTTTTTCATCAATTTCTTCTACGTCAAGCACAATAGGTTTATCATATTCCTGTTTTAGTTTAGTCAAGATTTGCGAGCCATAGCCCCTATCTTGCAACTCTTTCTTGACAGCAAAATAATTTATATAGAGAAAATCGTCAGTATTATTTGCATGAATCAAATCAATCATAGTATCTTGTTTGTACACAGCGAGCATAGTAAAATTTTTGAATTTGCCAGTCATTAATTTATCAAACGGGGTTCTCTCTTCAGCAGAAAATGATTCTAAGTACAACTTTTCAAGTTCGGGTAGACTAGAAATGTCCACAATGTTTTAAAATATAAATCATCCATATGGCAACTTCCTTTTTTAATTATAGTAAATTAAATAAATATTAGCAAAAGTTTTGCAGATATTTGCTTAATAATTATCTTTTAAAAAAATAATAAAAATTTGATTTTCTTATAAACAAATGATATAATTTAAAAAGGGGATTTTATGGCAAATGATATATCGCTAAGAGATAATGTGATTTTTTATATAATGGACAATTATGCTCATGCCCCAGAATATTTATGGGCTAAATTCCCGAGTTACTGCATTTTTAGATGTCCTAAAAATAAGAAATGGTATGCCATCATTATGAATGTTAAGAAAAAGAATCTAGGTCTTAATGGAGAGGGAAAAGTGGACGTTTTAAATGTAAAAGCAAAGCCAAACGAGATAGGACTCCTTACCAAAGAAAACGGCATTCTCCCATCATATCACCTTTCAAAGAAGTCTTGGATATCCATTCTATTAGACGGGGCTATTGACAAAGAACGAATTTTTGAGTTAATAGATTTAAGTTATGAAATTGTTGAAAAGGGCAAATAGGGGAGTGAATTGTCATTTTTTTTAATAAACTACATTCTATTTATAAGTATAATAAAGTTAAATATTTTATAAAAACAAAAAAAATAAGTCATGTTGTATTGAAGTGCTCTCTTTGAGGTTCACTTCAGCATGACTTATTTTTTTATTCGCTCTCTTTCTCTTGATTTATTTTTTGTTCATATTCATTGTTTAAATTTTCTAATTGAGTTTCAAGAGGGTAGTTAGATTTTTGTGCTTTCTGTTTAAGCAAACTATCTGTATTACAAAGGAATTCTACACCCTTTGCTAAAAATTCTATTTCTCTTGCTTGTTCGGAAAGTTGCAAATCTTTGTAATCGACCAAATTTTTGTATCCATCTATTTTCTTCATGTTTTCAGTACCATTAAGTATAAAGAAAAGATCAGAATGTTGATGTCTGTCTATTTGTCTGCCTTCTACTTCTTCTATTTTGAGCGGGCCCGCAAATAGTAGCACTTCAGGAGATGGATCACCATTTAAAACTTTTGATACCTGCCTTGCTATCCAATTTGAATGTAAATCATCTGCAATAACCTCGGCATATCTTTGCATATCGAGATTATTTTCTATGCAGTGTTCAATGTGTCTGTATACATTCTCTGCTCTTTCAATGCTTTCTTTAGGACTACGAATATTGAAGTATTGCATAAAGTTGAAAGCCAGTTCGTCAATAAATTCTTCTTTGTTTAAAAAAATCTGTTTTGTATTATTTGTCGTTTGCATAATTTACTCCTTATATTTATACTAACATAGAATTTCATAAAAGTCAATATATAAATTTCAAAAAGTGCAAAGAAAAATTAAATGCAACAAAAATACTTGACAAAAAGGCATAAAAAATAAAAATCTAACATTAAATATTTTTTAGCAGTGACAAGATATATTTTTGTCCATCCCTATTGTATGTTACAACTTGATAAGTTTGTCCATACATACTTGTCTTTTGGACATTGTAGATGCCATATTGTTTTGCCATGTCTGTTGCCAAAGTCTTATTTTTACCATCCCTATCGACTATTTTTTCTAATAATCCTCTTTTAATCAAGATATCACTAATTTGTGAGTGTTTTAATTTCTTCATGTTTGGATATAGTGATGAAATCTTATTTATTATCTGTGTCATGTTCATTTCATTTTCATACTCAAATTTTTCATCTAAATCATAAGGACATACAAACTCATATTTCCTTATTTTTTCTGGAATGACATTTGTTAATCGGTCACAAACTTCATACAAAGTTCTTATTATATCTGGATCATTTAATATGCTATCGTTTTTGCACCTTTCACCAGTAAAATAATTCACACCTTTAGCAAGTGCCTTTAGCACTTGAATTTCTTGTTCAAACATAATCTCTCCCTACTCTATTAATTTTGGTTTATTATAACATAAATTTAAAAATTTGTAAATTTTTTGGCATGGAATTTTGTTTGAAAAACTATATAAACTATGTGATGATAAAATTTTATTTGCATAAAATTTTATTAAATTCTTACGAATTTGTGTGTTTCACACTCATCACATAGTATGTATGACCATCAGCCTCACCCTTGCAAGCAAATTCGGCTCCCGATAATATAAACTAGGTGGATGATAAAATTTTATTAAATTTTTGCAAATTTAGTATTTCTCACACATCACATGGTCTAAATGAATATAACCTCGCTAAAAGACTTCTCATTTGTCTTGACTTCAGTTCTATATTAAACCATAAATGACTTAAAAAATTATATTTTAAATAAAGTCAAAGCAAACACTATACTTATGCTTGTCTTTTCTACATTAATAATCTTTTTTTATAATACTAATTTGTAGTTTTCCCTTGCAGTCTGGATATTTAGAACAACCCCAAAATTCACCGTATTTACTATGACGAAGTTTCATTTCGCTATTGCATAAAGTACATTTAGGAATATGTAAATCATCCTCACTAAAAAATTTTGAAAATCTTGATTTACTATGCCCAAAAAAGGTTATATTCGCATCAGTTTTTTCGTTCTTTATTTTACAAAAATTTTCATTATAAAAAATTCTATAAGTTTCATCATTCTTTATATTTAAACTTTCTAAATATACTGGAACGGATAAAGCAATTATTGTCCCATGATGTCTGCCTGTACAGTAAAATGAATCTTTAAATATTTTTTTTTAATTCTAAGCCATTTAAATGTAATTCTTGGTATCCATTGTAGCAATCTTTCATATCTCCCTCCTAAAATCTATTATAACAAATAAATAAATCCAAATCTAGTTTTTATGTTAGATTTGGATTCCCTTGGATTATGATAGGGATTAATTGCTTTGCAAAATTCAAATAAACTATGCAATTTAACTTTTTATATATTTTTTATATTCCCCCAAATCTTATTTATTTGTATCAGATGGATTACAAAAATCATCTAAATTATAAAATCCCACTTTCAATATTGGTTTATTGTTTTTTTTAATCTTAATTTGTTGTATCAGATGGTCTATTAAAATCATTTTTCAATTATTGACTCTTTTTAATAGTTTTGTTTAAAATAATTGATACTTTATATCCTTATCTATTTGATTCAGATTTATCTCCTTTACAATTTATTAAAAGAAGGAAATATATTAAGACGATAGAGTTTTGACATGGATACTATTATTTTAACACAATAGACATAAAAATCAAAAAGATGCAAACCTAAGTGTTCGTAGACTTATGCTTGCATTTGCGGTGGTTCAAATTTTAAATCCGCCATTTTCGAATTGACATTTCGAACTATATGGTTGGGCACTCTGAAGGAACCCTCTTGAGTTCAAATGTTTAGCCACAGTTTCGAATTTACATTTCAAGCTATGTAGTTGCAAACTCTGAAGTGACTCTTTTGAGCTCGAATAATGAACCAAAGGTTCGAATTGACATTTCGAGGCTTATTGTTGCGACCTTTAAAGAAAGCCTCTTGGGGCCAAATTGAAAATTCGAACCCAAGAAGTGAAGTCTATCGGAACCCATTTGGGTTCGACTAATGAACCAAGGGGGGCGCAAACGCACCTGAATTCGAACCTTTTGCAAAAAACAAAGCAACCAACCCCAAAAAAGGGGAGATTGAAACCGAAATTGGCGAAACTGGGACTGTAAATGATAAGGTTGAAACCAGAAATAAGAAAAGGGGAAGACCTAAAGCAAAAAACAAAACAACCCCACCAGCTATTCAAAAATTTTCAAACCACATCAAATTCATCGACTTCATCCCAACCCACGAAATCATCACATATAGACATTTGTTCGCTTATGGGTTTTATGTGGAGTAAATAGTAAAAGTAAGTTATCTTAAAGTGGTCTGTTGTTATTCCAATTGCAGCGATGTGCAATTTCACCTAAAAACAATACGCAGAGCTCATCCCTGTGCTGAGGGTCAAGTTTTTCAACAGCATCAAGAAAATCTCTCATTGCTTTATAAGCATTAAGGGTTTCTTTTTGTTGATTAAGTTGATATTGCATAATTTCGTTCTGATGTTGCCAATAATTTTGTCGATTTACAAAATTCGGGTTATAGAACCAATTATAGGTATCGTTCATAGAGTTTTACCTCCTTCTAATAATAGAGTAATTATAACCAAATTTTAAATTAATATCAATGTGAGAAATGGTGGAAAATGCGTGAATTTAAATCAAAAGAACATAGAAACTTAGAAGTTTAAAGTTATAGAGAGAATAACTAATGGATATTATTCTTGTATATAAAAACAAAAAATTGTCAAAGAATAGTACAAATTTTTAATTTTATGCTATAATACAGTTATGAATGAATCATTAAAGTCAAGATATGAAAAGGCTGAATTGTTAGAAATTTCTTCAACAGAAGATGCTACTTCAGAATATTTAAAGATATTAGAAGAGGCTAAATTATCTGATGCTTTTATACTATCTACTGTGGGGCGGAAATTGAGAAAGTTGGGCCGTTCACAATTATTTATAGATAAAATAAAGCAATATCCTTACGAAGAAGTTAAAAAGAGAAAGTATGTTAATGATGCTTATTTGTACTGCTTATATTCAGTAGAAATAGCTCAATATGTGTATGTAGAAGAAACATTTGAAAATTTTATTAATACTGCAAAATTGATAACTGATAATTGTGAACAACTTGGTGTGGATCAGTTTAATTTTAACCCATATGTTTTAACAGTATATAAGGTTGTGCAAGTTTTAAAACATAGAGCATCGACAAGTTACTTTCAAGAGCTAAAATGGATAAATAAATTAAACCCTGAATTATTACCCATTGAACCAAAAGAAATTCAAGCCCAAAATGGACGAACATATGAAATGGCTTCATACAAAGAATTTTATTATCAAGTAAAAACAAAATGTTTGGAAAAAATTGAAAAATTTGAAGAATGCATTAAATTATGTGAGACAGCTTTATATACATTTGAAAAATTACATTATGGGAATAGATTATGGTTCTCGGCGAGGAAACTTTATTGTGAGTGTTTAAAAAGTGGTAATAAAGAGGATATAGAACATTATAGAGAAATAGCAGAAGAACACCATTTTTGGTATATGTATCATAAGTTAGCAAATTTGTATTTTTCATATGGAGATGTTGACAAGGCACTCTATTATTCTTGCAAGGCAATACTTTCAGATGTTTTTGATCAAGAAAAAATGATAAATTTAATATTTGATATAGGGATGCTATTTGAAAACACAAATAATTCTGCTAAGGCAAAGAGTTTTTATGAGGCAGCTTTATATTATAGATCATCCCTAGGATGGTTCCTTCCAGAAGAGTTAAGATTTGCGGAAAAGGAATTTAATTTAGCAAGAAATCAACAGCCTAATATAGTGCAATTAAAAAATTATGCGTTAGAAGCAATTAAAAAAGTTGACAGTTTAAAATTTGGAATAATTTCAAATATCAACTTGGACAAAAAATATGGTTTTATTAAATATGATGGAAATAAATCAATGTATTTTTCACTAAAAATAATTAAAATTCGTCCTAAATTAAATGATAAAGTTTATTTTAAAATTGGTACAATAAATGACAAACCTTGTGCGGTTGATATTTATAAAATTGGGAGATAATTATGGCAAAGATATTAATCAATAAAGATAGTTTACAATATTTACTTGATAAATTTTTCTTAGAAAACAAAGAGTGTATAAAAAAAGAAATAAGAATTTCGCAAACCAAAGTTATTTGCAAATTTTTCACACACGGAAAAGATTGCCAAGTTGATATTCATTTACTTAAAGATGGAATTAATCCAGTATGTGTAGGAAAAAATAAAGAATTGGCATCTATATTGATAAGATATTTAGAAACAAAAGGGACAAGGGATGATCAATCATCTCAGCAAGTTGTAATAAAAAATTGCAATGTAATAAATGATATAGTAGATTATATTAATTCTGATTTTGCAGGAAAGATTACTATTACAACAATTAATAATAGATATGTTTTTACAAGTTTCAATAACGACAAAATAACAATCACAAAAAATGACAATAATATTGTAATTCAGGGAAAACCATATTATACTTTTAATATAGTAATGACTTTTATTGCAGGTTTGGACTTAATTTCATTTGATGAATATGTGGGGCTAGGAAGTCAATTTAGTGAAGAAGCATATAATGCAAATGTGATACGTGATAGGATTAAACATATTCTAAAGACTTCATATATTTATATGGAGGAGGCTCAATTAAAATCTATTTCTGGTTCGTTTAGTTTTATTAATTCAAAAATAAAATCAGAAGATTATTCCTCGCCTTTAACAGGTGTATTTAAGGCTTTAGAAGGTTACATAAAGAAGTTGCTTACACAAAAATTCAATTTTAAATTAAAGTATAATTTAAGTCCATTTAAAAAAGATAAGAAGACTGGAAAGACGGAAATTGATTTAAGAACTGATATCATGCAAAAAGATAAAGATGCATTATATAAGCTTTATAGTACTTATTGTGATAAAAGAAATGTGTATACTCACAGCACAGTGGATCCTGCACAAATGAGGGTAATACAAAATTATAAAGAAGCTGAAGAATTAAGAGATGAGATTTTGGAAATAATAGAAGAAACTTATAAAATTATATTTTAAGGAAGAGAAAATGAAAAATTATGAAATATTTAAAATCAATGAGTATGAAAGTTACTTATTATTGTTGTCAAATGAAGATATTTATTATTTATATGATGAAATTAGAACGAAAACCAATGGAGAAAAGATTCTTGTAGATATGTTTTTTAGAAATGGTTTTTCATTTAATCGTTTTATAGAATTAATATTTGATGATGATAATCAAGTAACTACAAGGGTGATAAATCCAAGATATGTCTCAGAGCCAATAAAAGAAAACACGCATGAATATTTTAAAAATAATAGAGAGTACCTTGAAAAATCAACTTTATCAAAAAGTATTAAAGCGTTTGTATATTCAAATTGATAAAAAAGTCTAATCGTTTAACAGCAAAATTAACTTTTTGCTGTTTTTTATTTGAAAAACAATACAAAAATAAAGATTTTATGCTATAATAGCACTAAATTAACTTCCGATAATAAAAAACTATAGGAACTTAGGAGGGAAAATGGGTTTTGATAAAATAACAGAAGAAGAAACTAAAAATATGTATATAACCCCAGCATTGATTAAATCTGGTTGGACTCCAAAGCAAATGCGTATGGAAACCTACATAACTCCTGGTAGAATTATTGTGCGTGGAGATAGGGCAGAAAGAGGTAAAGGGCAAGAAAACAGATTATATTTTAGTGCATAAAAATAATAAGCCTCTTGCGATTGTTGAAGCTAAAGATATATATCATAATGTTGGTGATGGTATGCAACAAGCACTAGAATATGCTGAAATGTTGGATGTTAAGTTTGTGTATTCATCAAATGGTAAGTCATTTCTTGAACATGATATGTTTACTGGGAAAGAAGTTGAAATCCCTATAGATAGATTTCCTAGTGAAAATGAATTATGGGAAAGATATAAACAAAGTAGTGATATTACAGATGAAACTGAAAAATATGTAGAACAACCTTATTATTTTGGTGAAAATAGCAATACTCCACGTTACTATCAAGAAATCGCAATAAATAGAACAATAGAAGCAATAGCAAAAGGTCAGCAAAGAATTCTTTTGGTTATGGCAACTGGTACTGGAAAAACATATACTGCATTCCAAATAATTCACAGACTGAGAGAATCAGGACTGAAGAAGAAAATTCTTTATCTTGCAGATAGAAATATTTTGATAGATCAGACTATGACAAATGACTTTAAGCCATTTAAAAAAGTTATGACAAAAATTGAAAATCGTAAAATGGATAGTTCATATGAAATATATATGGCATTATATCAACAATTGTCTGGAAATGATGATCTTGAAATTTTTAAACAATTTAAGCCTGAATTTTTTGATTTAATTATTGTTGATGAGTGTCATAGGGGTAGTGCTAGAGAGGATTCTAGATGGCGTAAGATCTTAGAGTATTTTGAACCAGCAACTAAAATTGGTATGACAGCGACACCAAAAGAGACAAAGGATGTATCAAATATAGACTATTTTGGAGAACCAATTTATACATATTCTTTAAAGCAAGGAATTGATGACGGATTTTTAGCGCCATATAAAGTGATTCGTATAGGAATTAATAAGGATTTAGAAGGTTACAGGCCAGTCAAAGGTCAATTAGATATTTATGGTCAAGAAATAGAGGATAGAGAATATAACCAAAAAGATTTTGACAAAACTTTAATCATAGATGAAAGGACTCAACTTGTTGCAGAAAAGATTACGGAGTTTTTAAAAAATACTGATAGGATGAGCAAAACCATAGTGTTTTGTATAGACATTGAACATGCAGAACGTATGAGGCAAGCTCTTGTTAATTGCAATAATGATTTATGTCAAAAAAATTCTAAGTATGTAATGAGAATTACAGGGGATAATGCTGAAGGTAAGGCTCAACTAGATAATTTTATAGATCCAGCCAAAGACTATCCTGTAATTGTTACAACAAGCAAATTGTTGACAACGGGTGTAGATTGTAAAACATGCAAAGTTATAGCTTTGGATAATATTTTTGGCGAAAATGGTATGACCGAGTTTAAACAAATAATTGGACGAGGAACAAGAATTAGGGAAGATTATAACAAGCTTTACTTTACAATTCTTGACTTTAGAGATGCTAGCAAAATGTTCGCAGATCCAAAATTTAATGGCCCAGCAATTTGTATATTAGAGCCACCGATTGGTTCTAAGATTCCTCCCGATGAAGAACCTACTCCACCAACTGAAGGAGGAGAAAATGGTGGGGACACAGAACCTCCAATAGGACCATTGCCACCAGTACCACCAAAAGTAAAACGGGAAAAGATTAGAGTTAGGGGCGTTGATGTATTTGTTATGTCTGAAAGAGTTCAATATTATGATAAAGACGGAAAACTTATTACTGAAGACCTTAAAGATTATAGCAGAAAAAATATCTTAAGCGAGTATGCCACGCTTAATGATTTCCTAACAAAATGGAATAGTGATGAAAAACGTAAAGTAATTATTGAAGAATTAAAAAATCAGGGAATTCTACTTGAAGCTTTGCGGGAAGAGGTTAATAATCCTGAGCTTGATGATTTTGATTTGATCTGTCATATTGCGTATGACAAAAAACCTTTAACAAAAAGCGAGAGAGTAAAAAAAGTTAAACAAAAAGCATATTTTGAAAAATATTCTGAACCAGCACAAAAAGTTTTAATAGAATTGCTTAATAAATATGCAACTGATGGAATCACAGATTTTGAGGATAGAAAGATTTTGCAACTTGAAGAATTTAGAAAATTTGGAAATCCTATAGCAATTGTAAACAATATTTTTGGAGGATTGCAGGGATATTTAGCGGCAGTTAGAGAGTTGAAAACTCAAATATATGCGGCATAAACAAATAAGGAGTAACAAATGAGTACAGGAAACTTGGTCAAAAGAATACAAGATATTATGAGAAACGATGCTGGTGTAGATGGTGATGCTCAAAGAATAAGCCAAATGACATGGATGCTCTTTTTAAAAGTATATGATGCAAAAGAACAACTTTGGGAATTAAATGATGAAAATTACCATAGTATTATTCCAGAAAAATTAAGATGGAGCAATTGGGCTATAGATGAAAAAGATGGAAAAGCATTAACAGGTGATGAATTATTAAAGTTAGTTAATGAAGAGCTTTTCCCTACTCTAAAAAAATTAGAAATTAATTCTGAGACACCATTAAAGCAAAGAATAGTAAAATATGTTTTTGAAGATGCTCAAAATTATATGAAAGACGGAGTGCTCTTACGACAAGTTATAAATGTTATTAATGAATCTGTAGACTTTTTAGAGTATAAAGAAAGACATGAATTTGGAACGATTTATGAAACAATCCTAAAAAGTCTTCAAAGTGCAGGCAATGCAGGTGAGTTTTATACACCTCGTGCTGTAACCGATTTTATGGTAAAAATGGTAAATCCTAAATTAGGGGAAAGGGTTGCTGACTTTGCATGTGGTACAGGAGGATTCTTAACCTCTACACTAAAATATCTGGAATCTAGCAAAAAGACGGCAGAAGATATAGAAAAATATAACAAAACAGTTTATGGCATTGAAAAAAAACCTATGCCATATTTGCTTTGTATAACAAATATGCTTATTCATGATGTAGATGAACCGATGGTTTATCACGATAATACCCTTGAAAAAAATGTTCGTGATTATACTGAAAAAGATAAATTTGATATTATATTGATGAACCCACCATATGGAGGCTCAGAAAAAGACGCTGTTAAAAATAACTTTCCTTCAGAATTAAGAAGTAGTGAAACTGCTGATTTATTCATGAATGTTATTATGTATAGATTAAAGAAAAATGGTCGTTGTGCTGTTATTATTCCAGATGGTTTCTTGTTTGGCGAAGATAATGCAAAAGTGAATATTAAAACAAAGCTTTTAAATGAATTTAATTTACATACAGTTATAAGAATGCCACATAGTGTTTTTGCTCCATATACATCAATTACAACAAATATTTTATTTTTTGATAATACGCATCCTACTGAAGAAACTTGGTTTTATAGAATGGATATGCCAGAGGGTTATAAAAATTTTTCAAAAACAAAGCCTATTCAGTTAGAACACTTTAATCCGGTCATGGAGTGGTGGAATAATCGCAAAGAAATAATAGAAGATGATTTTCCAAAGGCTAAAAAGTATACTAAAAAAGAACTTGAAGATATGCATTATAATCTTGATTTATGTGGTTATCCACATGAAGAAGAGGAGATACTTGAACCGAGGGAGCTTATTAGACAATTTAAAGAGAAGAGAGAAAACTTGAATATAGAAATTGAACAAACACTAGCAAAAATTTTGGAGATACTTGATGAAGACAATTAAAAATATGACCGCCGATCAGTTAAGAAAATCTATTCTTCAACTTGCAATTCAAGGCAAACTTGTTAAGCAGGATCCAAAAGATGAGCCAGCTAGTGTGCTTGTTGAAAAGATTTACGAAGAAAAGAAAAAACTTATTGCTGAAGGCAAAATAAAAAAAGAAAAAGTTGAATCTCGTATATTTAAAGGTGATGATAATCGTTATTATGAGAAGATAGGAAAAGAGACTAAAGACATAACGGACGAATTACCATTTGAAATACCAGAAAGTTGGGAATGGATTAAAATGGAAACTGCAAATTCAATTGTCGTTGGAGCTACTCCGTCTACCGCGAATTCCTCTTATTGGTCAAATGGCTCTATTCCCTGGTTGCCATCAGGATGTTGTCAAGATTGTGATGTTTTAGAAAGTTATCCTAAAATGAAAAAAATAACTGAAAAGGCTTATGAGAGTTGTAGCACCATAATGATGGAACCAGAAACTGTACTAATTGCATTAACTGGTGCAACAGCTGGTAAAGTTGGTTTGTTAAAATTCAAAGCATGCGCAAATCAATCTGTTGTTGGCATTAAACCGTATTTGGACATAAATGTAAAATTTTTATTTTACCAATTAATGGCTAGAAGAAAAGAGATCCTTAGCGACTGTATCGGAAGTGCTCAGCCACATATTTCTAAAGAATATGTTACAAAAATTAATTTTGCACTTCCGCCATTACTAGAACAACAACGAATAGTGGAGCGTATAGAACAAATAGAACCATTACTACAACAATACGACAAACTAGAAAAGCAGTTAACTAAACTAGAAAATGAAATTACGGATAAACTAAAAAAGTCCATTTTGCAATATGCTATTGAAGGTAAACTTGTTAAGCAAGACCCTAATGATGAACCTGCAAGCGTGCTTTTGGAAAAGATAAAAGCTGAAAAAGAAAAGCTTATAAGAGAAGGAAAAATTAAGAGAGATAAGAACGAAAGTTACATCTATCAAGGTGATGATAAAAATTATTATGAGAAAAATACAAAAAATAATCAAA
>ERZ1643249.1288-NODE-1288-length-25417-cov-12.675223_pt1 | contig 25417 bp, 21 predicted proteins | sample MGYA00579263_ERZ1643249 | MGnify/ENA primary metagenome ERZ1643249 (study PRJEB29033, sample SAMEA4952264) | chicken gut metagenome | biome: Broiler Chicken; feature: Gastrointestinal Tract; material: Caecum | place: Ireland | collected 2018 | study: Broiler...
TCGACCCTTCGGGTATGAACCGAATGCTCTAGCCAACTGAGCTACAGCGCCATAACAAGTGCATATTAAATATAACATATTTAGTTTTGTTTGACAATACTTTTTTTAAAATTTATTATATTTAAATGCACTAAATTACTAATCTCTTATTTTAATGTGAGTTTCTCTTAATTGCTGTTCAAATACTTCATTAGGGCATCCCATCATTGCATCTGCTCCATTAGCTCCTAGTGGGAATGCAACCATTTCTCTTATATTTTCTTCATCTTTAAGAAGCATTAAAATTCTATCGATTCCCGGAGCCATTCCTGCATGAGGAGGAGCACCAAATCTAAATGCCTCATATAGTGATGGGAATTTTGATTTTACAACTTCTTCATCATATCCAGCTATCTCAAAAGCTTTTTTTAATATTTGCCTACTATGGTTTCTAACTCCCCCACTTGCCATTTCATATCCATTACATACGAAGTCATATTGATATGCCTGTATTTCAAGAGGATTTTTATTATTTAACGCATCAAGTCCTCCTTGAGGCATACTAAATGGATTATGTGAAAACTCTATTTTATTATCTTCTTCATTTAATTCATAAAAAGGAAAATTGTTTATTATACAAAATTCATATCTATTTTTATCTATTAAATCTAATTCATTACCTAATTTAATTCTAAGTTGTCCCATTAATTTTGCACATTTATCTTTATTAGCAATTATAAAAATTACATTACCAGGTTTTAAATTTAATTTTTCCTTTAGTTCACTTCTAACTTCATCGTCAAAAAATTTATCCAGTGAAGATTTAAAGCTCATATCATCATTTACTTTTATATAGCCCAAAACTCCTCCGATAGATTTTACATATTCTTCCATTTGTTTATACCACGAATTAGATTTATCAATATTATTTACTACAATACATCTTACAGTAGTATCTTTAAATGGTTCAAAAGAAGATTTATTCAAAATATCAGTTAAATCAACAATTTCTAAAGGATTTCGTAAATCTGGCTTATCTGTACCATATTTTAGCATTGATTCAGTATAAGATATTCTTCTAAATGGTATAGGACTAACTTCTTTATTAGAAAATTTAGTAAATACATCATAGAATACTTTTTGGCCCACATCATATACATCTTCTTCTGTAGCAAAAGACATCTCAAAATCAAGTTGATAAAACTCTCCATATAATCTATCACTTCTAGGATCCTCATCACGGAAACAAGGAGCTATTTGAAAATAGCGATTAAATCCTGATACCATAAGTAATTGTTTAAATATTTGCGGTGCTTGAGGAAGTGCATAAAATTTTCCTTTAAATTTACGTGATGGAACAATAAAATCTCTTGCTCCTTCAGGAGAAGTAGCTGTAATAATTGGTGTTTGAATTTCTGTAAAATTTAAACTTTTCATTGTACTTCTAATAAAATCAATTACTTCACTTCTAAATAAAATATTATTATGTACTTCTTCATTTCTTAAATCTAAATAACGATATTTAAGTCTTGTTTCTTCTGTTGACTCTTTTGACCTTGATATTTCAAAAGGTAATACATTTTCACATTCTCCAAGAACTTCTAAAGAAGAAATTAACACTTCAATTTCTCCTGTTTTCATGTTAGGATTAATCATATCATCAGTTCTTTTTTGAACAATTCCAGTAATAGTAATAGTACTTTCTTTGTTTATATTTATATACTTTTCTACTTCTTCACTTATTAATTGAACAATTCCCGTTTCATCTCTTAAAGTAATAAATAAAAGTCCTCCTAAATTACGAATTGAATTTACCCATCCTGCTAATTTTACTGTTTTTCCAACTTCATTAACTGAAACATTTCCACAATAAATATTTCTATAAATATTTTCTTTCATCTTTTTACCTCCTAAATTAAAAACGCAAAAAAGTATGTATAAGGACGATAATAATACCGCGGTGCCACCTTATTTCACTTTCGTGCGCTTAATTATTTTTATATAAATTGTTGTTTTCTTTAGCATTTATGTGTCACGTCATAAACAAAAACTAATAATATTATATCATTTATTTACATAAAGTCAATTTAAATAGATAAAATTATTATCTATTTATGAGTACTTGCATAAACTATATTGGAAAGGATGATATAATGAAAGACGATTATCAAAAAGCCTTAAATAAAATTAAAAATGATCAAAAATTTTTAAAATTTTCTGGTTGTTGTGATAATAGAAACGTCATTGGTCCAACTGGACCTACCGGACCAACAGGGCCAACGGGGCCGACTGGTCCTACCGGACCGACGGGGCCTACCGGACCAGCTGGACCGACTGGGCCAAGTATCGTAAATGTAGGTACAACTAGGACAGGAGCGCCTGGAACCGATGCTACAGTTACAAATAGTGGTACTGATACTAACGCTGTATTTGATTTCGTTATTCCAGAAGGTGCTACTGGGCCGACGGGTCCTACCGGGCCTGCTGGACCAACGGGATCAACTGGGCCTACCGGACCTCAAGGCGCTACTGGTGCTACCGGATCTACCGGACCTACTGGTGCTTCTCCTAATTTAAGCATAGGAACAGTGACTACTGGTGCTCCTGGTTCTAGCGCATCAGCTACAATTACAGGCACTTCACCTAACTTTGTATTAAATTTAACTATTCCTGCTGGCGCTACCGGACCGACGGGGCCGACTGGACCTGATGGTGCTACCGGACCGACTGGACCGACCGGACCTACTGGACCTGATGGTGCTACCGGGCCTACTGGACCTCAAGGTACTAGTATAACAGGGCCTACTGGACCTAATGGTGCTACCGGGCCTACTGGACCTAATGGTGCTACTGGACCTACTGGACCGACTGGACCTGATGGTGCTACTGGACCTACTGGACCGACTGGACCTGATGGTGCTACTGGACCGACTGGACCGACTGGACCTGATGGTGCTACCGGACCGACTGGGCCGACTGGACCTGATGGTGCTACTGGACCTACCGGACCGACTGGACCTGATGGTGCTACTGGACCGACTGGACCGACTGGACCTGATGGTGCTACCGGACCGACTGGACCTACTGGACCTGATGGTGCTACCGGACCTACTGGACCGACTGGACCTACCGGACCGACTGGACCTACCGGGCCATAATCTAACAGGAGACGTTTATGAACAAGTATAAAATATGTGTATACGCAATTGCTAAAAATGAAGAGAAGTTTGTAGATAGATGGTACCAATCAGTAAAAGATGCTGATAAAATATATGTACTAGATACTGGATCAACCGATAATACTGTTCAAAAATTAAAATCGCTTGGAGTTATAGTAAAAACTATAAAAATTAATCCTTGGAGATTTGACACAGCCAGAAACAAAGCCTTAGAAATGGTTGATGAAGACGCTGATATTTGTATTTGTATTGATATAGACGAAGTACTTTTACCTAATTGGAGAGAAGAATTAGAAAACAATTGGGATAAAGATACAACTAGAATATATTATAACTATAATTGGAGACTTGACGAGAACAACAATCCATTAGTAAATTTCTACATTGAAAAAATTCACGCTAGACATGGATACATTTGGACTCATCCTGTTCATGAAGTACTTACATATTTAAATGGCGTAGAAAATAAAAAAACAGTACCTACAATTACCGTCAATCATTACCCTGATAGTACAAAAAGTAGAGGAAGTTATCTTCCCCTACTTGAGCTATCAGTAAAAGAATGTCCAGAAGATGATCGTAATATGCATTACCTTGGTCGTGAATATATGTATTACGGAATGTATGATAAATGTATAGATACATTAAAAAAACATTTAAATTTAAAATCAGCAACATGGAAAGATGAAAGATGTGCTTCTATGAGATTTATTGGAAGGAGTTATAAACTATTAAAAAACTATGATGAAGCAATTAAATGGTATAATAAAGCAATTAAAGAGGCACCTTATTTAAGAGACCCATATGTTGAAATGGCTATCTTGCAGTATGAACTACAAAACTGGAACAATGTGATATATTATTGTAATGAAGCTTTAAAAATTAATGATAAATATAAAAGTTATATTAATGAAATATTTAGTTGGGATAATACTATCTATGATTTAAAATCAATAGCGTACTATAATTTAAATGATAAAAAAAATGCACTAACAAACATTAATATAGCACTATCTTTTAATCCAAATGACGAAAGGCTTATAAATAATAAAAAATTTATTGAAAATATGAAATAGTATATTTTAAAAACTAGATTGTTGCAAAAATAACAATCTAGTTTTTTTATAATAAATATTTTTTTATAAAGTTATTATAGTCTATATCGTATTTCTTTTTTAATATTTCTTTTTCACTTGTATTCATAAAAGAAGCCTTAATCGCATTAACGTTCATGTTTTTTAAATCATTTAAATCAAAATTAAATGCATTAACTAACTTCTCATATTCTTCAGTTAAAGTGATATTAGATACTGTCCGATTATCAGTGTTAACAGTAATATTTAAATTATTATCATACATCTTTTTAATACTATGTTCTTTATAATTTTTATATATTTTTGTATCTATATTACTAGTAGGACACACTTCAAAAGTTATATTATTTTCTCTTGCTAATTCTATTACATCACTATCATCTATAATTTTAACTCCATGTCCAATTCTCTTTGCTCCAAATTCTATTGCACTTTTAATACTAGATGCGCCATCTGCTTCTCCAGCATGAATAGTAAATGGAATATTACATGCTTTTATATATTTAAATAAATTTTTAAAATCAGAAGTTTTATATAAAGATTCAGCTCCCGCTAAATCAAATCCTACTACTCCTTTATTTATATATTTTAGTCCTGCATCTATTACTTTATAATTATCAATATCGCTTGAATTTCTCATAAGACATATAATTAAATTTATTTTTATATCCATATTAGAAATACCCTCTATTACTGATTCAATCACTTCTTCACATGATAGACATTCTTTAGTATGAAGAATTGGAGCAAACCTTACTTCTGCATATATTATTCCATCTTTTTTTAAATCAATTGCTAACTCTTTAGATACTCTAATTAAATTTTCTTTTGTTTGTAGTATTTTCAATGGTAAATCAAATTTAGTTAAATACTCATTTAAATCTTTACATGAATTATCTACTTTCATTTCTTTTTCTATTTCACGTTTATCTAATTTTAAAATTTCGCTTACTGTACTAGGTCTAACTGAACCATCTAAATGTATATGCAATTCTATTTTAGGAAAATTTAACAATTTCATAAATTACCTTCTTTCTAATATTAAATTAATTATATCACATTTTTTTACATTATAAGATAACTGTACATTCAATTTTTTATATTTTGAATAGGATATATTGTAATAAATATTATTACTGAGAGAAATATAAAAATCTATTAATTAAACTTTTAAATAGTAATATCTCTCTTACTAATTTAATTAATAGAAGAAAGGATAAATATGGACGAAAAAAATATATTAGAATTAGATAACAATACTTGTGATAGTACTGATAATTCTTGTTTATGCCAAGTCATACAATGTTTAATTAATAATTGTAAAGAAGGCCCTACAGGGCCTACTGGACCGACTGGACCTCAAGGCCCTTGTGGGGATTGCGGTTCAACTGGACCTACCGGACCACAAGGTAGAACTGGAGATACTGGTGCTACTGGTCTTACTGGTCCTACCGGAGCTACTGGCCCTACTGGAGCAACTGGCCCTACCGGAGCTACTGGTCCTACCGGAGCTACTGGTCCTACTGGGGCAACCGGTCCTACTGGGGCTACTGGTCCTACTGGGGCAACCGGTCCTACTGGAGCTACTGGTCCTACTGGGGCAACCGGTCCTACTGGGGCTACTGGTCCTACTGGGGCAACCGGTCCTACTGGAGCTACTGGTCCTACTGGGGCAACCGGTCCTACGGGAGATAGTGGTCCATCATTTAATAGTTTTGCTATGGTTCATGATGAAAGTAACAATGTTGTACCAAAAACTTTCCCAGTTACTTTTGACACAACAAATTTATCAAGTGCAATTACATATAACCCTGGAACTGGAGACTTTTACATACCGGATGAAGGAACATATATAATTCACTGGTGGGTTAATGTAAAAAATCATAATAAAGATATTAACGACTGTGAAGATAAAGCACTATCTATAGAATTACATAGGTTTTGGCCTAGTGATGAATTAATTGCCCATTCTTCAACACATAACAAAGTAAACTGTTGTGATTCTGGCACTATTAATGGTAATGCTATATTTCATGCACTACCAGGAACAAGTTATAGATTTATTAACTCTTCAAAAGTCGATTTTCAATTAATACCAAATGATTTATATTCTGCATGTGTATCTATTACTAGAATAAATTAAAAATAGAACTGTCTGGAAATTAAATACCTAATTTCTTTACAGTTCTTCTTTTTTTATAAAAATTATATTCAGCTAATTAATATGATATTGTTCTAGTTAAGTGATACGGTTTATACTTTTTAGTTTTATCTTGCCCTTTAATCCATATAAAATCATTTATATCAATTCTATCAATACTCTTACCAATTTGCTCCCATATATAATTTATAACTACAATCATACTAGCCCTAATTTCAACTTCATATTCACTATTCTCTTTTATTTCTGTTTTAGAATCTAATAACAAAGATAGTTCATCATCGTACTCAAAAATACCAAAACTTTCCATTACTTGTGGTATTTTATAGTCTGCGCATCCTAATAAATTAGAATAATCAACTTCTATATGTTTCCTATTTTTAATTACATGTAATATATCTGAAGTCAATAATTGAGCTAATTTATAAAAATATATTGTTCTATCTTGATATGTTCTAGTATCTTCAAAACTACTAAAATTATTAAGAATTATTTCAAATATTTCTTTATCATTAGTCATTCCTCTTATATAATCATAAAAACTGCCATTCATTTTTTCATTTACTATTCTTGCTATTCCAGTAATAATTCTATATCTTTCTTCTAATAAAGGAATATCTACATTTCCTTTTAGAATTTCTTTAAATTGTTCTAATGACATACTTTCTATTTTTTTATATACTAATCTACTATCACAATTATTAAACAAATTAAAAATACAGTGAAGTAGAGCAATCCCACCATCTAAAAATTGTCCATTAACATTAATTGTCCATTTAGGTTCTCCCCAAAAAGAAAAATCTATCGAATCATAAATAAGTAAAAAATTAACTATATCTCTATTATTCATATCATATATAGGATAAGGTACTTTAGTTAAATAGTGAACATTATTAAATTCTAATAATTCATCTATTAATTCATTTACTTTATCATAATTAATATTTACATGTTTGGCATTATCTACGACAAATTTACACGTTTCTAAAACTTTATCTAACATATTAATTTACTTCCTCATATAACTTTAAATTAATATATATTTCCAAATTATATCTAATTTATTATTCGTTTGATAATTTTTATCAACCTTATCTAATAATTATTGATTTAAAAAATCTTTCTTGAAATTCAGTCAATGCCCTAATTGCATCATCTGAATAATCTTTTCCATCTTTTGAAACAATCAATTTATCATCATCATCGTTTGTTCTATGAATTATTGCAATAACTTTTCCTTTACCAAAAGGAATCGGCTCAAATTCTCCAACTAAATATGCATCTAATTCTTCTCCATCCCCACTCACAGTATTTGGAATAAAACCATAGTTTAACATATACATAAACCCGTGTTTAGGATGTTTAGATCCAAGCTGTCTATCTATTTTAACATATACTTCCTTTCCTAAATAATCTTTAGCATTTGTCTTATTCATTTTTTTCTCCCTTCATTATTTTTATAAAAACAATCATATTATAACTCTTCTTTTTATTTTTAAATACATTTAATCATCGTTTTTTTTAAATAATTTACCTATTACATTTTTTAAGCTATCGTGAATAACTAATGTTGCTAAATTATCATATGGAGTTGAGTCTTTATTAATAATAATTAAATTCTTACCATTAAATATTTTCACTAAACTACAGGCTGGTTCTACAGTAAGTGATGTACCTGCGACAATTAATGTTTCAGCTTTATAAATATATGAAACTGCTAAAGAGTATTCTTCTGGCATCATTTCACCATATAGAACTACATTTGGCCTAATGATTCCACCACATTCACACATCGGAATACCTTTACTATTAAATACAAATTCTGCACTATACTCTTTACCACATTTAACACAATAATTCTTATAAGTAGTACCATGAACTTCTAATACATTTTTACTTCCAGCCTTTTGATGTAAACCGTCAATATTTTGAGTTATTATTGCCTTTAATTTGCCTTGTTTTTCTAATTCAGTCAAATAATAATGTGTTATATTAGGTTTAACGTTTAATGTATTCATATTAGTTTTATAAAAATCGTAAAACGTCTTAGGATCACTATAAAAGCATTTTGTACTTAAATAATATTCAGCAGGTTTATCATATTTTTGTTTATATAAGCCATTATCACCTTTAAAATCTCTCAAACCACTTTCTGTAGATACTCCCGCACCACCAAAGAATACTATATTATTAGAATTTTCTATTATCTCTTTTAATTTTATTATATTACTATTCATACAGCATTCCCTCCTAGATACCTATTACCATTGTATCAAATTTATAAAAATAAATCATTAAAAAAGAGATTTTGAATCTCTAATATTACATTTTTATTAATACAATTATATTTTTCTTTACTATACCATATCTTTTCATTAAATTTATTACATACTACTTTGCAATATATTAATAAATCAACTTATATTATTTTTTATAATTCTCCTTTATAAAAATATATTTTCATAGCATCTTCACTATATGTAGGTTTTGATATATCTATATTTAAAAAATTTGATATATAATATATTAAAAATTGAGAAGCAACTAATAAATCATATTCACATAAAATTCCATCATATCTACTTTCAATTATTAAATTTTTATCTTTTGATAAATAATCTAATAATTTATTTTCATATGGGCTTGTACTTTTTTGTTTTAAATAGATATTTTTATTTTGACTTAAATGTTCATAATTAATAAATCTTCCATGAGAAAAATTTTTCTTTTCATGAACTAAACAATTATAAATACCTGATTCTACTATTTTACTTTCTAAATCACTACCTGCAGATTCAGTAAAGTCTCCTGTAAAAATATTTATTTGTCCACCTTCAGTTAAAAAATCCTTTAACATTTGTTTATTTCCTTTAAAATATATATCAAAATATTCTTTCCAATATTTTATACTATTTTTAATAAAATCGTTAACATTGTTAATTGATTGATTTTCAAAATATAGTTTTAAAAATAGACTTGCTGGTGCTAATGCTCCTTCAAAAGATAGAAATCCCCTTTCTTTTCCCTTATTTGTTCCTGTCCTATATGAAATAATATTATTTTTTGATATTCCTGTTTTTGTTACTATTTTTTGAAGTTCTCCTTTGGTTATAATATATTTATTTTTATTATCAATTAAATTTGTTGCTACTAATAAATCATTAGTGGTTCCCGAATAAGTAAACAAAAATACTAAGTCTATCTTTTCATTATTTCTATAATATACATCTCTAGGATATAATGCAATTGTATTGGCCCCATACAAATAATTAATAACCTTTGAAGAAAATTTTGCAGCTGCAAAAGAACCACCAGTTCCTAAGAAAATACTATTATTTAAATCTTTAAAGTTTATTTTTATTAATTTTGCATATGCACTACTATTAACAGCATTAATTACTCTTACTTCTAAATTATTTATGTTAATATTACATCTTTTAATTTGTTTTCTTGTTGATATTTCAAAATTATTACAAGTGCAAGTATCTTTTATTTTTTTTATTTTATATAAGGGTTGGATATGACCTCTAGCACCAAATTTTTTTACTACTTTTTTTGTAAGGCTTGTGGCTTTCAAAAAAGTTGTATCAATAAATTTTTCATCAATTACATAATTATTTTTTACATAGGAACTAATAAATACAGAAAAGAAGACATCTCCAGCTCCTGTTGGATCAATTTCTACTTCAGGATTAGACAAATCTTTAGTTATTTTTTTATTATTTATTATAAAATCTGCTCCTTTTTTACCCCTTGTAACAATTATCATCTTAGGTTTTAAAATATTATATATATCTTCAAGTGAATTTAAAGAAAATCTATTTAGTAAATATTTTTCAACACGTTCATTTAAATTTATAATGTCAAATTTATTTTCTATTTTTTTTATCACTTCTTCATCACTATAATTATCTAGCTCAAAATATTGTCCCAAATCCAACATTTTTTTATTTTTACAATTATCAATAATAATTTGGTTTTTAATATTTAAATTATCAAAAACCAAAACATCTTCTATGTTAATTTTCTTTAATATATTATCAGTATTTATATTACTTTCTTCATACCACTGTTTTTGATTACATATTGGGCATCTCTTTTTTGATTTAAATTCTAATTTCCCATTTTCTTCAATATAGGATACATGAAAACAACGTGTTTTTATATTTTCCATAATTTCTACATTATCAATGTTTACGCCGATATCTTTTAAACTTTTTAATGCAACATTACCTGTAACATCTTGTCCACATACTCCATAAACAGCTGTATCTAACCCCATTTTAGCTATATTAGCAACTATATTATGAGATGTCATACCACCATTAACACCAACTAGTTTTCCATTTTTATAATAAAAATCTGTAACTAAATCACCTATACTAATTATTTCCATTTTTTACCTTCCTTTTCACGCATAAAACTTCACTTTTTTTAGAATAATCACCATTTTTTACTAAGCATTCTAATATTTTTCTTCTATTTAGATCAAAAATTCCTAATGAATCTTCGTATGGATTTAAACTATAAGGGTCCCTCCAACTATATGGGCTAGGGAAATATAATCCTTCTATAAAATCAAAAAAATGTTTATAGTCAATTGCTCCATGATTTGGCATAAACATTTGACTAATTCTATTAACGCTTGGGTATCTAACAACAACTATTTTGTTAACATCTATTTCTACATCATATAATGCGGTTAGTGCTATTTGCATAGTTTTGCCAGTTAATAAATTATCATCAAATATAATGTAGTCTTTTTGCTTATCAATTCCTAAAAGTTCAATGCCACCATTTTCAAAAATATTAAAAAATCTTAAATCTAATGACTGTTTTTTTGAATAACCTGTTACATTTTTATTAAATTTTAATACAGACACATCACTAATTCTTCTATCAATTGATTTCATCAAAATAGGTAGTTCTAATCCACCATAGCAAACACCGCAAATTCCTTTATTATAAATATCTGAATCTTTCTGAAGTGTTAAATAACAAGTTATGAAGTTTTCAGCAAAATTATCAATTTCTCTATATGCTCTAAAATCTTTAGAATAATTTGCTTTTTCTATACTTTTTTCAAAATCCATTTTAAATTTATTTATAATTAAAATTACATTTTTTATTAATAATTCAATCTCTTTACAATTAATAATATAATTATTATCAAAAGAAATTTTTCCCATTAGTTTCTCTGCTACTAACAAACTTGTATAAGTTTTATAAATAATTGTATCTTTATTTATGTTTTCAAAATTTAACATTATATTTTTTTCCACATTTCTACTAATTATTTGCTGATTTAATATAATTAACAAACTATTTCTAATATTATCAATTAAACCTAATATCATTTTCATATTGCAATAATCATTTAAATCAATTTTAGAATTTATAGCTTCTAATGAGCTTACATAAAAACTTATATTATTATTTAACCATTCTATAATCATTTCCTTTGTAGTTGTATCTTCTCTAGTTTCTTCATTATGAGATCTTTGTGATAAAAAATAATAATATGTTTGTGATCCCCTTAATAATATGTTTTGATTATCAAACATTGCATAACATAATGATGATTCATTTTTAGTTAACCATAGTTGTTTCAATAAATTGTTATTTGATATAGAAATCCATTCGTACATAGGAATTTTTATACTTCCACTAGAAGCATCAAATAAACTATTAACTCCATCAATATTTTGAAATTTTAAATTTACTAAATTATTAAAATATGAAATTTTTTTATTTTTACCCAAATTCATATCTTTCTCTATTTTAGCATAAGCTTGAGTATATTCATTTTCTGTCGCATGTTCTAAACAAATTGTTGGTAATAACTTAACTTTGCTTATTAAAAATAATGTTGCATTTACTCCTGTTATTATTTTTCCATTTTCAATTACAGGAAAACACTTATCAATTTCACCACTTACCTTATCTACACTAAATCCTTGCGGACAATTTAACATGGAATAATCATTACCATATCTATCTCCACAATCTCCTATTCTTAACATTGAATTTTGAGGAATTCCAATAATTCTTTCTGCAATATTAATAGCTGTATTTTTTGTAGCAGTACCAATTTGTAAAATTTGTTTCCCTTCGTGAATACCCATTGTTAAATTTAAATTTGAGTTTTTTGTATTGGCAATCAAGGAAGCAATCATGCCAATTATTTTATTAGCAATTTGTTCATCATCCATTAAAATTAACAACCTTATATTAATTATAATATCATTACTCAAATCTTTCGAATAAGAAATCTTACAACAATTTTTTAATGATGTTGTCTCTAACATCTTTTTAATTTTTTCATTTAATTCTCTTAAACATGTTAAATCTTCTAGACTAGATATATATTCACTCACATTAAAAATTTGACTGCTATTTTTACTAGTCATAAATATTCTAGCCCCATCATTTGTAAGTGCATACATTCTTTGTAATTGTCTATCTGTCACTCCATATTTATTTTTTAAATTATCAACAATTTCCATTGATAAATCATTTAGACCAGTTTCTCCTCTACCAGTTATAAAAACAACAGTAATATGTTTTTTTAATATATTGGCTAACATAGGTAAAACACGAACATCAATTTTCTTTGAATTGTTTTCTGTCAATGTTCCATCTATATCAAAACAAACAGCATTATATTTTTGATTTAAAGATTTTTCGTAATTATTTATTAATTCTTCATTTATCATAAAAACCTCCTTATAAAATTTTCTCTAAAGTTTTTATTGTAATAAATTCTTGTGTAGAAACTTGTTCCTCATTAAAATAAATACCTGTTCCACCTTTTTGTTTCCAATCTATAAGATTCTTTATACTGTCATCTATTAAAATTTCTCCATTATTTGGCAAATATATTTGACTCTTTTTTATATGTGGTGGAACAAATAATATTGGAATCTTTATTTTTCTACTTCTTAATGCCTTTGTTTTTGCTTCCATTTCAAGCAATGTATGAATTTTAGTTAAAACTGCCAATTGTTTAGTTCTAGTTTGACCATCTAATATATAATCGATTGCATTATTTATAACTTTAGCTTCATCTAACAATTGAAACCAATCAAGATTGTCAAAAAATTCATTCCAGGTAAGATTAGGATTTTCATTTCTCCTTTCAACAACTCTTTTTTCTGTATCAAAAATTACACCATCAAAATCAATAAAAATTTTTTTGTTATTCATAATAAAGCACCTCATTTAAATATATTATAGCATATATATAGGAAGTATTTGGTCTATATTATTTTTGATTTAATTTTATTCTACTGATTTCAAAATGTCTTATATCATCTCGTAATTCACAATAAGCTGTTACATAAAATTGATTATCATATTTAAAAATTTGTAATGGATGAATTGTTCTTTCTTGCCATTCTTGATTTAAACTCCTATATAAGATATTTAATGGATTTTTATTTGTAATTGCATCATTTAATGCAAAATATAATTTTGATTTATCTTTAACTGAATAATCTAAAAAATATTTACTTTTTTCTTCTTCTATATCATTAGACATTTGCACTTTATTAATTATTTTTTCATATTTTTCAATATTTTCATAATTTATTTCTTTTAAAATATTATTTACATTATTTAATATTTGCAAATCATATTTATTAAAATGATTATACTGATTTTTAGGGTTCAATATATAATACCCTCCATTAGGTCCCATAAATGTTTCTATTGAAATTCCCGCTTGTTCTAATTCAGCTTTATAGTACCTAACCATACGTTCAGTAATACCTATTTTTTCAGCTAAATCTTTAACACTATATTTATTTCCCGTATTTAAATAATTTAACATTTCAATAGCATTTGAAATTTTTCCCATTTTTTCACCCTATTCTATTTTAATAACTTTATATTTAATATATAATTTAAAATATATTTTTTTTCTATATTTTACCATAAGTATAACTACTAAACAACAAATTTACTGTTTACAAAAACAATTTATATAAAAAAAATAATCTTTAATTTTTAAATTACTATTATAAAAGCTATTCATGAAGTATCATAGTTATATTTAGTCTAATTTTATAAAATACTAAAATATTTATTTTAAAAATTTTATATTCTTTAGTTTATTAAAATTTACTTAAAATTAATAGAATTTAAGTAGTTGTTTGTCTAGAAATGCACCTAATATTTTAGTATTTTTTTAAATTCCTTTATGCTAATTTTTTCATTTTTCATATTAATATATATATCACTAAATTTTTTTAAATAAATTGATACATAACATCTTCTCTCCTTTAATAAATTTGCTTGTATTAAGTATTTTATTTATTAGTGTATATATTATTAATATCAAACTAATAAGATAAAGATGAAAATAGAAAATGTATTAAAATTGAATTCATTATCAATCACAAATACTATTCCAATTGATATTACTATAGAAATAATTATAAATAAATTATTTTAAATATCATTTGAATTATATATATCACAAAAAAGAACAACTCAATTAATGTTGTTCTTAAGATATTCTTGTAATTTTTTATCAGTGCAATAAACATAACAACCTTTCATCCCTCTAGTCATTAATGTTCTATAGGTATTCTTAATAATATTATCCGCTATTTTATTAGCTACTTCTTTACCTTGTTCTTTTGCTATTTTTTTAATACCATTTAATGAAGTATCAGTGTTAGCTCTTTTTGTATAATCAGTTACTATATGACCATTTTCATATCGCAAATCATTACCTATAATTACCCCAACATAATCAAACTCTAATCCTTGGCATGTATGAATACAACCGACTTCATTGATTGATTCAGAATCAATAGCCCAAGTACTAGAATTTCCTAAATTCCAACTCATTCCAAAATTATATTCTGGTATTTCAATATCGTGTACATCACTATTATTTTTACCTTCAGATATCCAATTCCAACAATAGCCTGCTACTATTCTAGATTTATTATTAGTTTTATTTTTTTCTTCAATTAATCTTCTAACCTCATTAGGATTATCTAATACTCTAAAATCATAATCAAATCCATCTATATCAAAGTTAGCAGTATCTTTAATATCTAATACTCTATCGAGCCACGCAATATAACCATCTGATCCGTTACATCTAAATTGACTATCTAAATCAAAAGTGTAAATACCTGCTCCTTGTTCTTTGGCAAATCTTTTAATTAAATCTTCACTACCAATATCTTTTAAAGTGACTTTTTGATTTTCATCAATAAAGAATATAGAAAATTTACTAGCATTAATAATTTCTTTAATTTGATTTTCACCTTTATTTTGAAACATACCTGATTTAGCATTTAATCTATGAGCTTCATCTACTACTAAACAATCTAACTTATTTCTCTCTTCATCTATAAAACTACCCGATCCTTGAAACAAATGATTGATATAAGTTTGAGTATAATCTCCTCTTAACTTACTAGCATATACATTTCTTGGCGCTGCATTTTTAGTCACATAAAAGCATGTCATATTTCTATTGTTTAATTCTACTAACAAGTTAACTGCTAAAACAGATTTTCCTGTACCTGGTCCACCTCTAACTATCATTACATTCTTATCATTAGCAGACACTGTATCAATTGCATTTTTTAATGCATATTCATAAACAATTTTTTGATTATCTATCATATAGAATTCTTTATTACCTTTTAACATATTTCTTAAAGAATCCTGTAACATTTTTGATGGTCGAATTTTACCATGATCTATTTCGTATAAAATATCTCCATCATCACCATCTTCGATATATTTCTTAATAAAATTTCTTAATTTAATAACATCATTATGTCCAAATAAAGGTGCTTTATCAGTATATTCTTTATAATTATTTGATAATAGTGTATCATCATCTTCAAAATAATAATTATGAAGATATGCACATGGCACAACATTAATATCTCTTAATTGAACTGATTCATTATAGTCTTTAATTAAATTTGCGTAAGTCATGGCTTGGTAAGAAGGATGATTAACATCCCTTAATCCTCCACCAGTATAAGTATTAACTTTATATATACCATCCATTTCTTTAACTTCAGTTACCTTATCCCATTGTTTTAACTCTACTATTACAACATTAGATTTATCCTTATTATAACCAGACATCATAAAGTCAATTCTACACCCAGTTGGAGGTATATTGTATTCTATAGCTATACCAGTATTATTCGGTATATCATTATCAGAGAGTACACCTCTCATATATTGCATAGAATTTTTCCATGAGTTAAATTCTGGTGCACTTGGTCTCTTCTTTATAACTTCAATATATTTATTTCTTATTTTATCAGCTATTATTCCTAAGTCTACATCATCAATAAATCCTGATTTAATACCCTCATACACTAACATAGTTTACTTCTCCTTATCAAAATTCCAACTAAAATGCAACCCCAATTTATCAGCATCATATTCCTTACTAAGTTTAACACATTTTTCCATAATATAATTCAATATCTTCTTAGATAATAATATATATGTATTAAGGAATTCAAAAATCTTATCATATATATCTTCTATTTCTAATGAATATTTAATTTCTATATGCCCATACATTTTATCTCTTAAAGTATTTATATTTTTAATAGTATATTTATAATTAGATAATTCATTTCTTATCTTTTTCACTTCTTTATTTAATTTTTCTTTTCCTTCCTGTTCACACAAATTTAATAATTTCCAAATTGAAAGGCTCTTAGGATTATTATCAAATATATTCCCCATTCCAATTACAATTCTATATCTCATAGAATCTAGAATAGTCGAAAATAATGAAGGAAATTCTTCAAGTTTGTCTAATATCCTATTATTATCCAATTTCGTACATATAAAATATTGTTTAATTGTTTCACGAATATCTTTACATTGAAAATATGTAGTAAATAAAATATCTTGCAATCTCGTTGCTTTATCACCATTAATATACAACATATGCACTCTATAATTTATTATACTTTGTACTATTCCCTTTTGATTTTTCAATAGGATACTTTTTATCACTTATTTTCATTTTTTCTAAAACTATCTCTTTAGGATCTACCCCTATTTGATGGCACAGTAAAATACAATAATTCATAACATCTGCTATTTCGTATTTTAATTCATTTTTATCATAATTACTATTCCATTGAAAACATTCTAGTAATTCTCCAGCTTCAATCGCTATACTTTTGGCTAAGTTCTCTGGTGTATTAAATTGAAGCCAATCTCTTTCTTCTGCAAATTTAACTATTTTATTTTCTAATTCTTTCATAAGATATCACCTATAAACATTATATCATAAAATATTAAAATTCCATTATTGTATGCCAAAAAATCCTTATATTTCTTTATACAATACCTACATTTTATTACACAATGTTACAAATTAAATAAACATTAAAATTTTATAAAACTAAACATGCAACTAAAATCACTTTTAGCAAAATTTCAATCGTTGCAATCCCTTATAAATAAAGGAAAAAACAAAAAATGAGGCCAAATTAATGGCCTCTTCAGGGGGTTTTGGTTGAATCACTTCTACATTTTAGTTCGTAGAAAGTGGTCATATTTTCTATGACAATTATATTTTAATATATTAACAAATAAAATACAATACTTTTACAATCACTTTACATTTTTTATTAATACAGTGTAAAGTTTAATCTAAAAAATCATAATTCGTTAACAAATTGTATAAACTATCATATTCATGATTAACATTATTTAAGATTAAATCAATATAATATTCAGCATCATCTCTTGCCTTCAATAACATTTTATAATCTTTCTTCAAATCAGCAAGAACAAGGCCTAATTCACCACTTTGTCTAACCCCAAATAAATCTCCTTCTCCTCTATTTTGAAAATCATATTCACTTATTTCAAAACCATCATTACAACTTTCTAACATCTTAAGTCTTTCTTGATATTCTTGAGCCACCAATACACAATAACTTTGTATATCGCTTCTTCCCACTCTCCCCCTTAATTGATGCAAAGTAGAAAGACCAAATAAATTAGCATTAAAAATAACAATCATTGAAGCATTAGGTACATTTACTCCAACTTCAATTACCGTAGTGGACACTAATATATTAATTTTTCCCTTTTCGAAGTCCTCCATCACTTTATTTTTTTCTTTAGGGTCCATTTTACCATGTATATATGAAATTTTACATATCTTACCAAATGCCTTTTCCATATTTTCTTCTAATTTAATAACACTTTGCTTATCATTATCACTCTCATCAATTGATGGCGCAATTACATATATCTGGTGCTTTTTATCTAATTCTTCTTTCATTAAAGTTAATACTTCAACAATATCTTTGTCTTTTTTAAAATAAGTAATAACTTCTTTTCTTCCTTCAGGTTTCGTCTTTATACTAGATACATCCATATCCCCATAAATAGTTAAAGCATAAGTTCTAGGAATAGGCGTAGCACTCATTGATAAAACATCAGGAGATACTCCTTTATTTTTAAAATTATCTCTTTGATTTACACCAAATCTATGTTGTTCATCTGTTATAACAAGCCCTAATTTACTAAATATTATTTTCTCTTGAATTAAAGCTTGTGTCCCTATTATGAAATCAATTTCCCCATTCTCTAGTTTACTATATATATCTTCTTTTTTCTTTTTAGGTGTCGATGATGTTATTATTTCAATATTCATTTTAGTTTCCCCAAATATTTTCAAAGCATTCTCATAATGTTGTATTGCTAATATTTCCGTTGGTACCATTAAAGCCGTTTGATAATTGCTTAAATAATTAATATAGGTTGCAATAAACGCAATTATTGTCTTACCACTACCAACATCTCCTTGAAGAAGCCTATTCATTCGTTTAGCATTAGTCATATCATCAAAAATTTCATCAACAGAACGTAATTGATCCAAAGTCAATTTAAAAGGTAGTTTATCTATAAAATTCTTAATTTTATCTTTATTAACATTTCTTTTAATAGCATTTTCATTTTGACTGTTTTTTCTTTTAATATAATTAATTTTTAGCATATACATAAATAATTCTTCATATTTTAATCTTTGTCTTGCTTTTTTTAAAGATAAAATATCTTTAGGAAAATGCACTTCTCTTAGTGCAGCATTTATCTTTGTTAAATTATATTTATTAATAAGTTCTTGTGGTAAAATTTCTTCAATATATTTAGTATTTTCTAAAGAACTAGATATAAATTTAGAAATATTTTTAGAAGATAATCCACTTGTGGTATGATATACAGCTTCTATTTTAGGAGTTGGTGGCAAATCTTCAAATCTAACTTCACTTGCCACAATACAATTTTTTAATTTATCATATTTTCCTATTACTGTTACTACTTTCTCAGATTTTAATTCATCATATAAATAAATTTGATTAAAGACACTAATATTTAGAATTGTTTTTTTATTACTTATTCTAAATATTATTTTTTTAAGTCCTCTATTTAAATATATAATAGTAGGACTTCCTTCAACTTTACCATCAATAATAATTTTATCTCCATCTTCCATCTTACTAATATCGCTTCTTCTTAATATGTCATATTTATATGGATAATAATGAATTAAATCATTTTGACTATATATTTTTAATTTTCCAAATAGCTCACAAGTTTTATCGCCAATTCCTTGTATATCTATTAAATCATTCATTGCTACACCTACTTTATAAGTTAATTATAGCATAAATAAAATAATTAAACACAAAGTTACGTTATAGTTAAAAAAAGAGGGGATTAACTTCCCACTCTAATTTCACCTTTTTCACAACGATTACCCCACGCATCAATTATTCTTCCATCTTTAATAACACTAATAATTTCACAATTATTAGCACAGCCATGACAATCAATACCTTTAGTTTCAAATAAAATATCATCTATATTAAAATCAAACTCTACTTCTTCTGCTTTTTGAGATAAAATAGCAACCCCTAAAGCTCCCATTAAATGAGAATTAGGATCCACTATTATTTTTTCATTAGTAATTTTTTCAAAAGATGATACTACGCCAATATTCTTACTAACCCCACCTTGAAAAACAATTGGAGGCTTTATCTTTTTCCCTTTGCCTACATTATTTAAATAATTATTTACTACTGCCATACATAGACCTGCTATTATATCTTCTTTTTTATGACCAATTTGGGCTTTGTGAACTAAGTCTGATTCAGCAAAAACAGTACATCTTGCTGCTATACTAGTAGGGTTCTTGCTAGTTAGTGCAATTTTACCAAAGTCTTCGACTGCTACTCCTAACCTACCTGCTTGACTAGATAAAAAAGAACCAGTTCCCGCTGCACATAAAGTGTTCATAGCATAATCAACGACAACTCCATCATCTAATAAAATAATTTTAGAATCTTGACCACCTATTTCAAATATAGTCTTAACATCAGGATATAATGATGTTGTTCCAACAGCATGCGCTGTAATTTCATTTTTAACAATACTAGCTCCTAATATAGTTCCAATTAATTTTCTGGCGCTACCAGTTGTTCCTACTCCGACAATTTTATATATATTTAAATCAATTTGTTTTCTTAAACTTACAATTAAATTCTTTACAGCAGTAATAGGATCTCCTTTAGTTTTTAAGTAATCACTAGCTATAATTTGATTATTTTCATCAATTATTACTCCCTTAGTAGAAATACTACCAATGTCAACTCCTAAATAAGCTTTTTTCATATTTTTCCTTCTTTCAACTAATTTTATGTTAATACGTATACATTATAACAACTATATTAATAAAAAAATGTCGAAAAAAAGCGATTATTAAAAATCGCTTAATGCTATTAATATGATCCCCTATCTTACTTATATAATCTAATATTAATAGTCTGTGGGATATATCTTTATATCCATTATTATTATAAACAGTTTATTTAGAATTATTCATCGGAGTTGCATTAATTGCCATTCCAAGCACAAAAACAAAACAAAGAGCATAAAGCCAAATCATTAGCATAATAATTGTTGATAGATTTCCATACAAAATATCATATCTTGCAAAATATGTTACATAATAAGAGAAAAGTGCTGTTATAATAACCCAAAATAAAGTTGTAAAAAAGGCACCATTTGTTGTTTCTTTACTTGAAATAGTCTTACTTGGAGATATGGTATATATAAGTTTTAAATTAAAATATATAATTAAAAAAGTAAGCGGCCATTTAATTATGTCATATAGAATCATTAACTCTCCATCAAATACTTCAAAATTTTCAAGTATTTTTAATATTTGTCCTCCGAGTATTGGTACTATTAATAAGAAAAATAAAAGTAGTACTATAATTAATAAAATTAAAAATGCTTTAATTCGATCTTTTAAATAATCTGTTTTTTCAACCTTATATAAAGTATTAGAAGATGCTATTATAGAATAAGTACCATTTGTAGATACTATAAAAGCAATAATATTAAATGCTCCTATATTTCCATCAAATCCTTTACCTGATATAATAGAAATTACCGCATCTGCTACTTTATTAGGAAATATATCTAACACTAAATCATTAACTAAATCAATTGATATTGAAAAAAAAGATGCTATTAAAATAATAATTGTTAAAATGGGAATTAAAGATAAAACAAAGTAAAAGGCCATATTCCCAGGTAATATTTTCATTTCTGGTTTTTTTAATATTTCTATTATTCTTTTTATATAACCTTTTAACTTTGCCTTCATTCTTACACCCTATTTCTTCTTTTTCTGTTCTCTCATCATAATTGTTGCTTCATTTATAGCGTCTTCAATTGTTTTTAATTCATCTATAATCATACTGTATCCAATGGATGCACCATATTTATGCGGTAATTCTTTTAATTCTTTATATAATTTTCGACTGTAAGCTACTACCTCTTTTTCTTCATATCCAATCATATATATTAAAAATTCATTACCATCAGTTCTTATTATATCAGTTTTTTCTAACTGGTTATTTATTAATATAGATGCTGCTTTTTTAATTTCATTATCTCCTTCTTCATGGCCATGACTATCATTAATTTCTTTGATATTATTTAAATCAATAACAATAACTGACTGTGGATATACTTTGTTTTCCCCCCACTTTTCCAAATTTAAATTAAGATAATTTCTATTTTTTAAAGAAGTCATAACATCAATAAATTTCATCTTATTATCTTTACCAATTGTTTCTTTTTTTCTTTTGCGATTAGCAGCCATTAATATTACTATTCCCATTATAAAGAATAATATAATTATTAAATATTTTACAATATTTTTTAAGAAATCAACATTACTTATCGTCGAAGTTGTATTATAGTTATACTTTATATCATTATAATTTACAATACTTACATATGTTGTAAACAATTTACTAAATGTCGTATTCTTATTAACATCTCTTATTGTAAATTTATAATCTTGATTTAGTAGTCCTACATATAACTCTTTAAAACCTAATAATTTTTGATCTTGATAATATCTATATGTATTAACATCTAGAGCAACAATACTATTATTATCTATATTTTTAAGTAAATCATCAGTATTATTAAATCCTTTAGTATTTACATTATTACTAACTAAATAATCATGTAAGTAAGTATTACTAACTACATATACTTCTTTATCTTTTAAACTTCTAACAGAATCTACTACAAATGGTTTTTTAGATATAATTACATATTCTTCTTTTAAAGGAGATATAGAATATATCTTATCAATATTTGTACCATCAACATTAAAATTAGAAAATACTAAGTCAACTTCACCGTTTGATAACGCTTGTCTTAAGTCCTTAATAGTATCATACTCTACCATTTTAAAATCTACATCAAAAGTGTCTTCAAAGCCACTTAGATAATTTGAAATAGTTCCTACAAATTTAGAATCTTCAGAATTCTCATAAGGCATATTAACCACATATCCATAAGTATAAGTACTACTGTTATAACTTGATTTTTCAGCCTCTGTTATTTCTAAATACTTAAAAGTTGCTGATAACAAGTTTTTATCATACATCTCTTTAAAATCATCAGATACTTGAACATTATATTTTTTCAATATATTTAATAAAGTTTCATTATCCTTAACCGATAATACATATTTTTGTTTTAAATCACTTATATGAAATAAAATATTTAAATCATTTTTTAAAATATCATCTAAATATAACACTTGAGGAATAATTGCATATTTTATATCATCATTAGATAATGCTGTGAATAATTCATTTGCACTCTTATATGGCGTATATTTTACTTCCCTAGCATCTACTAAATAATAAGATACTAAAGATAAATCTTTTTCTAACACACCTATTTCTAAATTACTTAAATCAGATATTTTATCTATACCTGAAGTATTTAAACTCACTACAACATAAGCATCTTCATATAATAAAATATCACTATTTTCAAGTTTATCATCACTATTTAATATTTTAAACGATACATTTTTATAAGATTCAGCATCACTACTTAAATAAGATACTTTGTTAAAATTAATATTATACTTTTCGGTAAAACTTTCTAAATAGTCAAAAGCAATACCTTGCCCACTTTCACCAAAAACAGGTACATCATTATATATACTTACATCAATAACATTATTTTCATTATCAGTAATCCACTTCTTTTCAATTAAAGAAAATGTAGCATCATCTTTACTATAATTTAAAATAAAGATAAGTAAAACTACTAATAATATTACTCCAATTATTGTTAATATTAATGTTTTTTTACTTTTATTCTTCTTCATATTACTCACCATTATTTGTCCAACCGATATGATCTACTAATGGGTGTTTATTCCCAGTTACAACATAAGGAGTATCTTCTTCACCGTTTTGTTCTCTAGTTATGAAATATTCAACATTGTAAAAATCTAATTGATCAGAACTGAAACTAGATAAAGTTGATTCAGCAATTTCCTTTGCCTTGCTAACATTAACATCACTTTTAAAAGTAATAATTACATTAATAATTTTCCCTTGCAATCTAATTTTACAATCTACAATTCCATCTTTTGAAATGATTTCATTAGTAATAGTATCTATCATATCATTAGAAATTTTAACATTTTCAATTCCTTCTAGTCTACTTCCATATTTATTAGAAGACCCTTCCATTAGTAATGTAATAAAAAATAATAAAATTATAATAAACAAAACCAAAGCAACTAAACAAGAAATAAATAAAACTTTATGTTTATTATATAATTTTTTTATAAAACTCATATATCCACCACTTTCTATACTACTATATTATACTATATCAAATATTAATAATCAATATTAATAGCAAATTTATTTTAGTGATAATTTATTATTAAAAATGATATAATTCGACAAAGTATTCATATTATTAATTATAAAATATTTTTGGTGATTATATGAAAAATGTTTTAAAAAATATATTTAAAAAAACTTTTATTCCTATTACATTATCAGTAATTTGTGGAGCAATTTGTGGAAGAGTTGTTTTTAGTATCTATGAAAGCGATGATATTATGGCGATTAATAATTCAGTATATTTACTTCAAGCAGGAGCGTATTCATCTTATGATAATATGAAAGCAAATACAATAGCAAATAATTATATTTACTATAAAGATGATGGTTTATACAAAGCAATTATTGGAATTACTTCATCTTTGGATAATGTTGAAAAAATAAAAAAATCTTATAACGGAGACATTATAGTTAGTGAATATTACTCTAATGATGTTAATCTTATAAAAGAAATTCAAAAATTAGACGAAAAATTAAGCATAGAATCAGATAATAATAAAATTAAAGAAATAATAAATTCAATGTTATCATTATATAAAGAAGAAAATATAAAATTAATAAAAGCAAATTAAAATTATTAAGGTGGAAAAATTCCATCTTTTTTCTACAAATAAAAAGAAAGCAATTGACTTTTACTCCATTTTAATATAAAATTAAATACGTAGCCATGGAGACGTACTCAAGAGGCTGAAGAGGCGCCCCTGCTAAGGGTGTAGACTGGGAAACTGGTGCGAG